>Ga0007873_1000007_pt1 | contig 70244 bp, 55 predicted proteins | sample CryBogCBH26May08_FD_71228 | JGI IMG/M metagenome (GOLD analysis project Ga0007873, IMG submission 71228) | Freshwater microbial communities from Crystal Bog, Wisconsin, USA - CBH26May08 | ecosystem: Environmental > Aquatic > Freshwater > Lake | place: Crystal Bog, Wisconsin, USA | collected...
ACCAGGTGACGCGGACGAATCGGGGCGGCCGAAGGCAATGGCGGTCGCGTATTTTTTTGCCGCTTGTTGGGGCTGGGATGCCCCAAAACAAGCTTTCGCAAAAATAGCGACTCCCCGCTGATTTAATCAGCGATTCCTTAGGTCAGCTGGTCGAAAAAAAGGGAGCAGGGAGGGGCGTCGCTATTTTTACGAAAGCTTGTTTATGGGCATTCCGGCCGCAACAAAACGTGGACTATTTTAATGCCTTTGGCTGCCCCGATTCGTCCGAGTCCACCTTGTTCCGGCTCAACCAGGGGAACAGGAACGGCGATTCCACATGACTTTACGCCATTTCAGTATGCCTCTGCTACGCTACAGTAACCCGCCCAGGCCTATGGCTATCGGGGACTAAAAATCTTCGTTCCTCTTCCAAGGTTTTCAGCGGATGTATTGTCGATCGTCAGCAACAGATCAAGATGCTTGGCCTTTAGGCTTTCAAATAGGTACAAGCTTCGCCATGCATGAATTGCTGTGTCCTGCTCATTGCTGACAATAATCATACTGATAATTGAAAGCACTAATACAAAAAAACGTTTGCGGCCGATTTCTAAGCACTGCAATGGCAAATGTTATACAGCCACAACAGCGGCAATACCGATAATGAGCGAAGAGAGTGGGTTTTGGCTTATTAAAACAGGCAATTGCTCAACTTTATCAATCATTTTTCTATATTTAGTTTACCAAATAATAGACTTGTTTTAACATTAAATAACAATTAATTAGCTAAATAAAAATTCCAGAGCCCCGCACAAACCCCAAGAATAACATCATATAAAACAAAGTCATGTAAACGAAGCCTGTCTGAAAGGATTCTAAACCGCTTCAAGCCCGCAAAACTGTTTTCAACGTAAATCCTCTCTGAGGCCATTTGTTTGTTTTCGTTTTTTTATGTGGAACAGATATGCCACTGCATTCATATTATTTCCTGATTACCCATAAGCCTCAGCTAACTTAAGAAGCCTGCCCGGCATAGGTGGTGTCCTTGCTGCTGCGAAGGCGAACCTGGGCAGCATGTCCCCCAATTGGAACCTTCGGTTGAAACGGTAACAAAATTCAGCCAGGTAACGGGGCAGGTGCTTGGGGTTGATGGCGTGGTAAGTGCCATTGATGGCCCGTTTTACATTACCTATCATGGTGTTAACCCAGGAAAACTCTTCACGGCTGACGCTGTGCGGCCCACTATCAGTGACAATGCTGTAATGATCGCACCCAGCAGATGTAACGGCCGAGAAACAAGCCAATCCATCTGGGCAGACCAAGCTACCCGGCTTCAGATGCTGTTTTGCCCACCGGGCAATTTCTGCGGGCCGGAAGCCCTCGGCCACGTTCATGTTCATGGCAACGGGGTGGCCGTTGCCATCCAGTGCGGCCGCCGCCACGAAGGGTGTCTTGTTTTCCGACCCCCGGCCCCTTTTGCCGCCGTGGCGTTCGCCGCCCCAGTAAACGCCGTCCAGCTGGACGGTGCCGCCAAGGGGGTTGCCGTCGTCACGTTCTTTCATGACTTGCATGATCTTCTGCTTCATTGCCCAGGCGGTGTTGTAGGACACGCCAATCTGCCGCTCGGGCGCCAAGGCCGAAATGCCTGTTTTCGCCTGGGTAATTAAGTGGATAGCCAAAAACCAGACAGCGGGTGGTAGCTTGGTGTGTCCGAATATCGTGCCGCTGGTCAAGGATGCCGGGTGATGGCACTTCGTGCATTGGTAAATGTCACGGGTCTTGACGGCCGTATGGCGGCTTGGTTCGCAGTCCGGGCAACGGAAGCCGTCCGGCCAGCGCCATTTGGACAAGGCTTGGCGGCATTGGGCTTCGGTGCCGTAATCCTTGATGAAAGCGAACAGGCTGTACCCTTTTTGGAATTGCACTTTGTTCTTGCCCATGACACTTCTCCTTTCCAATCAATACTCCTAGGACAATCAGATAATTAAAAAGTTGCTGAGGCTTATGGGTAATCAGGTTATTTTTTGCAACGGCGGGCGGTTTCATCAGGCATTGGGGGTAATGGTTAAATCTTAACTGGCATGTTCCAAGTTATACTCGTGTATGAAAAGTGCCAGTGCGATGCGGTGGAACCCGGCCTTTTTTGAAAAGGCCAGGGATTTGCGTACAAACCGGCCCAGACGTTGCCGCAGCGTGTTGTCCCGGCGTTCGACATGGGCGGTCTCCCCCGTCTCCTTGCCGACGGGCTGGTGGCCTTCGCCAAACACTCCTTGGTAGGCATGCCAGAAGCCGCTGTAGGTGTGGGCGGAACGGTAGGCTTCGGGGATGCCCGCCCAAAGCTGGCGGCAGCTGGCCGCGCTCCGGTCGCCCGCGAACCAGGACACCACTTGGCGTGTGCGGCGGCAGGGCGCGATCCAGACACGGCAGGCGTTGGCCTTGCACTGCACGAACGACCACAGCCCGTCCAGTTCCAGCACGTCTTCCGGCAGGGCCGGCGACAACGTGGCTTCCAGGTGCGGCAAGCCTAAGGCTTTTTTTTTAACCAGGCGGACACCGTCTGGCGGGCCACCCCGAAAGTGCGCTCAAGCCCCCGTAGGCTGGAGCGTTCGTGGCAGGCCTTTAATATTTCGGCCTTACGTTCTTCGCTGTAACCCAAGTCGGGGTCCAGTGTGCCGTAACGGCCGCAATCGTGGCAGCGGAATTTCTGCTTGCCCGCATTGGTCTTCCCGTTGCGTGTGAGGTGGCCGCTTCCGCAGCGTGTGCAGGTGTGTATGTTTGTTATCATGCCATACATTGTAACCGAAACAGTCACGCATCAACCACTACACTTAATTTGTTGGGATTAATTTTACACATTTTAGGCACTGATTTCTGTTAATTTTATAAGACAACTGCTAGAATCCATTGTATATGGCAATTAAGTGTTTGTTTAAACTGGCAATGTTTGATAAGAATGATGGTGCCCAGGGGCGGAATCGAACCGTCGACACAAGGATTTTCAATCCTTTGCTCTACCGACTGAGCTACCTGGGCTTTTTGGCTTTTTTGAAGTAGGAATTTTTTGCATGTGGTGCCCAGGGGCGGAATCGAACCGTCGACACAAGGATTTTCAATCCTTTGCTCTACCGACTGAGCTACCTGGGCAACTTTGCAAAGACGAACATTAAAACCTATTTGCTAGTTTTAGTCAATATGGAATGTTGTTTTTTAGCTCGATGCCGACAGGTGGCAAGGATAATGGCGTTTTGAATTAGGGCTTCGGCTACGCTCAGCCAATGCCGGTATTTCCTGTTGTGTAAAATTAGAACAGCACTACCCGACAAATCCTAGTCAACAAATCCTAGGCAATTGTTCCCCACTCAATAAATCCAGCACACGGCTAACGCCCATTGCCGTTTGCAGTGTCACCAAGCCTTGCGGATGTGTTTGTTTAACCTCGCCAATCACACAGGCTTGATGCCCTAACGGATGTTGATGCAACAGTTTTAATGCCTGTTCCGTTTGCGTGGCAGGTACAAACAGCACAAAACAGCCTTCATTGGCGATATACCACGGGTCAAAGCCTAAAATTTCACAGGCGCTTTGTACGTCGGCATGGATGGGCAGGGCCGATTCTTCAATGTCAAACGCATGGTGTGAGGTGCTGGACAGTTCTATCAAGCCGCTTGCCAAGCCGCCACGAGTCAGGTCGCGCATACAATGGATGTCCAAGCCATCCACCAGCAGTGTTTGTACTAAACCCGATACATCCGCGCAATCGCTTTGCAGGTTGCTGTCAAAGGTGATGCCTTCGCGGGCTAGCATAATGGTCATGCCGTGCCGCGCCAGATCGCTGTTGATGATGATGTGGTCGCCCACTTGGATGCGTGCGGGTGATATATTGACCGCTTCGGCAATTAATCCAATACCTGCTGTATTGATATAAAGTCCGTCGCCGCAGCCACGCTCAACCACCTTGGTATCGCCCGTCACCAGCAGTACACCGGCTTGTTGCGCCGCTTGCTGCATAGAGGCCATAATGCGTTGTAAGTCTGAAATTGCCAAGCCTTCTTCAATAATCAGTGCACAGCTTAGGTATAAGGGTTTGGCACCGCTCATTGACAAATCGTTCAAGGTGCCGCATACGGCCAGTTTACCAATGTCGCCACCGGCAAAAAATAACGGCTTGATGACATAAGAATCCGTAGTAAAAGCCAGCTTGGAGCCATTAATATCCAGCACCGCGCTATCCTGTTGGGTGTCCAGTATTGGGTTAATAAAAGCAGGGCGGATTACTGTGCTGAGCAATTGTTGCATCAGCCGACCGCCGCCACCATGCGCCATTACGATGTGTTGGTACTGTAAAGGCAGCGGGCAGTTGAGTTTAAAATCAGGCATAGTGGGTGGATAGGTCAACGGCGATAACGGTAATAAGCGGCACAAGCCCCCTCTGAAGATACCATGGTGGCCCCTAGTGGATGTTCAGGGGTGCAGCGGGTGGCAAATTCGAGGCATTGGGCAGGTTTCAGCAAGCCTTGCAACACTTCCCCGCTACGGCAAGCGAGCGGTTCTTGCGTGGTGATTGTGCTTACCGCAAAACGTTTTTCTGCATCCCACTGGGCATAATCTGGCCGAAATGCCAAACCGCTATCAACGATTTTACCTAAGCCCCGCCAGTTGCGGTCCACCACCTGAAAAACCTGCTGCATTAAAGCTTGTGCTGGGGTGTTGCCTTGTTCTTTCACCGCGCGGCTATATTGGTTTTCCACGCAATGGTGGCCTGCTTCCAATTGCTTGATGCATAAATACAGCCCTTGCAAAATATCGACCGGTTCAAAGCCAGTCACCACTATCGGGATGCCATAGCGCTTACTAATGGGCAGGTATTCATGGTAGCCCATAATGGCACAGACATGGCCCGCCCCTAAAAAACCTTGTACTTGCTGGTTAGGTGCATCCAGTAAGGTTTGCATCACCGGCGGTACACGCACATGGGCAATCAGCAAAGAAAAGTTTTTTAATTGCAGTTGTTTGGCCTGATAAGCGGCAAGTGCGCTGCTGGGTGCAGTGGTCTCAAAGCCTACGCCAAAAAAAACGACCTGTTTGTTTGGGTTTTGTTGGGCTAGGGTTAATGCATCCAACGGTGAATACACTACGCGGATGTCCGCCCCTTGGGCTTTTAAAGCCAATAAATCTAGCTGCGACCCAGGTACCCGCAACATATCACCGAATGAGCAAAAAATGACTTCTGGCTGGGCGGCGATAGCCAAAGCTCTGTCCATGAAGCTGAGTGAGGTGACACACACTGGACAACCGGGGCCGTGTATCAGGGTAATCTCAGGTGGCAGCAGCTGGTCAAGGCCGTGCTTGATGATGCTATGGGTTTGCCCGCCACACACTTCCATGATGTGCCAGGGCTGCGTGGTGATAGCCGCTATGGCTTGGCAGAGTTTTCTGACTGTGGCGGGGGCGCGGTAAGGGTTAGCCTGTACCATTATAAAGCTTGCTGAAATTCAGCTAGTACTTCAAAAGCCTGCAAACTCGCCGACGCTTCTTCTTCATCCAGCACTGACAACGCCACGCCTGCATGAACAATCACATAATCATTTAAATTGGCTTCCGGCACGTAAGCCAAGCTGATTTGTTTGCGGATACCGGAAAAATTAACGCAACCACTACGAGCCAACGGATCGCTGTTATCGGTGATGCTGATGATTTGTCCGGGCATTGCTAAGCACATGGCGATTATCCTATAAATTGAAGTGCGTAGAGTTGTCCCGCCGCTAAGCCACCGTCGTTGGGCGGGATGTTTTGTTGGCAGTATACGGCAAAACCGGCATTTTTTAAGCCTTGCACCGCTTGCATGACCAAATAAGCGTTTTGCATACAGCCGCCGCTGAGTACAACAGTCGAGCAGCCCACCCGTTTGGCGACCGCCAACATTATCTTAGCCAAGCTATTGTGGAAGCCAGCGGTAATATCAGATAGCGGCAACTTGTCTAAATCTAGCAGCATTTGTCCGATCATCGGTTGCCAGTCGATCACCACCGGTGCGCCATCAAGCAAGTAAAAGTCGTAGCAGGGTAGGTTGGGTGTGTTAGTTAAGGGGGTTTCGTTTGCCAACGCTTCCAAAGCCATAGCCGCCTGCCCTTCGTAGCGGTTGTATTGGCACACGCCTAACAAACTGGCGATAGCATCAAACAACCGTCCAGCGCTACTGGTGCGCGGGCAATTTAGCTGTTTTCGCAAGGCAGCTTGCAATAACGCCAGTTCTTGCGCTGAAAAAGGCAAGTTTTCGCGCTGGAAAACCGCATCGCCATATATTTCATAAAGCAAACCCAAGGCTGCACGACGCGGCTCTTGTATTGCCTTATTGCCTCCGGGCAAGGCAAAAGTTCGCAAATGGGCGTAACGTTGGTAACCGTTTGGCTTAATCAATAAAAACTCGCCGCCCCATAATAAGCCGTCATCACCCAAGCCATTGCCATCCCATACAATCGCCAAGGCGGGGGCAAGCTGTTGATGTTCTGCCATACAAGCAAGCGCGTGGGCAACATGGTGTTGCACGGGCTGTTGAGTACCCTTCATATGGCTAGCCAACTGGCTGCTGGCATAACCATTATGCTGGTCATGTAGTATAACAGTCGGCGTGGCCTGGTAAAAAGCCTGCAAATCAGCGGTTGTTTTTTGCCATTGCTGTTGCGATGCAGCTGAATCCAAATCGCCTATATGCGGACTAAGGATAATATGTTGGTGTTGGCTGATAGCTACGGTATTTTTTAGATGCCCGCCCACCGCCAAACCGTCCTGCAATGGGACAAGGAGGGGGATAGGTTGCGGCGCGTAACCTCGGGCGCGGCGCAATACCGTGATAGTGCCATTGATAATCCGCACTATCGAGTCATCAAGCGGTCTGACAATCGCTCGGTCATGGGTAAGGAAATAATCGGCAATGTCTGCCAGCTCTACCAAAGCTTGGTCTGTGCTGACACAAATCGGTTCGTTATGGCGGTTGCCGCTGGTGGCCACCAGCGGTGCGGCAAATGCTTGTAACAGTAAATGATGCAAAGGCGAATAAGCCAGCATAATGCCCAACCAAGGGTTGTCAGGTGCAACCGCTGGTGCAAGGGTGATATTAGCACGGCGTTTGAGCAGCACAATGGGCGCGGCTGGCGTAAGCAACGCGTGTTGTTCTAAAGGATTTATTATTGTCAACTGATGGGCGGCAGGCATATCAGCAACCATCAGCGCGAATGGCTTGTATGGACGCTGTTTACGTTGCCTTAGCCGTTCAACCGCTTGCTGATTTCCCGCATCAACCAGCAATTGAAAGCCGCCTATGCTTTTAATGGCAACAATATGGCCTGCCCTCAACAGCTCAGCCGCCACCAATAAGGTGGGGTCTTGTTTATACAAACAGCACCCTGCCTCATCCAGCAATTGCAGTTGCGGACCACAATGTGGGCAAGCCAAAGTTTGGGCGTGGCAGCGCCGGTCATCAGTCGCGTGATAATCCGCTTGGCAAGCGTCGCACAGGCCAAACGAAGCCATACTGGTATGGTTGCGGTCATAAGGCTGCTGGCGCATGATGCTGTAACGCGGGCCGCAGTAGCAGCAACTGGTGAAAGGGTAGCGATAAAAACGGCTGTCAGGGTTATAAATATCGCTGATGCAAGCGGGGCAACAAGCCAAGTCGGGCAACACAAACACCGAAGGATTGCCGTCAGCTATCGTGGCTTGGATACGGAAGTCTTGGAAATACGCCAAAGGTTGGCGGGTTGTGGTCAGTGACTTGATTTCGGCAACGGGCGGTAGCTGATTGCTAAGCGCGTCCAAAAACAGTTGTTGCTGTTCAGCATTGCCTTCAATCGCCAAACTAGCCCCTTGCAGGGTATTGGCAACCCACCCCTTTTGATCATACTGCTGGGCAAGGCGCATGACGAAAGGACGAAAACCAACACCTTGAATAAAGCCTTGTATCTCAATAGATAGGTGTTGCAAGGCAAGGGCAGGGGGCTTCATGGAGTCAATCAAGTCCGCAGCCGTTCCGATTCTTTTTTGGCAACATTATTACGCAAGTAGCTGGGTAGGGCATCATCAACCGTTACCGCAAGGCCGTGGTTAAAGCCATACACACCTAGTTTGGCAACCGCCGCCGCTCGGGGTAAGTAGTCTGGGTGGCAAGTGCCGATTTGCCCTGTTAAACAGCCGCCCAAAACATCTGCATAAACTCCCCAGCCAGACCCCACCCCACTACCATTGAGTGCGGGAAATTCAATTAAATGGGCCGGTGTCACCACTTCTTTGCCGAACAGTTCGGCATGATTGTCTGGATTGCGTTGGTAAACGCCCCAAAAAATCTCCGACATACGCGCATCCATCGCCACAAAAGCAGTGTCTGCGTCGTGCTGGTCAAAAAAATCTTGCGCCAATGCCGCCAAGGTGGAAACCGACACAATCGGCAAATCCAAACCGAACCCGATCCCCTGAATAATACCCGTGGCAATACGCACGCCTGTGAATGACCCTGGGCCGCACCCAAACGCCAAGGCATCCAAATCTTTTTGCGGCACTCCGGCTTCCGCCAGTATGCTCTCTATCATAGGCAAAATCAGTCGGGTATGTTGCTGTGGGGCTATTTGGTGGCGTTCAATAATGGCCCCGTCGTAATACAATGCCGCCGAACAGGCTTCCGTAGCTGTTTCTACCGCCAATAACTTCATGAGGTTTGCTCTTTATTAAAAAATGCTTGGACATCAGCCAGTTCGCGGGTACGCTTCATCGGCGGCACACTGTCCAGAAAAATTTGCCCATAAGAACGCTTCAACAAACGTGGATCGCAAACCATCAATACACCACGGTCAGTGACATCACGGATCAGCCGGCCGATACCTTGACGGAGGGTGATCACCGCATTAGGCAACTGATAATTAAAAAACGGATTGCGGCCTTGCTGGGTCATAGCATCCAAACGTGCCTTCAGCACCGGATCGCCGGGCGACGAGAACGGCAACTTGTCGATAATCACACACGATAACGCTTCGCCGCGCACATCCACACCTTCCCAAAAACTGGCGGTGCCCAGCAATACTGCATTACCTTTGGATTTAAATTGCTGCAACAGCAAACTTTTGGGCTGGCTGCCTTGTACCAGTAACGGGTAACTGAGCTTATCCTTTAATAGCAACGCTGCCTGTTGCAATGCGCGGTGGCTGGTGAACAGGAAAAAAGCCCGCCCTTGGCTGGCCTGCAACACTGGCAGCACAAAATCTACAATCAGCGGTATAAAGTTATCATCGTCTGGTTTCGGCAAGCCTTTGGGGTGATAAAACAGCGATTGCCGGGCATAATCAAAGGGGCTTTCCCAGCTGGCGCTGGCATAGCCACTAAGCCCCAAATTATTGGCAAAATGATCGAATTTGTTGCCAACACTAAGAGTTGCCGAGGTAAAAATCCAAGTGGAGGTATGCTGTTGCATAAATACGCGGAATTCAGCGGCAATATCCAGTGGGGTACGGCTAAGGCTAAAGGTTTTTTTATGGATTTCATACCAGCGTATCCATTTGCCGCTGTTGTCCTCCAAAATAATGGCAAAGTCCCTATTCAGCTCCTCCGCCCGCTTGAAGCAGCTATCCAAACCTTTACTTTTTACCGAAGCAACCAGCAATTGTTCGGTCAGGCGCTGTAATTGCTCCTTAACAGCGGTCAAGCCACCGAATAGTTTAGGATTTTGTTCAATATCACGCCATTCGCCACGTTTCTGCTCCATACCAAACGCCAAGCGCACATCTTTAAGTTCGTGTTCCAAATCTTCACAAGCGGTACGCAGTGCCGGAATGTCCGTGGCATCCTTAAAATATTCGATTAAAGTGTCACTGGCGAGGTCGCCCAATTGCTTGCCGCCAATATTAATGCCCAAAAAGTTGGAAGCCGTATCAGCCAACTGATGGGCTTCATCAATAATCACCGTTTGCACATGCGGCAACAACTCGCCAAAGCCACTGTCACGAATTGACCAATCGGCACATAACAAATGGTGGTTCACCACTAAAATATCACTGGCTTGGGCTTTTTTGCGGGCTTTTACTAAAAAACATTCTGCATAATCAGGGCAATCTTGGCCTAAACAATTATCCGTCGTCGACGTGGCTTGGTACCACAGCGGGTCTGCTTCGCTGATCTGGGTCATTTCCGAAATATCGCCGCTTTGCGTGCGTTTCGACCAAGACTTGATTTTTGTCAAGGTAGACACTTCCGCCTTGATAAAGCCCAAGGCTGAAGCCAGGGCATTGTCCAACCGGTAGCTGCACAAATAATTGCTGCGGCCTTTTAACAAGGCTGCCGTAAAAGGCTTTTTGATGGCTTTGCGGATAATAGGCAGGTCGTTGTTGAACAACTGGTCTTGCAAATTCTTGGTGCCTGTGGAGACAATGGTTTTACCGCCCGACAATATAGCGGGCACCAGATAGGCAAACGTTTTGCCCGTACCGGTGCCAGCCTCAGCAATCAAATGTTGCTGATTGGCAATTGCATCACTGATGGTTTGTGCCATTGCAATTTGTGAATCGCGCGGCTGATAACCGTCTATGGTGCGCGCCAAAGCGCCGTCTTGGGCAAAAAAAGCATCGAGTTCTGTCACAGGCAGGGATAGTTGGCAGTCATCCAAAAACAATTAGGTTTAAAGCGTTTCCAGCTTAGCATAACTTAGCATCAGCCATTTCATCCCCACTCCCCTAAAATTAATCTGCACCCGTTGCTGTGCCCCTTCGCCCTCCAGTTGCAAAATCACGCCCTCACCAAATGTTTTATGGCTGACCCGCTGACCCAGCGAATAAGGGCTGTTTGGCATGAATGACGCGCTTTTGCTGTTTGCTTTGTTGTTTGCCATGATAGCCGGATGGCTGACAGTATTACGCAAGCGCACTTCCTGAACCACTTCCATTGGTATTTCGCGCAAGAACCGTGAGGGTTTGGGGTAGCTTTCGCGACCGTATAAGCGCCGCGATTCGCTGTAAGTCACATACAGGTGTTGCATGGCACGAGTGATGCCGACATAGCACAAGCGACGTTCTTCTTCTAAACGGGCAAGGTCATCTAGGGATTGTTGCGAAGGGAATAGGCCATCTTCCATGCCCACCAAAAACACCCGTTTAAACTCCAGTCCTTTTGCGGAATGCAAGGTCATCAACTGCACACAATCATCACTATCATCGCCCTGTAAATCCCCCGCTTCCAACGAGGCATGGCTGAGGAACAGATCCAACTCACTGGCGTTGTCTTCAGTATCGGGCAGGCTGGCGGCATCAAACAGCTTTGCCGCATTGACCAATTCCTTTAAGTTTTCGGCTTTTTCTTCACCCTTATCTTTGTCTTTTTCATACCAAGCGAGCAAGCCACTTTTTTCAACCACTCGGGTCACTTTTTCAAACAAAGCTTCATCACGGCCTTGTTCCGCCAACTGCTCAACCAATGCCAAAAATCCCGATAGGGCATTATTAGCACGGGCAGTCAGGGTTGGCTGGATGACCAGCACCAGCACGGCATTCCATAACGACAGGCCGCGTTCTTGGGCAATCACGCGCAGGTCTTCCAAGGTCTTAGTGCCGATGCCTCGCGTAGGGGTGTTAATAACCCGCTCAAACGACGCATCATCATGGCGGTTGGCAATCAGCCGTAAATAAGCCAGTGCGTTCTTTACTTCTGCGCGTTCAAAAAAGCGCAAACCGCCATAAACACGGTAAGGTGTCGCGGTGGACATCAAACGTTCTTCAAATTGCCGCGACTGGGCATTGGAACGGTAAAGAATAGCTGTTTCACTAAATTTGCCGCCTTCACCCACCCAGCTACGGATACGGTCGACCACAAAATGGGCTTCATCCTGCTCGTTAAAGGCTGTGTACAAGCTAATCAGTTCACCGTCACCGGCATTAGTCCATAAATTCTTGCCTAGCCGCCCTGAATTGAAACTGATAATCTTGTTGGCTGCTTTTAGTATCGTGCCAGTGGAGCGGTAATTTTGCTCCAACTTAATGATTTGATGGTTAGGGTAGTGCTGCTGGAACTGGCTGATATTCTCAATTTTTGCCCCCCGCCAACCGTAAATGGACTGGTCATCATCGCCCACCAAAAACAGATTGTCCCTGCCTTCTGTCAACAACCGTAGCCAAGCATACTGGATGGTGTTGGTGTCCTGAAATTCATCGACATGCACTTGCAAAAAACGCTGATGGTAAAATGCCAACAAATCAGCGTTGTCGCGCAGCAATTCATGCGCCCGCAACAACAGCTCACCAAAATCAACCAAACCGGAGCGTTCGCACAAAGCCTCATAAGTGCGGTAAATGACGAGTTGTTGCTGATGGTAAGGGTCACCGTGGTCAGGGATATGTCTGGCTCGCAGCCCTTCATCTTTTTGCGCGTTGATATACCATTGCAATTGCCGGGGTGGCCACTTGCCTTCATCTAAGTTCAAACCGGCCAATAAGCGCTTAATCACCCGTAGCTGATCAGCAGAATCCATCACCTGAAAGGCTTCTGGCAGATGGGCCTGTCGGGCATGGCGGCGTAACAGGCGATGGGCCAAACCGTGGAAAGTGCCTATCCACAAATTATGTGCCGACATTTTTAACAATTCTTCAATACGCACGCGCATTTCTTTGGCGGCCTTATTGGTGAAGGTGACGGCCAGCAAACTGTGCGCGGGTATGTTTTCCACTTGGATTTGCCAAGCCATACGATGCACCAACACACGGGTTTTGCCGCTGCCGGCCCCCGCCAGCACCAAAGTTGCTTGCGAGGATGCCGTGACGGCTTGCCGTTGGGCATCGTTTAGAGGGTCAATGATTGAAGTGACATCCATTATAATTTTATTGCTTGCAGTATTTTTTGAGCTGTGTATATTTGAACTGCTTTACCCATTGGCGGATTCAGCCATTTATTTAAAAAAGATAATAACAACAACTAACTGAGAGGGCTTTAAGATGAGTTTTGATGTTAAGCGCATGATTAAATTTGAACACAATATCGGCGGTAAAGAAAAACAATACCGCCTTTACGCTGGTGTTGCTGCACTGGTTGTCGCTATTTTTTCCGGTTCAATCCCTTTGTTATTAATAGGATTGCTATTGGCAGGCACCGGTTTTTCTGGCTGGTGTCCTGCTTATTCCGGTTTAGGGAAAAGCACTTGCGAAGCATCAGCGGCTACTGAAGCTAATGCGTCAAATACGGATGAAAACGCACACTAAGCGCAATCATTCAGCAAACAAGCCACAGGGATGTGGCCTTTTTATTCTTCCTTGCGGTATTCGCCGTCAAGCACCTGATGCTGATTGGGGTTGGCAGAACCAAAGCCAGTCCGCAGCACCAAAAAATGTTCAATCACATACTGGGCAAGCTTTCTTCGCAAAGATGGGATCAAGCAGACTAGGCCCATCAAGTCGGTCACAAAACCCGGTGTCAGCAACAACACCCCGCCCAATAAAATAATAGGCCCTTCAATCATCTCGTAGGCAGGAATCTCGCCCTTCTGAAGGCTGGCCTGAAAACGCTGGAAGGTTGCGAAACCTTGTCGCCGAAGCAACCATGTCCCCACCACGGCAGTTAAAACAACCAAAAAAATCGTTGGGAAAGGGCCAATGAATGAGCCAATTTGCAACAGCAGATAAATTTCTACGAAGGGGATGACCAGAACGATCAAAAACAATAATTGAAAAATTTTCATGGGTGAGTTTTTTAATGGTGGTTAGCCCGCACAATATAAAGGCAATCGACAGGAAATTCTAGGATAATATACAGCTTTTGGTTTCTTGGGATGAATAATGGCATCAGACTTTGAAATAGTGCTCTGCACCTGCCCTGATAAGGAAACGGCTAAAAAATTGGCCTGTTTGTTAGTCGAGAAAAAATTGGCTGCCTGTGTCAATATTTTGCCCGGAATCACCTCCATTTACGAATGGGATGGCAAAATAGAGTCAACGCAAGAACACTTGTTGCTCATAAAATCCAGCTGCGGACACTATCGGCTGATAGAATCGGAAATTTTTAGGCATCATCCCTACGAAATCCCCGAAATAATTGCTGTACCCATCGAACGCGGCCTACCTGAATATTTGGACTGGATCAACTCATGCCTCTCTTCAAACTGATTTTTTTCTGTTGGCTCACTGCTGTTTGCCAACCGTTATTGGCATTACAAAACAATGATATTTTGCCGCCCCAAGAAGCCTTCAAAGTCACCGGCACGGCACTCAGCAATAACCAGATACAAATTGACTGGCAGCTTGCGGATGGTTATCTGGTCTATCGGAACAGCTTGGCGTTCGAGTCAAAAACAGACTACATCCAACTTAGTGTGGATGCATTGCCGCCCGCCAAAACCAAGCACGATGACATTCAAGGCGACATAGGTCATTACGACAGCAGCTTTAAAGTCAAGCTTAATTTACTTGATGTTATGGATGCGCAAGCCATTGAGGTACTGGTAAAATTTCAGGGCTGTTCGGTGCAAGGTGTCTGTTATCCGCCGCAAAAACAAACACTGCTCATCACTTTGCCGCCTCAATCGGAGCAAACACTCCAGCCGACAACTAAAGCGGCTAACCCGTTTGCACAACTGTTACAAAAAATACCGGCCTCCTTATCTGCCAAAGGGCAAGGCGAGTTGTTGCCTGCCGAACAAGCATTCCAATTTTTCGCCACCGTCAAAGATGCCGGCACGTTGCAGCTTAATTGGTCAATTGCGGAAGGTTACTACTTATACAGGGAAAAAATACAACTGCAGCTGACCGATGCTCAAGGTGTGCAGTTAGGCCATTACGATATTCCCAGAGGCACGCCTATGGTGGATGAATCCTTTGGCAAAGTCGAAGTGTTCCACCAAGGCCTGGACATTACTGTGCCCTTGCAACGCAACCAGTCAACAAGCCAGACAATCACCTTAAAAGCTGCCTATCAAGGTTGTGCCGACCGTGGTGTCTGCTATCCACCGATGACCAGCGAAGTCCGCTTGGAGCTGCCGGTGGGCAACAGCGCCGCGCCCCAGGCAGATACGACTAGCACAGTAGTGTTGTCCGAACAAGACCAGATCACATCCGGCTTGCACAAAGACAGTCTATGGGCAAGCTTGCTGAGTTTTTTCGGTTTTGGCTTTTTGCTGTCGTTAACGCCCTGCATATTTCCAATGATCCCCATTCTGTCCGGCATCATTGTCGGGCATCACCATCACCATACTAAGGCCCGCGCTTTTCTGCTGTCGTTGAGCTATGTGGTGGCATCCGCATTAATGTACACCTTGTTTGGCGTACTGGCTGCCTTATTTGGCAACAACTTGCAGGCCACTTTACAGCAACCATGGATAATTGCCTTATTCAGCAGCGTATTCGTGGTATTGTCACTGTCGATGTTTGGCCTATACAATCTCGACCTGCCCAATGCTATCAAACTGAGATTGCATAATTCCAGCGTAAGGCATCAAGACGGTTCATTATGGGGGGCGGGGATTATGGGTGCGCTGTCCTCCTTGCTGGTTGGCCCTTGTGTTGCCGCACCTTTGGCTGGCGCACTTATCTATATCGGCCAAACCGGCGATGTTTTGCTGGGTGGCAGTGCCTTGTTTGCCATGGGCATGGGCATGGGTGTTCCCTTGTTGTTACTGGGCGCTTCGGCAGGGCGGTTGCTGCCTAAAGCAGGGAGCTGGCTTAATGCCACCAAAGCTGTGTTTGGTGTGCTGATGTTGGCAGTTGCCGTGTGGATGCTGAGCCGTATCTTGCCCGCTGAAGTGACCATGCTGCTCTGGTCAGTATTGCTGATTGTGCCAGCCATCTATCTCAACGCCCTAGACCCTTTGCCGGCCACCAGCAGCGGTTGGGCAAAATTATGGAAAGGTATAGGCTTAATCATGTTGTCTTACGGTTTATTGCTATTGGTGGGGGGGGGCATGGGCAATACCAACCCGTTGCAGCCATTACAAGGCATGGATAGCAAAGCTGATAAGCAGCAGAAGCATGGATTGGCCTTTGAGAAAATTACTTCGGTCGAATCATTACATGCAAGAATTGCCCAAGCGGCCGCCAGCCATCAACCAGTCATGCTGGATTTTTATGCCGATTGGTGCGTTTCTTGTAAAGAAATGGAAGCCTACACCTTCACCGACGCAAAAGTTCAACAAGCTCTGGCAGGCTTTGTCTTGTTGCAAGCCGATGTCACCCAAAACAATGATGCCGATAAGGCCTTGCTTGCAGAATTTGCGTTAGTTGGGCCACCTGGGGTATTATTTTTTGCAGCCGACCAGCAAGAAATCAAATCACTGCGTGTCATTGGTTACCAAAATGCGGAGACCTTCTTAAAAACATTGAAAAAAATCAGGTTATGAGCAAGGCCTTGTTGATCATTATGGGGTTGTTGGCGTTGGCGGGCGGTTTTTTTACAAAATACTATATTACGACTGTAAAATCCAATACCGCGCAGTATTTGCCCGCCTTTAATTTGCCCGACTTGGACGGCAAACCGCATAGCTTGGCGGAATTGCAAGGAAAAATAACGGTCATCAATTTTTGGGCTACCTGGTGTCCGCCCTGCCGACGGGAAATCCCCGACCTCGTCGGCTTACAAGCCCGCTATGCCAGCCGCGGCTTACGAGTTATTGGGATTGCCATAGATGATAAAGAGGCTGTTGAGGCCTATTTAAAAAATGTGGTCATCAATTATCCTGTGTTGGTTGGTGGCAATGAGGCTATTGAATTGGGTGAACAAATGGGCAACAATGTAGGCGCAATCCCGTTTACCGTCATTGCTGGCGCTGACGGCCGAATTATTTTTAGCCAGCTGGGTGAAATGGACAAAGAAAAAATTACACGAGCCATTATGCCTTTCATAAAAAATTAACAAGGGCTTTATATAGTTGACTGACCTTAAATTGTGCAATAATGCGAACCATCGCCTTACAATAATTAATGCTATTTTTATAATGGTTAATAAGCACTAAGCCAACTAATATTTTAGTGACTCGAACCACCCCTAAAGCTAACAAAATAACCGCCTAAATGAGCCAGCTTACCCCACTTTCCGGCTACCCTTGGTTACTTCGTAACAAGGAATTAAGCTTTATCATCGTTGCGTCGCTGTTGGCCGCCCTGTACTGGGGCTTTATAGCGTCTGACCGTTATATCTCTGAAGCCCATGTGTTGATCCAAAGTACGGAAACCGGTTCTAGTGGCACCCCCGATCTTGCCAGTATGATGAAAGGCGGTAGCGGCGCTTCCCCGGATCAAATGCTGCTCCGTGACTACCTGTTGTCAACAGACATGCTCAAGCTGTTGGATGCCAAGCTCAAACTGCGCGAACATTATACCGACCATCGCCGCGACCCGCTGTCACGGATGTGGTTCCGCAGTGATACCTTCGAAGGCTTCCATGATTACTACCTTAAACACGTCAGTATTGAGTACGACAACTATGCAGGTGTTTTAGTTATCCTCGCTCAGGGCTTTGACCCCAATACCGCCCAAGCCATTGCCAAGGAGTTGGTCAGTTCCGGAGAAGACTTTATGAATGGCCTTGCGCGCGACTTGGCGCACGAACAAGTTGGCTTTTTGGAAACTGATATCAAGCGTATTGGCAACGATGCCCAAACTGCCCGGCAAGTCGTAATTGATTTCCAAAACGCGCATAGCTTGGTGTCACCAGAATCCACCACTGAAAATGTCAACACCATTATCAACCGCCTTGAGTCCCAATTTACTGACTTGCAGACTACCCGCGCAGGTATGCTAGGCTATCTGATGCCCAATAGTGCCAAAATCCGTGAGCTTGACTTGCAAATCGCCGCTACTGAAAAACAGATTGCCCGTGAAAAGACCAAGCTCACTTCACCATCCAGCCAGGCACTTAACCGCACGGTGGAGGAATATCAGCGGCTCGTTATGCTGGCTGACTTTTCCCAGGAAATTTATAAGGCAGCCCTTACCTCGTTGGAACAAGGCCGCTACCAAGCAGCACGTACCCTAAAAAAAATGGCCATCTTACAAACCCCTACTTTACCCCAATACCCCATTGAGCCGCGCCGTGTATACAATATCAGCGTATTTATACTGACCATTCTGCTGGTGGCGGGTATTTTGCATCTTGTCGCCGCCATCATCCGCGACCATAAGGATTGACCATGAGACCGTTTAGCCCCGTTATTGCCGTATTCCTGTTATTAAATTTGGCTGCAGGTTTTGCCCAAGCTACTTCCAGCACCGATCCGTTCGGTGTTACCCAAGCATTAGGTCTCGATAACCCTGCCACTTATGGCGGAACACCTATTAAGCCAGTAGCAAAATCGGCATCCCCGAATTCTACATCAGCAATTGGGACAGCTTCGCCCGACACAAAAAGCAGTCCAGGCATTGCCCCGTCGGCCCCGCCGCCAGCAGACACTTCAACACCTACTGCTATTGTCACACCTGACACCCCTGATGGCACGCAGCAATCCGGCAATAATACTAACAATGTGTTTGGCGCCAATCTATTTACCGGTTCTTTTGCCCACGCCGGCCCCACGCAGTTTAGCCCTGATTACGCCATAGCCATTGGCGACCAAGTTCAAGTACGCTTTTGGGGGGCCTTTGATTATGACGCGCCAGTGACTGTCGACCCAAAAGGCAACATCTTTTTGCCCCATGTCGGTCCCGTACCGGTGCGAGGCGTACGGAACCAAGATTTGCAAAACCTGGTTGATTCCGCTGTGCGTCAAGTGTTCCGTTCCAACGTCTATAGTTATGCCAGCTTAGCAGCCGCCCAACCAGTGCGGGTGTTTGTTGGTGGCTTTGTTGCTAGGCCAGGCCTATATCCAGGCACCAGTATGGATAGTTTGCTTCATTACCTCGACCAAGCTGGCGGTGTTGACCTGAGCCGGGGCAGTTTCATCAATGTTCAGGTTAAGCGTGGCAATGCTGTGCGCAGCACCGTAAACCTTTACGATTTTATATTGAAAGGGCGTATGCCATTAGTACAGTTTGCTGACGGTGACATTATTTTTGTGCAACCTCTGAATCCTACTGTCACCGTCACCGGTCTTGCCCATAACAATTACCAGTTTGAAATTGACGACAGATTACATACCATAGGTGATATTTTTCCAATGGCCCAACCTTTGGTAGAAGCCACTCATTTTCGGGTAACCCGTAACACTGGTACTATCAAGAACATCGAATATTACCCGTTGGCAGAAGCGAATAAAATCCGCCTCGACGACGGTGACGAAGTGGAGTTCACCGCCGACAAAAAACCTGGCACAATCACTGTACGAGTTGAAGGCGAACACCTTAACCCACAAGAATATGTATTGCCCTACGGAACCCGGTTGGGCGAACTGATGCAGAAAATTCATCTGAATGACCGCGCCGACCGTTCGAGCTTGCAGCTGTTCCGTGAAAGTGTCAAAGACCGTCAAAAAACTATGATGGATGCTACCTTACGTAAATTAGAGTCCAGTGTACTTACCGCTAGATCAGGCACTACTGACGAAGCCGAGCTTCGTACCTCAGAGGCGGCCATGTTCTTGCAATGGGTCGACCGCGCCAAAAACTTACAACCGTCAGGGCAGGTGCTACTCAGCCATGCCGATAACCTTGATGGCCTGCTGCTCGAGGAGGGTGACCGCATCAATATACCCGCAGTTGATAGCTTAGTGTTGGTCAGTGGTGAAGTGTTGTTCCCTAATACCATTGCTTTGGACAGCTCAAAAGACATTGAAGATTATGTGCAAGCTGCTGGCGGATTTTCCCAAAATGCCGATTCTTCCCGTATCCTTATTGCCCACATGGATGGTAGCTATGAAAACACCGAAGAAACAGCCAGTTGGTTTAGCAGCACTGATATCCGAACTGGCGACCAGATATTAGTGTTGCCTAAAGTTGATGCCAAATATCGCCAGCTATTCAAGGAATTGATGACCATGGTCTACCAAATGGGTCTGGGTGCCAAAGTATTCTTGAAGTAACATCCTGTTAGCAGTGGTAAAAGTTAACGTGCAAAATGTCTGTTTATGCAGAAGTAATGTATGTTGGTTTTTGCCTCCTTTAACTTAAAGTTAAATTTTGCCTATACGGCTATAAATTAGAGTGTTCTTTAGCCTACAAATCATATTGGCTGAGTGATGTGCATTGACTGTTTTCTTACACGCTAGATCATAGGGAATTATATGCAGGTTGTTGAAACGAAGTTGCCGGGTGTGCTGATTGTTGAACCTAAAGTGTTTGGTGATGAACGGGGCTTTTTTATGGAAACATGGAATCAAGAGCGTTATGCCGATAAAGTCAGCACTGACACTTTTGTCCAAGATAACGTATCTTTTTCCAGAAAAGGCGTATTGCGAGGCCTGCATTTCCAAAAAATTAACCCTCAAGGCAAATTAGTCTACGTCTTGCAGGGCGAAGTATTCGACGTTGCCGTCGATATTCGGCTCGGTTCGCCCCATTTCGGTCAATGGACTAGTGTTGTCTTGTCGTCGGACAACAAGCGCCAATTTTTCATCCCCGCTGGATTTGCCCACGGCTTTGTGGTCACATCTGAAACCGCTCTGTTTGTTTACAAATGCACCGACAAATATAACCCACAAGCTGAAGGCAGCGTGTTATGGAATGATCCGGCACTGAATATACCTTGGCCAATTGCCACCCCAGAGCTATCGGCTAAAGACACAGTAGGCACGGTGTTGGCTGATTTTCCACAAGACTCGCTTCCCCATTACTAATCAAACCATTGCAATGAATAAGGCCATTATTGTCACCGGCGGAGCTGGGTTCATAGGATCAAATTTTGTAAACGAATGGCTGGCACAGTCCGAAGTGATGGTCATTAACCTCGATTGTTTGACGTATGCCGGCAATATGGAGAACTTGGCCTCGTTAAAAGATGATCCAAGACATGTTTTTGTCAAAGGGAGCATCGCTGATTCCGAGTTGGTCAGCCGCTTGTTCAACCAATACCAGCCATATGCTGTGATCAATTTTGCCGCTGAATCGCACGTAGACCGTTCCATACACGCACCAGAAGATTTTATTCAAACCAATATTGTCGGCACATTCCGTTTGTTGGAAGCTGCACGCATTTACTGGAACGGGCTGTCCGCCCAGGACAAAGCCAGTTTCCGTTTCTTGCATGTATCTACTGATGAAGTCTATGGTTCACTAAAAAAAGACGATCCGGCATTTGCCGAAACCAACCGTTACGAACCAAACAGCCCTTATTCCGCCAGCAAAGCGGCCAGTGACCATCTGGTTCGGGCGTATCATCATACCTACGGTTTACCGGTGTTGACCACCAACTGCTCCAATAACTATGGGCCTTATCATTTCCCTGAGAAACTGATCCCGTTAATTATCACCAATGCTTTGGCAGATAAGACATTACCGGTTTATGGCGATGGCCAACAGATACGCGACTGGCTGTATGTGGCCGACCATTGTTCAGGTATACGCTGCGTACTCGAAGACGGGAGGGTTGGTGAAACCTATAACATCGGTGGTTGGAATGAAATGGCCAACATTGATATTGTCCATACGGTATGTGCTTTATTGGACGAGGCACGTCCCCGCCAAGATGGCAAATCTTACCTAAAACAAATAGTTTTTGTGACCGATCGGCCAGGACATGACCGCCGTTATGCCATCGATGCGAGTAAGATTGAAAAAGAATTGGGCTGGCGGCCTGTTGAGACTTTTGCAACGGGAATCCGTAAGACTGTGCAATGGTATCTAACTAATCCAGAATGGGTTGCTAACGTGCAATCCGGTGCTTACCGCGACTGGGTAGAAACCAATTATGCCGGAAGAAACCAATGAAAATATTGCTGCTAGGTAAAAATGGCCAAGTGGGTTGGGAGCTACAACGTGCCCTTGCCCCACTGGGTGAATTGTTGGCCTTGGATCGACAAGGGTACGAAGGGTTCTGTGGCGACCTAAGCGATTTGGACGGCTTGGCACGTACCATACGCCAGTTCAAACCGGATGTACTGGTCAATGCGGCGGCATATACAGCGGTCGATAAAGCTGAAAGCGAAGCGGAACAGGCACACACCATCAACGCATTGGCTGCCGGATTGCTAGCTGAAGAGGCCAAAGCATTGGATGCCTGGCTGATACATTATTCCACCGATTATGTGTTCAATGGCAGCGGCGAAAAGCCTTGGCAAGAGACCGACGCCACTGCGCCGTTGGGCGTTTATGGGGCAACAAAATTACAGGGCGAACAGCTCATCCAAGCAAGCCATTGCAAGCACTTGATCTTCCGCACCAGTTGGGTGTTTGGTGCGCGAGGTAATAACTTTGCCAAAACCATGCTGCGTTTGGCTAAAGAACGTGATTCCCTCAATGTTATTAATGACCAAATAGGCTCGCCCACAGGGGCGGAATTGCTTGCCGATGTCACTGCCCATGCACTAAGGGTCGCAGTGCAACAGCCCGACGTCTCAGGACTTTATCATTTGGTTGCCCAAGGGACGGTGTCATGGTTTGATTATGCCCGTCTGGTATTAGATTTTGCTGAAAAAACTGGCGTGTCTTTAAAAGTTTCAGCGGATGCCGTCAATCCCATCCCCACCAGCCAATTCCCGACCCCTGCCCAACGACCGCTCAATTCACGGATGAGCATCAACAAACTGGAAAGTACATTTAACTTGGCCTTGCCAAACTGGCAGACCGGTTTGTTACGGATGCTCAACGAAATAAGCTTATAAGCCATATTTAGAGAGTAAGTAAAAACAAGGATGGGCAAGAATCCCGACCGTAAAAAAACCAAACACAGGTAAGGCCTCTTTATTGTATGGTTTTATCAGTATATTATCGGCCTAAATTAAATTAATATGGAAACCAAATGACAAACGCCGTTGCTTATGTTAATGACAACCCAAATGATGGATTAAGTTCACCAAGAAAAGGAATCATTCTGGCTGGAGGTTCAGGCACACGGCTTTATCCCGTTACTAAGGTGGTTTCCAAGCAATTGCTGCCGGTTTACGACAAACCCATGATTTACTACCCGTTGTCAACGTTAATGTTGGCCGGTATCCGGGATATCCTCATTATATCAACCCCACAAGATACGCCCCGCTTTGCCGAGTTGCTGGGGGATGGCAGCGATTGGGGATTAAACCTGCAATACGCTGTGCAACCAAGCCCCGATGGACTAGCTCAAGCTTTCATTATAGGCAAAGACTTTATCGGTAAGGATAATTCGGCTTTGGTGTTAGGGGACAACATTTTTTATGGTCATGACTTGGAAGCACATCTCCTTAGGGCTTCGGCGAGGGCAGAAGGGGCCACCGTATTTGCTTACCATGTACACGATCCAGAACGCTATGGCGTGGTCGCTTTCGACAGCCAAGGCCAAGCCACCTCGCTGGAAGAAAAACCCAAGCAACCTCAATCAAATTATGCTGTCACTGGCCTGTATTTTTATGACAACCAAATTATCGACATTGCTGAAAACCTGAAACCTTCCGCACGTGGAGAACTGGAGATCACTGATGTCAACCGCATCTATCTTGAGCGGGGCCAACTATCCGTTGAAATGTTAAGCCGAGGATTCGCTTGGTTGGACACTGGAACACATGAAAGTTTAATAGAAGCCAGCAATTTCATCGAAACCATTGAACACCGTCAAGGTTGGAAAATTGCCTGTCCCGAAGAGATTGCTTGCCGTAAAGGTTACATTGATACTGCTCAGCTACAAAAATTAGCAGACGCGCTATCCAAAAGCAGTTATGGACAATATTTGTATTTATTATTAAAAGAGTGTGAAATCAAATGACAAAAGTATCCATCAACACCATCAACCAACAAACCGATACGCAGCATCAGCGCATGGTATTGATTGTAGGTGCCGTCGGTACAGGCTTAAAACCGGTCTGCAAAGGCTTTGAATTGCTGGGGGTGGATTTTTTTCTGCAGCCCCACGGCGAAGATGCACAGGTGATTGCTGAGATAAATGGCCAATTGGCGAAATGCTTAGATAAAAACTGGCGAAAAATCCCGGTTGCCTCTCTGTCCCAAGGGCTGGCATCAGAACCTTATGCCACATTACAAGCCGATGTCGCGCAACACGTCCAATCGGGTTTTTTAAACAGCCGCTGTTTAGGTTTAATTATTTCTGAACCTTACTGCCTACCTTTTTGGATAAAGCTACTGACGGATTTAAACACCAGTATTCTTTTTGTCCTCCAGCACAGAAACCCGCTCAGCATTGCTTTTTCATGGGCACAAAAGCAAGCTATGCCACCCGAGAAAAGCCACTATTTATGGCTGGAGGCACTTTGCGCCGGATTCAATTTTAGCCAAGGCTTTCCTAGAATAGTGCTGGATTATGACGACTTGCTGGACAATCCGGACAGCCAAATCATCAAAATGATCAATTTATTGGGGATGCATAGTGAGCAAGTGCCTGCCATTGCCGAAAATTTTTCACATGATCTAATCAATCCCGCCCTTAGGCATTCAAGTTATACCGTTGAAGATGTCAAGGCCGACCTCTTGGTGCCGCTAGCCGTCAAACGTGCCGTTGTCGTTTTGGAAGACATACGGGTCGGAAAATTGGGTTGGGATTCTGAACAGGTTAGCCTTGCCATCAATGAACTGGCACAATTAGCCGAACCTTTTGCTGCCACACTCCTCTATACCTCCCATGAAAACTTGGACACACCGCTTGAAGCCACCGATGATGCAGTCACTACCATCCCCCTCGGCTCGCAACGAAACCTTTATATTGGTTTGTTGCACCAGTCAATAGCTGAAAATCAACAAACACTCGACACACTTAAAAACGTATCGGAACTGCAAGCGACTGATCTGGCCAGCCTTAACCAACACATTGACGCCATGGCCAGGCAGATAGACCAACTGATGCAGCAACTCATTGATAAAAATGCAGAGTTAATCCAATCCCATAGAAAAGCTATGGAGTTGGCAGACGAAATAAAAGATGTAAAGGACTCCGCCGTGTGGAATATTCTCAAGACTTTCGCCCGCAAAAAAACCATGCCATTGCACATTAACAGTTTCCAAGTCGATGCTATCCCCATGCATCAAATAACGGCCGGAGCTACTGCCATTGACTGGCTGTCGGGTGGCGAAGACCCGCAGTTTGCCTTAGTCGCCGGCAAGGAATGGGTGCAGTATATTGGCTGGAATTGGCTGACCATTAACCTTCAGGCTGGACAACCACTGAATGGGCAGTTATTTTTTAATGTTGGCTATGGCTACACCCCTGAACTGACATTGAACGTGTTGCTGCAAGGCACGGGGCCACAAAGAATCCCAGTTTTTGTCTCCAAAGACTGCTGTGCGATCCGCTTTGACCCGTGTGAAATACCCATTGCTTTTAAACTGTTCCCGATGCAGATGACGCCTATAAAAGCTGTGCCCGAATTGCCTGCCGAATTTAGCAGCCAATTTAGGGTTTATGAGGCAATGGGCGCCCGCGAAGGTAACATCACTGTCCTTGAGCCTGTCAATACACTAGTGGCGAACAGTCAAGGCGGTTATTCGTGGAAGTCGGAAGGCAGCGACCCGTGGTTTCTGTTACAGGTTGCCAATGGCCCATTACAGCCCGGCTGGTATTTGATAGAACTTTGCATCCATGCCAGCATCAGCAGGGATAACGCCAAATTATATTTCGATTTCGGTGAAGGTTATAGCGAAGACTATGCCGTGGAACTGCCATTTGTCAGCGGTAAAACACTCAAGCGCTTGTATCAACTTCCCGCCACCCCATTACAGATACGTTTCGATCCGGTCGAATCCGAGGTGCGTTTTTCTTTCCAGAAGCTAAACTTTCAACCGGTGGCGCAAGACTCAGTCCATGGTTTGATGCTAGAACGGCTGCAAGCCCATGACCGTAAATATAAAAATAAATCGGTGGCTGACATTGAACGGCGTTTAAGCCGACAAGCCAGCAAAGAAAATAGTGATGTAAAATCGCTGATTTTGCAAAAATACAATAAAACCTTCATCAGCCATGGTGCTGGTGGCGCGTTAACCTATGCAGAGTGGATAGAAATCAATGAACGCCCTGAAATTGATGATACTGAAACGTTGCAGGCAAAACAAAGCAGCTTCGATTATAGGCCCATCATTTCAATTGTTGTACCCGTTTACAATACCGGCGAAGTGTATCTACGCAGTGCTATAGAGTCAGTTATCAAACAAAGTTACCCCAATTGGGAATTGTGTATTGCCGATGATGCCTCACCCGATAGTAGGGTTCGTGAAGTATTGGCGGAATATGCCAATAATGACCCACGCATCAAAGTGGTCTACCGCAAAAAAAATGGCCATATTTCCGCCGCGTCAAACAGTGCCTTGGAACTGGCGACAGGAGACTTTGTGGCATTATTGGATCATGATGACGAGCTGAGCGCACATGCTCTGCATTTTGTCGTGCAAGCCATTAACCAACACCCGTCAGCCAACATTTTATACAGTGATGAAGATAAAATCGACGAGCAAGGCAACCGTGCCGAGCCGCATTTTAAATCAGACTGGAATCCTGACCTGTTCTTTTCCCAAAACTATGTTTCCCATTTAGGTGTGTATCGTAAGGAATTGCTCACCCGTATTGGCGGCTTCAGGCTGGGGGTCGAAGGTAGCCAAGACCAAGATTTATTGCTGCGTTGCCTACCGTTTATAAAACCGGACGAAGTGATCCATATACCTAAGGTGCTTTATCATTGGCGCATTCTGGAAGGTTCAACCGCACTCGATTCCGGTGAAAAAACCTATACTTTGGATGCTGGCATAAAAGCACTGCAGGATTATTTCCAAAGCTTGGACAAAACCGGTGTCAGCATCGAACCGGGCATGGTACCCAACACCTACCGGGTGCGTTATCCGATACCGGAACCACAGCCATTAGTTAGCTTGCTGATACCGACCCGTGACATGCTTTCCGTACTGAAACCTTGTATTGACAGCATTATCGAAAAAACTAGCTACAGTAATTACGAAATTTTAATATTAGATAACGGCAGCGTCGAACCGGCAACCTTGGCTTATTTCGAATCCATTAAGGCGCAAGATAAACGCGTTAAAATAGTGCCTTATGATTTCCCGTTCAATTATTCAGCCATCAACAATTACGGTGCAAAATTTGCCCAAGGCGAGTTGATCGGATTGGTCAACAACGATGTGGAAGTCATTAGCCCGGAATGGTTGAGCGAAATGGTCAGCCAAGCCTTAAGGCCAGAGATTGGTTGTGTGGGTGCCAAACTATACTATGACGACAACACCATCCAACATGCCGGTGTCATTATTGGCTTAGGCGGTGTGGCGGGGCATTCGCACAAACATTTCCCCAGAAATGCATCAGGTTATTTCCACCGCTTAAAGGTCATCCAAAACTTATCGTCAGTGACCGCAGCCTGTCTGGTTTTGCGCAAATCGGTTTATGATCAGGTCGGTGGTTTAGAAGAAGACGGCTTAAAAGTTGCTTTTAACGATGTGGATTTTTGCCTAAAAGTCAGGGAAGCCGGTTACCGTAACCTATGGACACCCTACGCTGAACTTTACCATTATGAATCCAAATCACGGGGCTACGAAGACACGCCAGAAAAAATAGCACGCTTTAATACCGAAATTGACTTCATAAAAAATAAATGGGGTGTACTTTTGCAGCGCGACCCTTTTTATAGCCAAAATCTGACTATAGCAAGGGAAGATTTTTCGTTATAAAAATGATAGGGTCCAATTCAAAATCAACTTAAGCGTTACTGTATATACACAAGGAATGACAGCAAGAACTGCGCTAGGAATAGTAATGTTTCCTTTCGCTTTCTTCATATACAAGCTATCCATAGGCAAGGGCTGCGGATTATCTGGGGTAAATTAATGAGTCGTTGCATCTTGCATATCGGCATGCATAAAACAGGTTCTACATCCATTCAGTCAAGCCTAAAAGGCTTTAGTGATGATGTTTTTTATTATGCGGAAATGCCAGGAGGCGCAAACCATAGCCTTGCTATGTTAAGTATGTTTTCTGATTATCCAGGGCAGCATCATCTGCATCAGGGTAAAGAGCCAGCAGATATTGAAAGATTTATTTCGTTATCATGGAACAGTCTCGAAAAATCTATAAAATTGGCTAATGGCCGTACTTTGCTGATTTCTGGTGAAGGCATAAGCCAACTTTCTTATGATAATATAAAAACTATCTATCAATATCTATCAGGTAGTTTTGATGAAATCCAAGTAGTGGCTTATGTACGTCCGCCAATTGGCTTTATGACCAGCACTTTTCAAGAATCTCTCAAGATTATTCCTAGAACTAACTTTATTAATGAAAGTGATTATAAAAATTACCGTGATACTTTTAGTAAATTTTATGACATTTTTAGATTAGGAAAAGTTCAGTTATGGAAATTTGACCCAAAATCTTTCCCCGAAGGCTGTGTGGTGCAAGATTTTTGTTCGCGTTTAGGCATCAGTTTTCCTAAACAAAACATTGTTAGAGTCAACGAATCACTCTCCCTTCAATCGGTAGCATTGCTTTACATTTACCGTAAGTTTGGGGTGATGTTTGGTTCTGCTAGCCTGAATGGCTTGGAAAGTATGAAATTAGGTAATGCCATTAAAGATATTGGTAATGATCGGTTGCGCTTCTCTCCAGTAATATTTCAGCCTATACTGCACAAAAAATTGCTAGATATCCAATGGATAGAAAATCATCTAGGTCAATCGCTTGACGAGAGGGACGGTCAATGCACAGAGCATGATATAAAAAATGAGGCTGACCTTATTCAAGTAGGCATGGATGTAGCCGATAAACTTTTACAATTGGTGGGCCGGCCCGAATCAGATAAACGTTTTATTCAATCACCTATTAACGTAGCTTTTTTGGTTGGTCAACTTAGAAAAAAATTAGCAAACCAAGCCTTCGACACATTCAAATTGCTATCTGGCAACGTTGGCTTAGTGACAACAAAACAAGTAAGTGGTTGGGCTATTGGGATAAACCCTAGTATGCCTGTCCATGTAACAATAAAAGTTAATGGTGAGGTGGTAGGCGAACAAATTGCAAATTTATTGAGACCCGGTCTAAAAGATAGCGGTTTTCATCCAACAGGAACATGTGGTTTTACCTTTATTTTTCCGGACGGACATACGTTGAATACAGGTGATATTGTAAGTGTAGAAATCCCGGATGGTAGTTTCATACTCACCAATTCTCCATACACGATGAATTAAATTATTAACCTTGAACATTTTTAATTTGGCATAGGATAATATACGGCTGAGTTATTATCCACCGTTGGTCGGTTATTTAACTAAGCTCGATATTATACGACAAATACGTTGCATAAAATACAGCCATATTTAACAAGCGCACTAGCGGATTTCTTATTAAAAAAATGAACATAAGACACTTATTTACCATTGTAATCATGGTCGCCCTAACCATGATGGCCAATACTTCAGCGGTTGGCACAGAACTTTGGTATGAAGATAATAATCTTGGTAAAGCCGGAAAAATGCCTGTAGATTTTATCGATAAATTTAACAATATCGATAGTTTCGCCAAGGCCAGCCATTTTATAAAAGTATATATGGTGCGCTCTAATCTGCTTAACCAATTGGATGATCAATTTTTATCAGATAAATTTATTCCTTACCTTAAAAAAAATAACATATTGTTGGCGCTCGATGTTGGTGGTGCAACATGGATGCCGCCGTTTAATAGAATTAGTACTTTTAAATATCAAGAAGACCAACTAAAACGCTTAAAAAAATTAGGTGCTGTTGTCAGTTTTATTAGTATGCAAGGTGCGTTAGGAAAGTTGACGGAGAGTCAAGATGTCGTTAATCCAGAGGAAAATAGAATTAAGGATGTCGTAGACTACTCAAAATTAATGCAAGAGATATATCCACAAGTGCAAATTGGAATCATAACTAGTATAGGACAGAGTGCAGGCTATAGGAGGCTTTTTCTAAAAGGGCAAAAAGCAATGGATAATGCAGGAGTGCCTTTAGCGTATATGCATTTGGACATGCCTTTTCACATCCCTAAAACACATATGCGTGGTGTGACGTGGCAAAAAATAAGGGACTTTGAATCTTTTGTGGAAAATGAAATGGGCATTAAATTTGGCATGTTGACCACTTCAAGGCTTGGAGGCCGTAGTTCAGACAAAGAATTCCATGATGATGTCTTAAGCTCAATGCAATGCTATGCCAGTTTTGGTGGCTCCCCTTCAACTTACTTATTGATGAGTTGGTTTGCCCACCCGATAAAAACCGTGCCAGAAAATGCGATCGGAGATGATTATCCAGCTATGCGGACAATGCTGGATTTGGGGACGACGCTCGAAAAGATTGATCGGGGAGAGTTGTTGTCTAAATCCACATGGCAATCGACTTGCACCATATTTAACTAAGAAAATTTTGTAATAGATCATATCTATTATTTAATCTGGCAAATTGGTTTTGGATTCCCTCTATGTTGTATAAGTGGGCTTTAACCATTATAGACATGGCAGCATGGTAATTTATAGTTGCTGACTTATCCATTACAGATTTATTACATACCTCGAAAAATTGCATGAACTTTTTCATAAGTTTTTTTGCCTTTTCATCCTTAGTGCCTTTTACACCCTTACCTAATATACAAGAACTTTTCAATCCTATTAATGGTAGGGTTTTTGTTATTGGCCAACCAATTGGTGTGCTGTGGTCTTGCTATATGGTTCCACATGATTAATGTGCCTTATACTTTATTAAATAAAATAGGTTATTAAATTGTTAATTTCGTCTACTATTAAAAAATCATCAGTATTTTTATCAGACTTGTTTAATCCGCAAAATTTGGATGTCGAAGGCGATGATCTGGCAATTAAATATTATAGCGATGCGGAAAAAATAGCCATCACCCCGTCATTGTTTTTGAATGGGAGTGATGCCATGACTTCCTTATTTCATAAAACCACCGGGCAAGCACCGCCTGAATTGGTCATTCAAGCTAAAAAAATCACACTGATAGGACACGGTTTGGTGATTGATGCCCATGGCAGGTTAGTTGTAGCCTCTTCAGCCATTTCCGAAATGGGCAAGTTTAATCAAAGAGCCAATGCTAATCTTTTAATAGAAGCCGATAATCATTATGCAATTAAGCCAGGACTCAAGTATCGGGTAATTGATGAGGAAGTCGCTATTATTTCACAAGCGGGTCAATTGGTTTATGGTCATTGGCTGGTTGATATATTACCAAAAATATCATTCATGGAACGTATTGGATTTAAAGGAAAATATGTTATTCATGAGCCAACACGTGGGTTTGCAACAGAACTGCTAAAAGTCCTTGGCATACCATTGAATAGAATTGTAAAGTATAACCCTAGTGAAGAGGGGTTGTATTTTCCAGAAGCATTAATTCCCGGATCACTGCATTTTAGAAGCGGTTTTTCTAAGAGCATGATTCCATATATAAAACATATGTCCAAAAATGCACAAGCCATAGGAAATAAAAAATTATTTATTTCTAGGGCAGAATTGCATAATACAAGTAGGTTGCTTTCCAATAGTGATGAGCTTACAACAATTGCTTCCAAGCATGGCTATAAGATTGTATACCCAGAGCAATTAACATTGCGCCAGCAGTTATCATTATTTGCAACAGCCTCTGTTCTGGCTGGTGAATACGGTTCAGGTATGCATAATTCCATATTTTGTCATAAAAACTGCAAAGTATTGGTGTTTCAACCCACCTATAAGAGACATTTTTTGCAAGCAGGTTTATGTCATAGGGCGGGTCAGTCAATTGGTTTCGTGTTTGGTACACCAATTGGAGCAAATGATATATATTCAATTAATAAAAATGACGCTAATAACGCATTTGAAATTATAAATTAGATAGGTTTGTTTATTAAATAATTTGGATTTCTTAATTTGATTTTTTGTTTTTTTCAGACTTTAAACTTGCCAGATCAATTGTCCTTCTGGGTAAGAATTGCTTGAAATAGTTTGGGCATGAAACAACAGATAATTTGGTTTGTCGGTGGAAATAGTTACCGATATTTAAGCAATTATTTCGTTGTTGCCAATAGTTGGGCCCAACTTTTCTTTTCTATGCAAATTGTCAAAAACTATTAGCTGTGAAATATTTGAGGTAAAACATTAATGAGCCGTTGTATTATACATATCGGGATGCACAAAACAGGTTCCTCATCGATCCAGTCGAGCCTGGAAGGTTTCAGTGATAATACATTTTATTACGCAAAATTGTCGTCAGGGCCTAACCATAGTGTGGCTATGCACAGTATATTTTCAGATCGACCTCAACGACACCATTTGCACATGGGTAAAAAACGTGCCGATATTGATAATTATATTTCAACATCACGGCAAAGTTTAGAGCAATCAATAAAGATAGCTCAAGGCCGCATCCTGTTAATTTCTGCTGAATCCGTAAGCCAGCTTCCATATGATAATGTCAAGGCCATTTATAAATACCTATCAAAAAGTTTTGACGAAATTAAAATTGTGGGATACGTCCGCCCCCCTGTTGCTTTGATGACAAGCATTTTTCAGGAATCTTTGAAAGGTACTGCCAATAACCATTTTGATATTGAGCGTACATACAAGGGTTACCGCAATACTTTCAGTAAGTTCGATGACATCTTTACCCCTGAAAATGTTCAATTATGGAAATTTGAACCGCAACTATTCCCTGATGGTTGTGTTGTTCAGGATTTTTGTTCCCGTTTAGGCATCGTATTACCTAAACAGAAAATTGTTAGGACAAATGAGTCGCTTTCCCTGCAAGCGGTGTCTCTGCTGCATATTTATCGTAAGTTTGGAATGTCACTTGATTCAGTTAGCCTGAGAGGTCAAGAAAGTATGCGATTAGGTAATGCCATTAAAAATATAGGCAACGACCGCTTTCGTTTCGCGCCAGAATTAATGCTACCTTTTTTGAAAAAAAATAGCGATGATATTCAATGGATGGAAAATCGCATAGGCCAATCGCTGGAAGAAAATTTGAGCCAACGCTTTGATACGGACATAAACAATGAAACCGACTTAATTCAAGCTGGTGTGGATGTGGTTCCTCAGTTATTGCAATTGGTAGGTCGGCCTAAGTCAGATCATCGTTTGATTCGCTCACCTGAAGCCATAGCCCACTTGGTGGGTCAACTCAGACAAAAAATAGCGAACAAAGGCATTAGCCCATTTAAAGTATTGATCGGCAGGTTGGGCAACGTAACAACAAAGCAGGTGAATGGTTGGGCCATTGGAATAAACCCTAGCTTACCCGTCCGAGTAAAAATAAAAGTTAATGGCAAAATGGTAGGCGAAAAAACGGCTGACTTATTTAGACCCGGACTAAAAAGCTGCGGTTTTCACCCAACTGGATTATGCGGTTTTTCCTATGATTTTACCGAAGACTATCCGCTTAGGGTAGGTGATAGCGTAGAAGTGAATCCCGTAGACGGAAGTTTTAGACTTGCAAACTCGCCTTATCTATTTTCAGGAACGGAATAAATAGTTAAGCGCATAATTATTCCAATCCACAAACTAAAACAGGAGTCTTATGTTGCATGGATTCTGGTCTGAAGTCTATTAGAAATTACTCAGACTGAAGGGAGGCTAACTGCTATAGTTCCCGGCTTTTCAAGCTGACCAAAGTCGAGAAACGCATCAGGAACTACAAACAGCTGAACCAAGGACAAAGATACCAAATTGAGATATTATTGGAAAAGTGGCTTGACAAAAAGTTGTCCAGTAGTGGTTAACTTAAAATTATTCCATAAACAATGGGCTATAAATACCCTATGTGGTCTTTTTTGCCGGATACTGCTTGCAAAACCCATGATTAAAGGAAGTGTACTTCTTGCTCCCATTTTTCTCTGAAAACGTACAACTCTAAAATGGCCATAAGCCTTGTGATTCCAAGCCGCTAGCGGTTAGAAAGTATAAGGTTTTTCGCTCAGATGGGAGTAGTTTTTATCGCCGATCATGCTATTTCTTATTATATTCATTGAACATAGCGACCCGTTCAGTTGCCCCTCTGCCATCATGATGTGAGTTAATCTGAAAGTGTTTTATAAGGTTAGGTATATATAAAGGGCTAAGTCGATTAAGCATTGAATAATAACTTGGAAACCTTTCTAATATATGCCCAACCTGCTTGTCGTTTTTGATTTCATCAAAACAATAATCATGAAACCATTGCATATAGTGGTTGAATGTTTCAAGCCGGAATGATAGGTTTGTGGTAGGCATCCAATAGTCATAAAGTTCAACAGTTTCGTCAAACTGGGAGGATAATGAAGCCAGTTCCTTAAAACCTCTATTTATAGGTAACTGCTTGAAGTAGGCTATATCATAAACCTCAGACGGGATATTTCTATTTTCTAGTACTTTAATGTCGTATTCAAAAAGATTAATATAGTCATCATGAATAATATTATTTTTATACAGTAAATACCATCCTGTATAAGCGACTGCATTGGGGTACTCTTCTATATTATCATCATAATCCCTAGCCAAAATGATATTGCTATGAAATTCTTTAATGTTATCTATCGGCCGATGTCCCAAAAATACCCAGTGGTATTTTGGAAAGTGTTGCAGTAAGAGTTGGTTTTCCTCCATATTCCTTAAAATGTCCTGATCGTGAACAAACAAATATGTGGTGTTATTGAAAATCATAAATGCCTCGATAAAAATGCAGGGATGGGTAATTTTAACAGAATCTTTGAATTTTAGCTTATATTAGTGGGAAGCTCGAAATACTGGCGAAATTCCCTAAAAACTTTGCGTTCAAATTGGGTGATCACTCAAAAAACCAATCCGCCGCCAGATTTTTACCTTTTTTCGGGTTGTTTTTAACCTGAAATCCCCTTTTTTGACGGTTCGGGCACACTTTGCCTGTCAAAAGGCAAAAGCGGGCTTGACGCCGCAGGTCTTCAGGTTGCAAAGACGGCGCAAATTATAGGTGGCCGCCTTGAAATTGGGTTGCAGCGTGGCCCGATCTAGCCCGATACAACGTAGGCCCTTTGCCGCCCATCTGCCCAAGGCCGGCAAACACATGCCCGATCCTTGCACGTGTCTTGGCAATTCGGGTGTTGTGACGCTTTTGGCAGTCCGAAAGCGGTTTGCCTTTGGGGGCTTTGCGTTGGGTATGCACCCGTAGATCGGTGGCTTTAAGCTTTTTCTCACGGTCGCCGTCCACGTAGCCTTTATCCGCATACAAGTCCTGGCGGATGTTGCCGGTGACCAAGATGCCTTCCAAATGGAGGGTGTCATGTCCGCTGGCGGTGCCGGTATTCACCTTGCGGATCAGCTTATACCCAAAGGGCATAAATATTGCTTATCGGCATTGGTCGACAGCTTATAGCCGAAGTGGGATTCACCGTGTTTTTTCGTCCAGGAGACGTCAATATTCATTTGTCGGAGCTTGGCGACCAATCAATAGTCATGGACTGCTTGGACGTGGTGCGGCTTGGTCAACTGAAGCCGCCAAGGCAGAAAAATCGACATGCTTCTCGAGAATCCGGAGAACATCACCGGGCTTGTCCAGCTTGGTTTCACGTTCTTGGGCTGCAAACAGGCTTTCTTTTTGATCATCGGCTTTTAAAATCGGTGGCTCATGGGGATATTATCCCATAATTGGGCGGTTTTTCGAGCTACCCATAGGTGAATGATGACCAGACATCCAGAACGTAGAGAGACCCGATTGGTTGCGCGGACATCAACCGAGATTCAAGAAGTCATACAACGGGCAGCGGATTATACCGGCACATCGCTTTCACAATTTCTGATTGAATCCGCCATTGAGAAAGCACGTCATGTGATTGAAAAAAAACCTTGCATCTTTCTATGGTGGGTGCTGATGCCTTGTTTGCGGCTTTGGACAATCCACGGAAAGCAAACGCCAAATTGCTTGAGGCCGCCAAACACCATAAGGAAACGGTGAGTTTCCTTAATAATCATTGTGGAAATTAACAGGCAACATGACCGCAAAGCATTTGATTGCGGCCTTGGCGAATTAAACCAGTTTTCAGCAACAAGCCCGGCAGAGAGTGGCAAAGCATGTCTCAAAGACCTATGTGGCTTGCTTGGTTTCAGCACCCGCCGCAGCTCGTAGGTTGGGGTGAGGAACGAACCCCAACACAACAAAGCTGCGGATTATAAGTGGGTAGGTTAGGATAAACCTAAGAGTATCGTTAATGCTTAGATTTTGTTGGGGTTCGTTCCTCACCCCAACCTACGCTATTTTGTGTTTTTTGTTGCTTCTTTGGTCAATTCTGTGCAATCTTCAACCGAGTTTACAAGATTGGTTGGTTCATCTCTTGTAATTTCTTTTCCATTTGACTTTTCTATAGTTACATTTCTCAACCTATTTAAGTTTTCGTGTTTTGGTGGAAATAATATATTTGATTTATTAGGACAAGCAGCTAATGTTGCATTGTAAAGTGAAGCATAATAGGCACTATTTCTTTTTAGCAAATAGTTAGTAGAAATAAATTGTGTTGCTGCTTTGCCCATAGTTTCACGGTCGGTATCTGATAAAACACTTGATGATGGTTTAGTATTGCTGTTTACTCCAAAAGAAGAAAAAATTGGTGTAATTAATTTGTCAAGTATCGTAGTTGGTGAACCAGCAAAACTCAGTATTGTCCCTACTGCCTGAGATAAACCATCAATTATATCTTCAACATAAAAGTCTTGTCTAATTGATCTTTCACATTCGTTAATAGCGGTCTGTATTAGAGCTTGTTCATAACCGTCAGCTTGAGACTCAGGAATGTTTACATCTGGTTTAGGATTTTTACAATAATATGTCGCATGGGGATTATTAATACTATTTAGGTCGGAGTTTTTGTCTTCAACCCTACCAATAGCAGTATGCAATATATGAGGAATCTCATATGTAATACTGCCTAATCCTAAACCAACATAATCTTTTTCAAATGGATGTGAACATCCAGCCAAGATAAAGACTGAAAAAATCAATTTAAAATTCATCATCTTTTTATGAAACATAGTATTCTCCAACTTAGTTTTATTTTATGATGGTAATTTATTTTAAATATAAGTAAATAAAGTATCAGTAATTTTGAAATATTGAAAATCCTGATGAGTTGAATTCTATATCAGTGCACTTTAATTAACGCAGCCCCCACTCTTTCAGTGATTGATCCAGCCAATTTATGACGGTTTCGGTCAGGTCTTTTTCTTTCATGCCTACAATTGGCTTAATGACCATACCTAATAAGCCATTAATATGCAGATTATCCTCAATGGCATTGACTAACTTACCTAACCTGTTCTGTAATGCCGTTTTAAAATCATCGGTAAAATCGAATTGTCCGCTAGGATAACCAGTAACTTGTTCGTCAGTTTTGCAAAGGCCGTAAAGCGGGATGAGCGGCACATTATTATCGCTAAAATGGGTAGGGTACTTTTTCGCCCAATCCTTAACCAAGGGATTATTGTCGTAAACGTAAAATTCGTTACGCAAAAAATCCTGGCAGTTTTTTCGGCCTAACAGGTAATCATGATGGCGAAAACTTTCAGATAAGAATCCGCCGAAGGCATCCGCACAGGCACAAGCAATCGCCGCGCCGCCAATACGATTACGATTAGTATCTTTTGCCGTGATCATAAAGCGGCTGAAAACATTCTTGTCTTCGGCAAGCAACAGATCGCGGCTATCATAGCGGGCCTGGTCTTTCCACGAATTAATGACCGGCATTATCGAAGCGAACAAACTATACACCGTTTCCCCACCCAAAGTGGCTTTATCGGCAAACGGGTCAATCAACAACACCGCACGTTTTGCCAGAGAACCATCCCTAGGGTTGTTAGCCGCATAACCAGCTAAAGTCCGGCGGCACAGTTCTATCGGTTCGTTGTCCATCAGGCCGCCATCAGCGGCGGGAAAATGATACTCTTCAATTAATGTGTTGTCAGTGGTATGGGGGGTAATGAACGCTTCCCATTTTACTTGGCCAAAAGTCGCCGTTAATTTTTTAGGGTTTGCAGTGTCAGATATAAATATCGGGCGGTAACGGTAATGGGCTAGCGGGCGTGACAGTGCCTGTTCGGGAAATCCGAACGGGAAAGCACCTGTACCTAAAGCAAATTTAACGGCCCTTGCCCAAAGTATATAGCCCGATGTCAAATCAACTAAGTCATGGCTCACGCCAAACTCATCGGGTCTTAACGTATAACTGGCATTTGCCCCTTGGGTAAAAACACTCAGCCGTACATAGTCGGCATGATCCACATATTCTTGTGAAAGTCCGTTGCCCATGTCAATTTTGTAGGGAATACCGCGTAAATTGGTCAAGGTCAGAAAAATAGGCAACGGGTTATCAATATAAGCCCTAGGCTGCTTATTGGCAGGATAATGCGCTTCATAGTTTGCAATTTTAATTGCACAATCCTCAAGAGGCTTTGAATTCAAGAAAGAAACCGGCTTACTGCCCGCTGTCAAATCATCTACCGCCAGCATGCCCATAATGTCGAGGTCTTTAACCCAAATGCTGTAAAAGGGATTTTGTTGTTGCTCGGCCAAAGAACTGCTCGCCCGGATAGGCGGAAATTGGTAAGACAGTGCCCGTGCCATTAGTGCCGCATTGACACCCCCGCCAGAAGTGCCGGTCATCACTTTGATTTTAACCTTCCAAGTAGGTTTGTCGGGGCCATCGTATTTTTCAAAAGCATCCAGAGCTTCGATCAGGAAATCCAAGACACCGGCGGTATAAGCCCCCGCCGATACCGTGCCGCCCAAAGCCAGCCCCAACTCAAAAACATCGGCTTCTGGCTGTACTTTTTTTCCGTTAATGGTTCGCTCATCACTATCCTGATAGAACAGTTCATGCCAATTTTCAGGTATTTTGTTAAATTCTTCTATTGTGGTCATGTCGTTTCCCCAAGCTGCTTAACATAGAACCCCGATTATTGCATTATTTTTTTGGTAAAACTACTGATGTTTTTGCTTGGGTATGTGGAATTCTGGCAATAGGCCCTTATAAAGACCAGCATGATTATTGAAGCCTACTCAGCTTTGGGGCCGATCCGTCTAGCTGATAACGTCAAATTTTTCTTGATGAAAAGTAAGTTTTGGCACATGCTGTCACAGTAAGCTCATAATTTTTTTTACATTAAGCAAAACAGTACGCTTTGTCTAATGTTCTAATTTCTGGAGGATCGCCCAGGCTTCACTGATAAGGCTTTGTGCCTCGGTTTGCCGGCCGCTGTCGGCAGCCAGCAAGAGTCCCAAATTGTTCAGCGTGCTTACCAGACCCGGCCCATAGACTGCGGGGTTGTCGGCGGCGAGCTGTCGGCGAATAGCCAAAGCCTCCTGGTACAACGCCTCCGCTGCTGGCCGCCGGCCGTTGTCGGCAGCCACCAAGACCCCCAAATTGTTCAGCGTCTGTGCCAGATCCGGCCCATAGACGGCGGGGTTGTCGGCGGCGAGCGGGCGGTAAATGCCCAAAGCCTCCTGGTACAAGGCCTCCGCTGCTGGCCGCCGGCCGTTGTCGTCAGACACCAAGTTCCCCAAATTGTTCAGCGTGTCTGCCAGATCCGGCCCATAGACGGCGGGGTTGTCGGCGGCAAGCTGTCGGCGAATAGCCAAAGCCTCCTGGAACAAGGCCTCCGCTGCTGGCCGCCGGCTGCTGTCGGCAGCCACCAAGACCCCCAAATTGTTCAGCGTGGTTGCCATATCCGGCCCATAGACGGCGGGGTTGTCGGCGGCGAGCGGGCGGCGAATAGCCAAAGCCTCCTGGTACAAGGCCTCCGCTGCTGGCCGCCGTCCGCTGTCGGCAGCCAGCAAGTTCCCCAAATTGTTCAGCGTGCGTGCCAGATACGGCCCATAGACGGCGGGGTTGTCGGCGGCGAGCGGGCGGCGAATAGCCAAAGCCTCCTGGTACAAGGCCTCCGCTGCTGGCCGCCGTCCGCTGTCGGCAGCCACCAAGACCCCCAAATTGTTCAGCATACCTGCAATATCCGGCGCATAGACGGCGGGGTTGTCGGCGGCGAGCGGGCGGTAAATGCCCAAAGCCTCCTGGTACAAGGCCTCCGCTGCTGGCCGCCGTCCGCTGTCGGCAGCCAGCAAGAGTCCCAAATTGTTCAGCGTGCGTGCCAGATACGGCCCATAGACGGCGGGGTTGTCGGCGGCGAGCGGGCGGTAAATGCCCAAAGCTTCCTGGTACAAGGCCTCCGCTGCTGGTAGCCGTCCGCTGTCGGCAGCCAGCAAGAGTCCCAAATTGTTCAGCGTGTCTGCCAGATACGGCCCATAGACGGCGGGGTTGTCGGCGGCGAGCGGGCGGTGAATAGCCAAAGCCTCCTGGTACAAGGCCTCCGCTGCTGGTAGCCGGCTGCTGTCGGCAGCCAGCAAGAGTCCCAAATTGTTCAGCGTGGTTGCCAGAACCGGCCCATAGACGGCGGGGTTGTCGGCGGCGAGCGGGCGGCGAATAGCCAAAGCCTCCTGGTACAACGCCTCCGCTGCTGGTAGCCGGCTGCTGTCGGCAGCCACCAAGGCTCCCAAATTATTCAGCGTGCGTGCCAGATCCGGCGCAGAGATGGCGGGGTTGTCGGCGGCCAGTTGCCGTCTAATCGCCAAGGCTTCGCTATACAGGTTTTCCGCTTGAGAAAATTGATTATTTTCCTGTAAAAAATGACCGTAATCAAAGATGTTCTCAGCAGTTCTTGCAGACTTTAGGGCTAACTCAAAAAATTTACTGGTTTCTTTGATACGATCAGGCAAGCTGTAGTCAAGAGCAGTTAAGCGGGCTTTTAATATAAATTCTGTAGCGTTATTTTCAAGCTGGGTAGTGATTTCAGTTTGTTCGTTTTGCAAGCGTTGTTGTTTCGCTAACAGTACAGTTTGGTCTTGGCTGATTTCTGACGCGTTTAAGGTATCGCGCGCGGCTTGGTAGTTGCCTTGGTCAAAGAATTGTTTGGCTAAGCCTAGCCTTTCAGTGTTGATGGGGATTTTATTAAAATATTCTGCTAACTTAACTACGTCCCGTTTAAAGTCTTCAAGCTGCTGCTGTAAAGTTTCAAGTTCTTGCCAAAGATCGGTATCGTCCGGGTATTTTTCAACTCGTTGCCGGGCTTTTTCTAATCTGGTTTGTAGGGCTTTGTAGTCAGCTGATTGGTAGAAATTGATGCTGGCATGATCACCACTGGCAATCACTACCGTGCTACCATGCACATCTTCAACGTTAATGGCTTTTTTAAATAATTGCGAAAACCAATTATTTAACTTTAACATCTGAATCATCTACTTTTTTTACGCTAATATCTTGTCCTTCACGCGTTTCAATGTCTATTGTGCTTTTTGTAATTTCTTCAACCGAGGTAGTGTCTTTCGGTGTATTTTTATCCGTCGATAAACTTACACCTTGTTCAGTTAGGCTAAAACCGACTCTTTTGGCAAGAAACAAAGCGGCAATGATGACAACAGCAATAATAGCGGCAATTTCTACAGTCATTTTCTATCCAAATATTAAAAATAAAACTTAATAAATTACAGAGAATTAAAAAAACGCTTCTATTCACCAAACATTGGCTAAAATAACATAAACTGACCACCATGCCGATAGTTTTTCCACCTGTTGCACGGGGGTAAGTTTTTCCTGGGTGCAATCCTGATATTCTAAGCCCTTGCATGTTTAATGAGCAAATTTTACAATTTAGCCATTAAAATTGTAAGACATGCCTGAAACCCATACCCAAGCCCAGGCAATTGCCTTGCAGTTTGTTGCACTCGATAAAGCTGTCTGCCAGGCTTATAGTTCCCAGTGCACTGTCAGCAAGCACTCCGATTTTACCATTGTTTGGATCCACACTTTGCTGATTACCCTTAAGCCTCAGCTACTTATTATTATCTGATTGTCCTACCCACATTGATGGGAATGGAGAAGGGCCACAGCCAAGAACAACCTGCAATGCCAAAAAGGCTACAGTCTGTTCGCTTTCAACAAGAATTACGGGACTGTAGGGCAATTCCGCCAAGCCCGCCACTAATGGCACTCTATGCTGGTGGATTAGCCGTTAACCAATCCGCCAACCACCAATTATTCTTCTGTAGGCTTGGCCCGTCTAGGCGCCAAGGAAAGGCGTTTTTTGCTTTTTTCGGGTCTGGCGTCGTCGCTCCCGCCTTCCCATTTGGAGATGTTAAGCGCATGTCCCACCACACGTACTTTGCGTAGTTCCTGCAACAACTCCTTGGGCATGCCGGCTGGCAATTCTACCGTGCTGTAATCGTCTTCAATTTTAATGCGGGCGATATGGTCGCCGTTAATGCCGGTTTCGTTGGCTATCGCGCCGACAATATTGCCGGGTTTAACGCCGTGGCTATGGCCCACTTCAATACGGAACAGTTCCATCTCAATATCAGGGCTGCCAAAGCGTTTGCCACCAGAACTCCGGCCCCTTTCGCCCCGCTCCCCACGGTCACCCCTATCTCTGGGTGCGCGGTCTTCCCTTGAAAACCTTTCAGGACGTTCTTCCCGAACTTCTTTGGTTTTCTTAGGTGGTTGCATTAATAAGGGCGTGTCGCCTTGCACCAGTTTTGCCAAGGCAGATGCAATTTCCAATGCCGAAACATTATGTTCCTGTTGGTATTGTTCAAGCAATTGGCTGAAAAAACTCAGTTCTTCCGCAGCCAGGGTATCGGTGATGCTTTGCTTAAAGCGGGCTATACGTTTGTTGTTGATGACTTCGGTGGAAGGCAAGCCCATTTCTTCAATTTTTTTCTTGGTGGCTTTTTCAATATTGCCCAACAACTTCCTTTCCCGTGGCGCAATGAACAAAATGGCATCGCCGGTGCGACCGGCACGACCGGTACGGCCAATACGGTGGACATAAGATTCGGTGTCGTAGGGGATATCATAGTTGACAACATGGGTGATGCGGTCAACGTCAAGGCCGCGGGCCGCCACATCGGTGGCTATCAATATATCCAGTTTGCCGCTTTTCAGGTTGGCAATGGCCCTTTCCCTGAGCGATTGCGACATATCGCCATTAATGGCGGCGGCGGAATAACCACGTGCCTCCAGTTTTTCTGCCAATTCCACCGTTGCGGTTTTGGTTCTAACGAAGATTATCATGCCATCGAAGGTTTCCACTTCCAAGATGCGGGTCAGTGCGTCAAGCTTATGGACACCGCTCACCACCCAGAAACGCTGGCGGATATTTTCCGCCGTCGCGGTAGTGACCTTAATGGTGACTTGTTCGGGTTCGTTCAGATATTCGTTGGCAATTTTACGGATCACCGATGGCATGGTGGCGGAGAACAAAGCAATTTGGATGTCCTCAGGTGTTTGTTCCAGAATCCATTCCACATCATCAATAAAGCCCATACGCAGCATCTCGTCGGCTTCATCCAACACTAAAATGCTTAGGCCATCAAGGTTTAATGTGCCTTTGCGCATGTGATCCATCACTCGGCCTGGCGTGCCGACCACCACATGGGCACCGCGTTTCAGTTGCCGTAATTGGGTGCTGTAATCTTGCCCGCCGTAGATGGGCAACACATGGAAGCCTTTAATATGTGCGGCGTAATGCTGGAAAGCTTCGGCCACTTGTATGGCCAGTTCGCGGGTCGGCGCCAACACCAAGGCTTGTGGGTCTTTTTGTTTAATATCCAGTTTGGATAGGATGGGCAGGGCAAACGCTGCGGTTTTTCCGGTGCCGGTTTGGGCTTGACCTAAAACGTCCCGGCCATCGAGCATAAACGGGATAACTTGTGCCTGGATAGGCGAAGGTGTTTCATAACCGACATCTTGCAGAGCTTTTAGCACCGGTTCGATCAGTGCTAAATCACGGAAAGAGGGTAATGTTGAAACATCATTGGACATGTATGTACCTGTAGAAAGATTAGAATGCGCGAACGGCGCGGGGAAATGTTTGTTTAACATGAGATTATACCGCAAACAAATGGAGTTTGCTGAAAATTGCGTAACAGGTCAGCAGCTGTGCGGGGTTTACCCGCTATAAAGTTGCGCTTTGCGGTATTATATTAGGTTGAGTAGCTGGGTTTTAGGGTTTGCTTGTTATAATAAAGTGATTGTAACTGTAATGGGCCGTTCGAGAGATTTCATGATTCAAGGTAGTATCGTAGCGTTAGTGACACCGATGGATGCCAGCGGTGCTGTTGATAGGGAAAGCCTGCAAAAGCTGGTGGAATTTCATATTGCCGAAGGCACCGATGCCTTGGTTGCGGTGGGTACTACGGGCGAATCGGCAACGCTTGATGAAGGCGAACATTGCCAGGTCATCCAATGGGTGGTTGAATTTGCCGCCGGCCGCATTCCGGTGATTGCCGGTACGGGCGCCAATTCAACCGCCGAAGCCATCAACCTGACCCGCCGCGCCCGTGATGCCAACGCGGATGCCTGTCTGATTGTCACCCCTTACTATAACAAACCCACCCAAGAGGGTCTGTACCTGCATTACCGGGCTATAGCCGAAGCGGTTGATATTCCGCAGATTTTATACAATGTGCCAGGCCGTACCGCGTGTGATATGTTGCCCGAAACTATAGGCCGGCTGGCGCACCTTGACACTATTGTCGGGGTTAAAGAAGCCACTGGCGATTTGTCCCGCTATCAGGCCATCCGTAGCTTGACCGGCCCCGACTTTGCCATTTATTCCGGCGATGATGCCAGCAGCCGGGAATTCTGCCTGTTGGGCGGTAATGGCAGCATAACAGTGACCGGTAACGTCGCACCTAAACAGCTGCATGACATGATTATAGCCGCCATCCAAGGCGATGCCGATACCGCTTTGGCAATAGATGTGCGTTTGGCGGGTCTGCATAAAGCATTGTTTGTCCAGTCAAACCCTATCCCCGTCAAATGGGCGGTGGCTGAAATGACCCTGATGGGCAAAGGTATCCGCTTGCCCTTGACTTGGTTGAGCCAAGACTGTGAAGCGGTGGTGCGCACCGCCATGCGCCAGGCAGGCATTATTTGACCCGATATGAAAACTAAAGCGATTATAGTGTTGGCTGCCGCAGGGCTATCCGTTGGCCTTTCCGGCTGTGGTTTTATAAAAAGCCTTTTTCCCGACAAAGGCAAAGACTACCAGTACACTTCCGAAATTGCGCCCTTGGTGTATCCCAAAGATTTGGCAAAAGTCGGGCCTCCTGGTTTTACGCCAACCGATCTCACCGATTCATCGCCTGTACAAGCACCTGACGCGCCGTCTGCTGGCGGGCAGTCCAATAGTTCCGCCGTGCCAGAAGCACCCGCAGTACCCGAAAAATTGCTGGTTGCGCCAGAACCTCAGCCAGCGGAACCGGAAAAAACACCCGCTAGCAATACGCCAACTGACAATACGGCAGGGGCCGCAGTAACAGCCGATAATGGCCAGGCAAAAAATGCCGCCCCCAAACATGCGCCCTTGGTGTCTACTGTGCTTAAAGAGGGTGGGGTTCAGCTGTTGCGGGTTGATGGCAATTTTGACACAGTATGGCTGGCGGTCAATAAAGCGCTCAGCCGAAAATCGGTCGAAGTGACCGACCGTAATAGCGCGGCACAAACGGTGTTGCTACGCTATGAAGACCCTGCCCAAGCTGCAGCCTCCCGCAATTTATTGGATGAAACCTTGTATGTTCTCAGTGGCATGCCCAGCACCGATAAGCAATACGCGCTTAAATTTAGTGCCCACGGCCAACAACAGACGGATGTGGCGGTTTACAATGAACAACAACAGCCGGTTGCGGATGACAGCAGCCTTAGTTTATTAAAGTTATTACAGAATGCCATTTAAACAGCTGTTGTCAAATACCAGCCAAGTTGCCGGATACGGTTATAAGACAAAAAATAATATTCCCCGCCAGAGGGAAGCCCATTCCGCTATTAATTGACGCGAAACCCCCATGCTAACAATTCCAGGCTGTCCCGCCCTTTCCGATTTCCGCATCAACAACCTATTGTCAAGGCTACAAGCCATTGCCCCAGGCATCCAAGCCATTACCGGGCAATTTGAACATTTTGTCGATGTCGAAACCGAATTGACGGATGGCGAACAAGCCATTTTAGAAAGTTTATTGGCCTATGGTGCAGTTCACCAAACGGCAGCATTAGAAGGGCAATCCCTATTGGTGGTGCCCCGTCCCGGCACGATTTCGCCCTGGTCAAGCAAGGCCACCGACATTGCCCAACGCTGCGGTTTGGCTTCGGTCAGGCGTATCGAGCGTGGTATCCGCTACACCGTTGTTGCCGCCGATGAACTGCCCGCTGCGGTGCTCGCCCTACTCTATGACCGCATGACGCAAACACTGTTGCCGGGCGATAGGCTGCCCGATTTGTTCGCCGCACACCTGCCCCAACGCCTGCACAGCATTCCCCTCATCGAACAAGGCCGTGACGCTTTGGTGAACGCCAACAGCGAATTGGGCATGGCCTTATCGGCTGATGAACTAGACTATTTGGCCGATAGTTTCCAGCAATTGGGCAGAAACCCCACTGATGTTGAATTGATGATGTTCGCACAGGCCAATTCCGAACATTGCCGCCATAAGATTTTCAATGCCGATTGGACGATTGATGGCATCCAGCAAGGCCAATCCTTGTTCGCCATGATCCGCAACAGCACTGCAAAAAGTCCTGAGGGCATCCTTTCAGCTTATCATGATAATGCCTCGGTTATTAGCGGTTCGCAGACCGAAGTGCTGATCCGCAACCCGCATAATGGCGAATATGGCTATAGCCAAGAAGCCGCGCATATTTTGATGAAGGTGGAAACCCATAACCATCCCACCGGCATTTCCCCCCATGCCGGTGCCGCAACCGGCTCAGGTGGGGAAATCCGTGACGAAGCGGCTACGGGCCGGGGTTCCATGACTAAAGCCGGGTTGACCGGTTTTTCCGTGTCACATTTAAAAATACCCGGTTACCCGCAAGCGTGGGAGCAGGACAACGGTAAGCCTGAACGCATTGCCAGTGCCTTGGACATTATGTTGGAAGGCCCGCTGGGCGGGGCAGCCTTTAATAACGAATTCGGGCGGCCTAACCTTGCCGGTTATTTTCGTAGCTTTGAGCAGCCCCTTGCCGGTTCGGATAGAGCCTTTAAAGGCTACCATAAACCAATCATGATTGCTGGCGGCATGGGCAATATCCGCCCCATGCTGGTCAATAAGCAACCGATTCCGCCCGGCGCTTTAATTATCATTTTAGGTGGCCCGGCCATGTTAATTGGCTTGGGCGGCGGCGCGGCGTCATCACAAGCGTCTGGCGCAGGCAACGAAGCGCTCGATTTTGCTTCTGTGCAGCGCGAAAATCCAGAGATGCAACGCCGCTGCCAAGAAGTCATCAACCACTGCAACGCCTTGGCTGAGGATAGCCCGATCATTTCCATCCATGATATTGGGGCTGGTGGTTTGTCGAACGCAGTGCCGGAAATCATCCATGATTGCGGGCGGGGTGGGCGCTTCCAATTGCGCCAAGTACAAAACGCCGATTTGGGCATGTCGCCCATGCAAATTTGGTGCAATGAGGCACAAGAACGTTATGTCATCGCCCTTAAACCGGAATCCTTGCCGCTGTTTGCCGCGTTTTGCGAACGGGAGCATTGCCTATATTCGGTCATTGGCGAAGCCACCGAAGCGGAGCAGTTGCTTTTGGAGGACAGTCTGTTAGGTGACACGCCAGTCAATTTGCCTATGTCGGTGCTGTTTGGCAAACCGCCAAAAATGCACCGCCAAGCCGAGCATGTCCGTCCGATGTTGAGTGCATTGGACTTGTCCGGTATCGTACTTGATGAAGCAGTGCGGCGCGTGTTGTCTTTTCCCGCAGTGGCCGACAAAAGCTTTTTGATCCATATAGGTGACCGTTCCGTCACTGGTCTGGTAGCCCGCGATCAAATGGTTGGCCCTTGGCAAATACCAGTTGCCGATGTGGCGGTCACTGCCGCAGGTTTTTACGCACGGAAAGGCGAAGCCATGGCAATGGGCGAGCGCACCCCGGTGGCGGTGATCAATGCCGCCGCCTCGGCACGCTTGGCGATAGGCGAAGCCATCACCAATATTGCGGCAGCCCGTATTGATGCTATACAACAAATCAAATTGTCTGCCAATTGGATGGCGGCGGCAGGTAGTGACGGTGAAGATGCCGCTTTGTATGATGCGGTCAAGGCAGTGGGGTTGGAGCTGTGTCCCGCGTTGGGCATTGCCATACCGGTCGGTAAAGATTCCTTGTCGATGAAAACCGTTTGGTCTGATGATGGTGGCGAAAAAACCATGACCGCGCCAATATCCCTGATTGTCACCGCTTTTGCCCCGGTGCTGGATATTGGCAAAACGCTGACCCCGCAATTGCGAGACATTGATGGCAGTGAATTGATATTGATTGATTTGGGTGCCGGCAAAAATCGTTTGGGTGGTTCGGTGTTGGGTCAAGTTTATAATCAATTGGGCAATGTCTGCCCTGATTTGGACTATCCCGAATGGCTCAAAAGTTTTTTTGATGTGTTGCAATTGCTCAATAGCCAAGACAAAATTTTGGCTTACCACGACCGTTCCGATGGTGGTTTGCTGGCGACCGTTGCCGAAATGCTGTTTGCGGGCCGTTTAGGCATCACACTCAATATTGATGCCTTGGGCGATGATTGTTTGCCGGCCCTGTTTGCCGAAGAATTAGGCGCAGTGTTACAAGTCCGTGCCAGTGACAGCGAAGCCATCATCAATCATTTCAAACAGGCAGGATTGGTTGATTGCCTTTATAAAATAGGCCAAGTCAACAAATCCAACCAGTTGGCCATAGTGCACAATGATGAAACCATTTACACTGCGAGCCGCCGCGATTTGCAAAGCCACTGGTCAGCGGTCAGTTACCAGATGCAAGCCTTGCGTGATAATCCCGAATGTGCATTGGAGCAATACGAGCGTATTGCCGATGACACCGACCCGGGCCTGCATACGGCACTGACTTTTGATGTCAATGAAGATATTACCGTGCCATTTATTGCCAGTAACCGCCCTAGGGTGGCTATTTTGCGCGAGCAAGGCATTAATGGTCATGTTGAAATGGCGGCCGCCTTTGACCGGGCCGGTTTTACCAGTGTCGATGTGCATATCAGTGACATTATCCACGGTCGCGTAAGCTTGCAAAACTTTACCGGCCTTGCCGCTTGCGGGGGCTTTTCTTACGGTGATGTGTTGGGTGCAGGGGGCGGCTGGGCAAAATCCATTTTGTTCAACGCCCGTGCCCGAGATGAGTTTGCGGCATTTTTTCAGCGCCAGGACACCTTTGGGTTAGGCGTTTGCAATGGTTGTCAAATGTTGTCAGGACTTAAAGAGCTGATTCCGGGTAGTGGGCATTGGCCCCGTTTTATGCGCAATAAGTCCGAACAGTTTGAAGCACGGGTGGTGATGGTGGAGGTGCAAGCGTCACCGTCATTGTTTTTCACCGATATGACAGGCTCCAGAATGCCGGTTGCCATTGCCCACGGCGAAGGCCGCGCTGAGTTTTCTGATTATCCGGCTTGGGCTTTTGCCAACCATAGTGTCGCGCTCTGTTATGTGGATAATTATGGACGTATCACCAGTGATTTTCCGGCCAACCCCAACGGTTCGCCAGCCGGTATCACCGGATTGACCACTGTGGACGGGCGCTTTACCATCATGATGCCACACCCTGAACGTTGCTTTAGGGCCGTGCAAAATTCTTGGTATCCCGAAGATTGGCAAGACTATGGCGCGTGGATGCGGATATTCAGAAATGCCAGGGTCTGGGTGGGTTAGCAGTCTGTTAAGCCCACTTACTTATTTGTATAAGGCGTTATGACGTAGGTCAAAACCAACAGCAACAAAACTTCTTGGAACTCTCATGATTTCTGAATATTACCCAAAAATAACTAAAGGTTTGCTGGCAATAACTGTCTTCGTCGTCGTTTTTTTACCTGAAGTCGTCATTGAGGTTTTTGCCGAAATATCCCATCTGGTTTTTGAGCTGCTGACCGAACTGGCCCATTTGCTGTTAGAAGGGCTTGATATCGCTTTTGAGGGGGTTGAAGCCAGCCTTGACCAGGTGGTTGAAGGCATGTTCGAAACGGATGTGCATAATACCCAGATCATAGTGTTTTATATCATCATTTCACCTATTTTGTATCTGTTATATCGCTTGGCGAAACGCATCCCCCGGTGGTTGCTGGGTTTAAAGGACAAGCTGTTGGCTAGCGTGGAAAGACGCAAAATTCGTACGATCATTTATTGGCAAAATTTGAACACCCTTGGCAAAGCAAAAATTATTGGCATGGCTTCATTTGTTGTGTTGTATTATGCCTTTATTGTCTTTTAGATCGGGCGACGGCGTACCTGCAAAATCTGCCCATTTATATTTTTAACCCTTATAATCACCATGCCTTCTTTTGATATTGTTTCCGAATTTGACATGCACGAGGCGCATAACGCCATAGATCAAGTCAACAAAGAAATCACCACCCGTTTTGATTTTAAAGGCACTGAGTCAAGCATTGAGTTGACCGACGACAAACTGCTGATGGTTTCTGAATCCGTTTTTCAATTACAGCAAATATTCAGTATTGTTTGCGCCAAACTGAGCCGACGCGGCATAGACATCAGTTGCCTGGAAGTGGGCGATGCCAAGGGCAGTGGTAAGTTGATGCGTCAGGAAGTCACCTTAAAGCAAGGTATTGACACGGCTTTGGCCAAAAAAATTGTCAAATTGATAAAAGATAAAAAACTTAAAGTTCAAGCCGCTATCAACGGTGACAAAATAAGGGTGACCGGTAAAAATCGCGACGATTTGCAAGAAACCATAAAAATACTCAGGGCGGAAAGTTTGGAAATGCCTTTGCAGTATGAAAATTTTAGGGACTAATAAACGCTAGGCTGGCCTCGATGCCCCCTTTTTTTATGGAAGTAAAATCTTAAGGCTAATGTTACACAGCACGTTGGCTGAGCGAAGCCGAAGTCATGCACCGCCCCTCTCTTCCGTTGTTTGCCTAATCGTTGTCTGGTTACAGTTCCCTTCGTCGGCAGGATCACACCAATGGCACACGTTTAGATGACCGATAACGTAACGGATTTTCAGGCACTAGCGCAACTGCAAACCATGCAACAGCCGGATGGCCAGTTTTCTGCTATATTGTCAGGTAGCTGGCATGTGTGTGCATTGGCACTGACACCCCAACTTCAGGGCCAGTTAAAACAGTGTGCGGACAATGCCTTGACATACTGGGACTTGCGGTCGGTCACGGCTTTGGACAGTGCCGCCGCGCTGATTATCTGGCAGGCATGGGGTGGGCAATGGCCCGCCAAACTACTGATAAAACCAGAGCATCGGCTTTTGTTGCAACGTTGGCAAGCCCATATATTGCCAAGCCCACCCCCGAAAACCAATCTGTGGACCGGCCTAGGGCAGGGCATAGCGGACAGCATCGGCAATGTTTCCTGTCATTTGCGCAGCCTTCTGATCCTGCAAGGGCAATTGCTTTTAGATGCAGGCTATTTGCTGACCCATCCTAAAGCCATACCTTGGGGTGAAATATCCATCATCATCTACGATGCTGGTGTCCGTGCGTTGGGCATTACCGCCTTGGTAGGTTTTCTGATCGGCATCGTACTCAGTTACCTGTCCGCCCTACAACTAAAAATGTTCGGTGCCGAAGTTTATATCATCAACATCTTGGGTATGAGCATCATCCGCGAACTGGGGCCTTTGTTGGCGGCAATCCTAGTGGCGGGGCGTTCAGGCTCGGCGATGACGGCACAAATTGGCATTATGCGCGTGACCGAAGAACTGGACGCATTGTCGGCTATGGGCATTGCCCATTCCATGCGGTTGGTGTTGCCTAAAATAGTGGCTTTGTCGCTGGTTATGCCATTGCTCAATGTATGGACAAATGTTGCCGCTTTACTGGGTGGCATGGTTTCGGCCTTGGTCACCTTAGATATCGGCATGGGGCAGTTTTTTATGAAATTGCCGGAAGTGGTGCCGTTAGCCAATGTTTTTATCGGTTTGGGCAAAAGTGCCGTGTTTGGTTTGGCAATTGCCCTGCTGGCCTGTCACTTTGGCTTCCGCATCAAACCCAATACCGAAAGTTTGGGCATAGAAACAACCAACTCAGTGGTTGCATCAATCACCGCCGTGATTATGATTGATGCCGTGTTTGCCATTTTGCTGATGAAAGTGGGTGTGCCGTGACCTCCTCGCCATCCCCAGTTTTACCTAATGCAGTGCGTTTTGAGCAGGTCTGGACACGGTTTGGCGACAAGCTTATTCATCAAGACATTAGCTTTTGTCTGCAACAGGGTCAAATATTAGCATTGGTGGGAGCTTCAGGTTGTGGCAAAACCACCTTGCTGCGTGAAATCATTGGCCTTCAGATACCCAGCCAAGGCGATATATTTGTCATGAACAAAGCATTGCCTAAGCAACCAGGCCATCTTGACCTACAGACATCAAGGCTAAGCGGCGTGTTATTTCAAAAAGGTGCATTGTTCAGTGCCTTGAGCGTGTTTGAAAATATCGCCTTCCCGTTGCGCGAATTGGGGATTACCGATAACGCTCTTATCCAACACTTAGTGATAATGAAGTTGCAACGGGTGGGGCTGACCGCCAGCGATGCAGGGTTAATGCCTGCAGCATTGTCGGGCGGCATGGTCAAGCGGGTGGCATTGGCGCGGGCTTTGATACTGGAGCCGCGCTTGCTATTGCTGGATGAACCCACCTCCGGGCTTGATCCCATTGCTAGTGAAGAGTTTGTCAGTTTGTTGTCGGAGCTGCACGGGGAATTGACTTTTAGCGTGGTCATGGTCACCCACGATTTGGATATTTTGCGTGACTTATGCACCGAAGTGGCTGTTTTGGCAGACCATCAGCTGATTGTCAAGGCGGCGTTGCCAACAGTGTTGGCCTGTCCGCACCCATTTATCGGCCAATTTTTCCATAACCGGCGTGCCAAGCGGGTGTTTTGCAATTAAGAGGCAGGCTATGGGCAGAGATAATCACGCATTGATCACCGGTGTGTTTTTGGTTGTGCTGTTGACGGCGACCTTGGCTATTACCTATTGGATGGGGTCGCTGAATCAGGAACGCAATCGTTATGTCATATCGACCCGGGCTTCAGTGTCCGGGCTGAACCCAGAATCCACAGTATTTTTTCGCGGCATTCCCGTGGGCAAGGTGATCAATATCCAATTTGACCCTGATAATGCGGACATTATTCTGGTGGCTATCGAGGTGGACAAGCACATTGCTTTGTCCCAAGGTGTGTATGCCATTTTGCAGCTAAAAGGTGTGACAGGGCTAACGCAAATCCAATTGCAAGATGATGGCTTATTGCCAACGCTGTTGCCTCCGGGTGACAATCCATTTTACCGGATTCCGCTAAAACCGTCGTTGACTGATAGGTTGCTGGATTCCAGTGAACAATTGCTCAATAAGGCTGACCACTTAATGAAGCGGGCGGAAAACTTTTTAAGTGCTGAGAATGAAAAAAACGTAGGCGATATATTAGTTAATTTACAGCATCTCAGCAGTAAACTGGGCCGGTTGGAAGCCACTGTAGATAAAGCCTTGGCCGGTGTGCCTGGTTTGACCAAAGATACCCAAAAAAGTTTGCAGCATATTGACCAATTGGCATTGGAACTACAATCTTTAAGTGGGCAGATGAAAACACTGGGCAATAAAACGGCCGGATTAATTGACACCAGTAAAATGGCGGGGGACAGTGTGGTGCAAACCACCTTGCCCAAGCTTAACGCCTTATTGGCTGAGCTGGAATTGACCAGCCGCCAAGTCCAAAAAGCAGCCGCCCAATTGGAGGCCAATCCACAAGCGTTATTGTTAGGGCCGCCGCCAAGCTTGCTCGGCCCCGGCGAACCTGGCTATCGGGAACCGAAATGAACCGGAATCTAATATTATTTTTGGCCTTGGCTGCACTGGTGTCTGCTTGTTCCGTGGAACGTAGCCCGCCCGCTTTACACGATTTGGGTGTGCCATTAGCCCCTGTGGTTAATCCAAACGCCCCGCCAAAGCCGCTGATTAATGTGCAAGCCCCGCCTTGGTATCTGGATAGCGCAATACGTTACCGATTGCTGTACCACTCGCCAACAACCGTAAGGGACTATCAGCTAGACCAATGGATAGCGCCGCCGGCTGATTTATTGCAACACTATTTATTGGCGTCCGGGCTTAAAACAGCCCAGCCGCTTAGCATCCGGCTTTTGGCGTTTGAACAACAATTTTTAAGCCCTAACAAGGCTCAAGTGGTGCTGCGTTTTGTCGCCGAATCTGGCGAAGTAGAGGGACAGGCTTCGGTTAGCCGAGAATTTGACCTGACACAAACCAGCCAAACAGCCGATGCGGCAGGCGCGGCGGATGCCTTCGCCGCAATTGCCAAGCAAGCCACTGAACGTCTTAAACAATGGTTGGCACAGCCGTTTTGATTAGCGGTCGTGTCACCCCTACTTAAAAATGGACTAATCTTGACTATGAAAACGCTTTACCCCGAAATCCAACCGTTCCACAGTTTTTTCTTGGAAACCGGCGGCCCGCATCGGGTTTACGTTGAACAAAGCGGCAATGCAGCGGCTATTCCGGTTATTTTTTTGCATGGCGGCCCCTGTTCAGGCACAAAACCCGACCACCGACGCTTTTTTAATCCTGCCCAATACCATATCATCCTGTTCGATCAACGTGCTTGCGGTCAATCCTTACCGTTTGGCGAATTGGATGGCAACAGCACGCAAAATTTACTGGCCGATATGGAATCCATCCGCCAACACTTAGGCATAGGGCAATGGCTAGTTTTTGGCGGCTCGTGGGGGGGGGCTTTGGCCTTGCTGTATGCACAGCAACACACCGCACAGGTGTCCGGTTTGGTGATACGCGCCGTGTTTTTGGCGCGCCAAAAAGACTTGGAGTGGTATGCCAAAGACGGTGCCAACCGCATTTTTGCCGAACAATGGCAACAATTGCTGTCCAGCTTGCCCGACCCGCACACCGAAGATTTGTTAGCCAGCCTGTGTGCGGTGTTTTGGGGCGATAATACCGAAGTTCAAGCCCGTGTTGCCAAGCCTTGGCTGGCTTGGGGGGCTTTGACCGCCTTGGGCAATGCCTACCAAGCTAAAGAGGTGGAGATCACCGAACACACTTTTAAGCAAATCCGTATGGAATTGCATTATGCGAAGCACCATTATTTTATCAGCGAAAACCAGATACTGGATAATTGCGGTGTGTTGCAAGCTATCCCCACCCGCATTATCCACGGTCGGCAAGATTTCCTTTGTCCCTTGGAAGCAGGGATTAAACTGCAACAAGCCTTACCGCAGGCCAGTTTGGTCATTTTGCCCAATGCCGGACATATTGCCCAACATCCAGAAATGATAGATGCCTTAGTGGCGGCAACTGACGAATTTGCTGCCAGCGGACGTTTGTAGGTCACGGATAACAGCTTGAACTGTTTCATAAAGCTGTTAATATTAATAGACTGGTACTGCTGCCCTAGGAGCCGATACCATGACCACTATAACTTTTGGTACCTAAGAAGCCGTGATAAAACTCAGGGCTGTGGGTGTGTCGCAAGAATATGCCGATGCTTTTGTTCGTGCCATTGTTGAATCACAAGAAACTTTAGTGACTCGTGACTATCTGGATAATCGTTTGGACAAAACCTTAGCGCCGATTTACACGGATTTGGCGGTGCTTAAAGCCGATTCAGTGACTCTAAAATGGATTATGGGTGTCTTGATTGCAGGTGTTATGTGGATTGTGATTAAGACGTTTTTTAGCGGTTGATACGATATAAGGTGCTGATACCATGACTACGGTTACATTTGATACCCTTGAACTGGTGGACAGGCTCAAGACCGCTGGCTTTGCCCAAGAAGCAGCGGAACCCCTTATTCGCGTGATAGCCGAAGCGCAAAAAACTTTAGTCACGCGTGACTATTTGGACAAAACCTTAGTGCCGATTTACACCGATTTGGCGGTGCTTAAAACCGATTCCACTTCTATAAAATGGATGATAGGCGTTCTAATTGCTGGCGTTATGTCGATTGTGATTAAGACATTTTTTTAGTGCTTGTCCAAGAAGAAAAATAACCAATTAACCCTAATGACTACAAAAAAACGCCTAATTATTGGCATTACCGGCGCGACAGGTGCCATTTATGCCGTAAGGATGTTACAAATCCTGCAAGCGCAGGAACAGTGGGAAACCCACGTCATTATCTCCTCAGCCGGTCGGGTCAACCTTAAGCACGAGCTGGATATGGACCGCGCCGATTTATACACGCTTGCCGATGTCAGCCACGGCATCAACGACATAGCCGCCAGCATTTCCAGTGGCGGCTTTAAGACCGAAGGTATGATTATTGCCCCCTGTTCCATGAAAACACTGGCGGCGGTGGCCCATAGCTTTGGCGACAACCTCATTTCCCGTGCCGCTGATGTGGTGCTTAAAGAGCGGCGGCGCTTGGTGGTCATGCCACGCGAAACGCCCCTGAACCTAGGCCATATCCGCAATATGGCCAGCGTCACCGAAATGGGCGGTATCATGTTCCCGCCCATGCCCGCGTTTTACAGCAAGTCCGATTCCATGATGGCCATGGTCAATGAGACCGTCGGCAGGGTGTTGGATATGTTTGGGGTTGATGTGACGGGTTTGTATACGCCTTGGGAGGGTTTGTAGAATGGCTTTGGATTATTCCTAACTACCCTCTTGGCCAGAATTTTGCCACTTCGACCTTGTGGGGTAACATTGCCACAAGGAAACCAGGTAAAGGGTCTGGACTCAAATAGCACTATGCCATTTAATTTCAGCTACATTTCGGAAAACCGCCTTTCAGGTCATCAAAAGTATATGTTGAGTGGTCGGGCTGAATCATGGTACGCAGAAATTTATTTTTAAAGCGCCAGCTTTAAATTTGCGCAGTTTATGCAGTCTAACGCCATTGTGGTCAAGTCCGCTTTTGTTATTTAAAAGTGGGTACGGAACTTTTTCAAAAATGGCAGTTTCAGGCTAAAAACAACCTCTAATTTAGCAAAATATGAAGGTTTTATGAGTCTTCATTGACCTTGACCCACACGTTTTTCGTTCATTTCCTAGTGTTTCCTGGCTTCCTAATATAGGTTTTCATATCAAATCTTGCAGGCTTAACTTGCAGGGTACGCAATTAAGGTATGATTTTTTTACGAAAAACTATAAATTTATTAATAATTACAATTGCTTATAGTGTGGCATATATCCTGCTTAATAAGATATGGCGGCGTAGTGTCTTTTTCAAGTTACTCCCTTCTTGCTCTGAAAACGCACAACGTGATTCGCAGCCTTTTGCATTTTAGATGTATACGGTTTTTCGCTCAGTTGGGAGTAAGATCAACTGATGTTTTTTGCTCTCTAATGGAGGTTTAAATGATAATTAAAAAATTGCGTGGCGGAAATACAAAACCAATGCTAATAAGATCATCTACTCTTACGAGTGGTGGCAATGTTATTTGCGCCCTAGTGCTGGGTGTGTCCGCTGGCATACTGCCTCAAACTTCATCAGCATTAGTCGTCGGGCCAGGTACAGCGGGAGACTGGACAACTTCTGGCAGTACCCTTGAAGGTCAACGCTTCAGCCCGCTTGCCCAAATTAGCACCAGCAATGTCGGTACGATGGTTGAAGAGTATTCGGTCGACACCGGCGTAAAGGGTAGCCACATGGGTGATCCTCTGGTCATAGGGACAAAGCTATATGTTGTCACTCCGTTCCCTAACAAACTGATAGCCTATGACTTGGCTAACAAGGGCGCGAAATTATGGACTTATACTCCCAGCATAAATTCTTATGCCAAAGGGGTCAACTGTTGTGATGCCACTAACCGTGGGGCATCTTATGCCAATGGCAAAATTGTTTTTAATTTGCTGGATAACACCTCAGTAGCCGTCGATGCCATTAAAGGCAAGGAGCTATGGCGCAACACAACGGCTGACGTACATTCCGGTGTCACCATGTCGGGCGCGCCTGTGATCGTTAATGGCAAGGTGATTGTCGGCACCTCCAGTGGCGAAATGGGTGTGCGGGGATGGGTATTGGCTCTTGATCTGAATACCGGTAAAGAATTGTGGCGGGGTTACAGTACCGGGTCTGATGCCGATGTATTGATAGATAGTAACACCAAAGTGCCCTATGCCGCTGGTCAAGGAGTCAATGCCAATGCAACAGGGGCATTGGCGGATTTGGGTAAAACCACTTGGTCTGGCACAGCTTGGCAACAAGGCGGCAGTTCCGCTTGGGCCTATCTGACCTATGACAGCGAAACCGACACCGTATTTTATGGCACCAGCCAACCGGGTGTGTGGAATCCTGATATCCGCTTAGGCGACAATAAATGGGGGGCTTCAATTTTTGCTAGAAACCCTAATACCGGCAAAGTCAAATGGGTGTATCAAGTTACTCCCCACGACAATTGGGATTTTGATGCCATCAGTGAAAGCATCTCGGTGACCCAAAACATTAACGGAGTAAACCGTAAGCTTTTAGTGCATTTTAACAAAAATGGTTTTGTTTATGTTTTTGACCGCTTGACTGGAGAAATTATTAACGCCAGCCAATTTGTCAATGATGTCAACTGGGCTAGCCAGATTAATTTGACCACAGGCCAGCCGGTATTAAACACAGATAAACAGACACACACAGGCAAAACAACTTATAACATTTGTCCTTCTGTGCTGGGGGCTAAAGGCTGGGAACCAGGCTCATTCTCACCTAATACCGGGCTATTTTACATGCCTACATTTAACTTGTGCAATAACATGCACATGTTAAGGGCTGAATATGTCTATGGGGCACCTTATATGGGCATGGATATGGCAATTAGTGCCGCTTCCGACCCGACCTATACCAGCCAGTTGATAGCATGGGATGCAGTGAAAGGCCAAAAAGTATTTGGCTTAAAAGAACCCGCTGCAATATACGGTGGCGTACTTAGTACAGCAGGTGGTTTGGTGTTTTATGGTACACAGGATAAAACCTTCAAAGCCATTGATGCCCGACCCGACACTGCGGTTAACGGTGTGCCTAATGTGTTATGGTCAGCAAAAATGGAATGTAGCACGGTGGGCAACCCCATAGCTTTTGCGGGCTCTGACGGCAAGCAGCGTATTGCGATATTCAGCGGTGTCGGCGCATTAGCGGGCGGTTTTGGTGGTGGTGCTTGTACCGGCAAATCCGGCGGTAAAGTCCATGTCTTTAAGCTTCCCTAAAGTGCTTGCTTTGCTCATCGGTAAAGTCACCAAAATGCCTCTGCAATACCGTAAAAAATGTAACCAGTGGCTGGTCTTATGTATGGCAGCAGCACTGCTGCTGAGCGGACAGGCGGCATTTGCCCTGGCCCAATTGCGCGTTTGTGCGGATCCAGATAATTTGCCGTTTTCCAACCGTAAGCTTGAAGGCTTTGAAAACAAAGTGGCTATCTTATTGGCGAATTCCCTTCATGCCAAGTTGAGCTACACTTGGCAACGGCAAAAAAATGGCTTTATCCGTCAAACCTTGGGCGCACATCGTTGCGATGTGGTGATGGGGATACCCTTAGGTTATGAGCGGGTTCTGACGACACAGCCCTATTATTGGTCGGGCTATGTATTTGTCACCGCCCGTGTATTTGTCACCGCCCGTAACCGTCATCTTAAAGTAGCTTCTTTTGATGATCCGATACTCCGGCAGTTAAAAATCGGCTTGCATAGTATTGGTAATGATGGCTTCAATTCGCCGCCAGCAAGTGCTTTGGCAGTCCGTGGCATTGTCGAAAATATTGTCGGTTATTCGTTGTGGCGCGCGCCAGTACAGGCCAAACGAAATAGCCAACCCATCAATCCGCAAGGAAAAATCATTGACGATGTGGCTAATGGCAACATTGATATCGCTATAGTATGGGGTCCAATTGCCGGGTATTACGCCAGAAAATACGGTGACGCGCTTATGTTGGAGCTGACACCCCATGATCCTAAACTGACGGACATGCCTTTTGATTTTCAAATATCAATAGGTGTCAGAAAAGACGATCAAAAACTTGCCGCACAACTGGAAAAAATACTGGATAGCCAACAACACAAAATTAACGGCATTCTTAAGGCTTATAAGGTTCCACTCATTCAACTTAAGGGTCTGGTCATTTCTGATCTGGCAACCCCTAAAACTTAAATTTAAGAGGTAAATCTATTATGCGAGTTCTACCGAAAATTGTTAACCCAACGTTAGGCATGTTGGGCCTTTTGGCATTGGCGTGTTCTGTTCATGCTGATCCGCGAATAATTGGCACTTACGCGCAAAGAAACAATGCTAGAGTGGAGGATGCCGTTGGCCAGGGCACGCCCATCAAGGGTGCTGTGACTGCGGCAGCTCCCCGTGCAGCCCCACCTTACACTATTCCTAATGGCTTCAATTTCAACTGCGATAGCTTAAAGTTTAGCACCGATGCGATAGAAAATGGCCGTCGGGCGTTTATGAGGCTGAATTGCAGTGTTTGTCATTCAGCCAACGGGCAAGGTGGCACTATGGGGCCAAGCTTGGTGGGCAGAGGCGATGATGTATCGGATTCAGTGCCTAATGGTGAAGATAACGGCATGCCGGCCTTCAAAAAATACCTATGTCCTAATGACATTGCCAATTTAACGGCTTATGTCAATTCATTGGGTACAAAGGGGTCGCCCGATTTTACAGATTGGTGGGTTGCCCATCCGCCCGCCCCTTTTGTTGATAGTGCGCCATAGTTTCTGGATAGCAACGTTATTTGTGCCAAATGCTGGATCGCTTAGTGCGTTCCAGCATAACTTTTTACTACCTCCCGATATTGCTAATTACCGAATCTATTTGCCAAGCCGCGCAACATTATCGCCGTGAATTTTGTTGCTTTTAAAATAATCACGGATGCCAGCAAAGATGGCTTGGGCCATTTTGTTTTGGTAAGGAGTGCTGAGCAGGTTTTTTTCTTCCTCAGGGTTGGAGATAAAAGCCGTTTCCACCAAAATGGAAGGCATATCCGGTGCTTTAAGCACCATAAACCCCGCATTTTGCACTTCAGTCCGGTGTAGCCCACAGACTTCATGGAAGCTTTTCAAAATGTTGTTGGCAATCTCAACGCTGGCTTGCTGGCTTGCTGATTGCGACAAATCCATCAACACCGACGCTACGTCGCCTTCTTTGTCATCCAAGCCAACGCCGCCCAGCTTGGCATCGGCGGCGTTCTCATTATTGGCTAGCCAGCGGGCCGCTTCACTGGACGCGCCGCTTTTCGATAAGGTATAGACTGACGCGCCTCTGATGGTGGCATCGTGATAGGCATCGGCATGGATGGAGACAAACAAATCGGCATTGGCGGCACGGGCTATTTTTGTGCGTTCCCTAAGGCCAATCAATTCATCGTTTTTGCGCACCATGACCGCTTTCATGCCCGATGCATTGATAAGTTGACCCAATTTATTGGCAATTGAAAAAGTGACTGCTTTTTCTTCAGTTCCTAAAGGGCCACGCGCCCCCGGATCAGAGCCACCATGACCGGCATCGATGGCTATAATAACTGCTCGGGGTGCTTGGCTGGTCACTTCGCGGGGTGTTGGCGGTTTTATTGCAATAGGCTTGGGCGGTTTTTGGGCGAGGGCTTCAGGAAATGGATTTTTTACGGTGCTACTGGCATTAATGAGGGGTTGGCTTAACAACTCGCGCAGGTCGATTCTTAACTGATGGGCATCCCGATTATTGGAGCTTAATGAAAAATGTTTGGCATCAACATTTTTTTTAAGGCCCACCACGATCCTTAAATCGCTGGTGTTTTTAGGCTCGGCTTGTACAGTGGAAAATAACCGATGGCTTGCCGGTGGCTGGGAGAGCTGCTGCTTGAGGCTGGCGTTTTTTATGTCGATAATTAAACGGGCAGGGTTTTCTAACACAAACACCCGATGTTTAGGCGAGGCACTGACATCCAGTTCTAATAGATAGTGCGAAGTAGCGGATGGATAGCGCACTGCGGAGACTGCAATCATTTGTGCAGGGCAGGCCGTGCTGAGTAAAAGCAGCCCAAGGAAGTTGATAACTTTAGGGTATATTTTCATGACAGCGGCTGGCAGAATAATAAATGGCATTGGATGCACCTTATCCATCTATTTTAAATAGGAAATTATAGTGATTTTTAGGGTTAAGGGCAATCCTCGATAGTCACTAGCCGTCCCCCATTAACAACCCTCAGGGTGATAGTTTTATCGGCAGGCGGCAAAAACCCTTGGCCTTTTTCAGGCCATTCTATAAAGGCAAGACAATGCTTGCCAAAATAATCCCTAATACCCATCCATTCCAATTCTTCCGGATCGGCCAAACGATATAAATCAAAATGGAATACAGTGCGCTGGCTTAACAAATAGCTTTCCACCAAGGTATAAGTGGGGCTTTTAATGGTGCCTGTAAAGCCTGCGGCACGAAGATAGCCTCTGACCAGTGTAGTTTTGCCCGCACCCAAATCGCCTTTGAGAAAAACGACTCCGGTGGTGGGTAAGTTTTGCCATAGTTCCGCACCCAAACGGGCGGTGGCCTCGCTATCTTCCAAATAGCGTTCCATCAGTTCACCCATTGCCTTAGGAATGGCAACAAATCGCTGGCTAGCAAGCCGCGTTCCCCTTTGGCGGCGGCTGCCATATCGGCCGCCTTGCCATGACAATAAGCGCCTTGTTGGGCTGCTTCAGCCAGTGGCAAGCCTTGTGCCAGCAAAGCGGCAATAATCCCACACAAGGCATCGCCCATGCCGCCGCTTGCCATACCTGGATTACCGGTTGTGCTGACGCTGATGGAGTCGGGTGACGCAATCAAGCTCCCCGAGCCTTTTAATAGACAAACACCGTGGTATTTTTTTTGCAGGTTGGCAACCGCCGCAAACCGATCCTGTTGTATGTCGGCTGTGCTACAAGCCAGAAGCCGCCCTGCTTCGCCAGGGTGCGGGGTTAATATCCAATTGTCCTTTTGGCAGGGTTGTGCCGCCAACAGATTTAAGGCATCGGCATCGATAACAAGGGGTTTGTCACTTGCCAGTGTGTTAACTAACAACTGCTTTGCCCATGCGTCCTGCCCCAGCCCGGGGCCAATGACGATGACCGTGGCCTTGTCCAATAATGTCTGTAGCTGCTCGGCATGGTTGATACCATGGCACATTAACTCCGGTCGGTGCAAGCTTAAAAATGCGCTGTGCTCAGGGTGGGAGGCAATACTGACCAAACCGGCCCCCGCCCTTAATGCGGCTGTTCCGGCAAGCAAAGCCGCACCACAAAAACCTTTGTTGCCGCCAATAATCAACACATGGCCAAAGTGGCCCTTATGGCTACAGCGGCTTCTACGGGGCAAGGGTTGCGGGATGATCCTAAAAGTGCTGGTGGGGACTGCTTGGTAAACAGCATTAGGAACTGCCAGTGACGCAAAAATGATCTCGCCACACACGTCAGCGGCCTGACCAGTGAACAAACCTTGTTTCAGGCTGATGAAGGTCACGGTCATATCGGCTTGAACGGCAATGCCCATAATATTGCCGGTGTTGGCATTCAGGCCGGAAGGCACATCCACGGCAACCGTTGCAGCAGGGTGGTTATTGATGGCATGGATAGCCTCGGCCATAAGTCCTGTCACCGGTCGGGCCAATCCGATACCTAGCAGGGCATCGACCAAAACATCTGCGGCAATGTCTAGGGAGCTGTCAAACGCTGTAATTGTCCCGCCACTGTGGAGATAGTGCTCGCGGGCAAGGGCTGCATCGCCGTGCAGCTGCCCTAGTTCGCAGACGCTGAATACGCGGACAAACAGACCTTGTTGTAAGGCCAAGCTGGCAAGCAAGTAACCATCACCGCCGTTGTTGCCCGCCCCACAAAAAATGGTCAATTGGCTTGCTTCAGGCCAACATCGCCGGATGTGTGCCAACACAGCGGCGGCCGCTCTGGACATCAGCTCAAAACCGGCAATGCCCTGTTCCTCAATGGCTATCCGGTCAAGTACGCGTGCCTGCCCGGTATTATAAAGGGAGATGGGTAAAGTTGCTATCGGTTGATTTGGCATGGTTTTGACAAACTTAATGGACAAAAACTTGCAAAGCGATTCTGCCCCGTTATATTTAAACCGCTTTTGCTTAAGGTAGGAACTGCTAATTATGATACCTTAAGTTGCGCCTAAATAAGTCAACAATCATAGCTGACAATCAAATGGCGTTCTGAAAAATAAAGCGACGACTTCCGCCCAGACGGGAGCTTAATTTAACCAATCAATTTAAAGGGTATAAAACTATGGCAAGCATATTAAACGAAGTGCTGAGTGCGAACCGCGATTATGTCGCAAGCTTTGACAAAGGTCATTTGCCAATGCCTCCTGGCCGTCATTTTGCCATCTTGACGTGCATGGATGCACGGCTGGACCCCGCCAAATATGCCGGTCTTTCCGAAGGTGATGCGCATGTTATCCGCAATGCCGGTGGTCGTGCCAGCGATGATGCGATTCGCTCCTTGGTGATTTCCTACAAACTGCTGGGCACCCGCGAATGGTTTGTTGTCCACCACACCGATTGTGGCATGGAAACCTTTACTGACGAGATTATGCGGGATTTGTTGGGTAGCAGCTTAAAAACCGCAACGGTAGATGAGAGCGGCTGGCACGATTGTGGCGATGGCCCTGGGTCGGCGGAAGGCAAATATATTGACTGGTTGACCATTAAAGACCAGGCACAAAGTGTATTGGAAGATGTAGTGCGCATTAAGTTGCATCCTTTGGTGCCGTCAGATATTCCAGTTTATGGCTATATCTATGATGTCAAGACAGGCCGTTTAATAGAAGTGCCTGAAGCCACGGCAGCTGGCAAATAAGCGGGCAAGGTCGGCAAATTTACCCTTCAAAGGGGTTTTGTTTTACTTCAACAGCCCGGCAAAGTGTCCGGGTTGTTGTGCTTTAATGAATAGGGTAATGGCTAGCAGGCAAAGGACAGGTAGGGGCAAACATGGGCAATTATTATATCGGACTGTCGGTCACCTATCATGATCCGGCACTGGCGATTATTGATGGCCATGGCGAAGTGCTGTTTGCTGAAGCAACGGAGCGGTTTTTGCAAAACAAGCGGGCGTTAAATTGCGAACCTGACCAGTTGTTTTACTTGCCACAATTGCTGGCCGACTATTGCCCAGATGCTAAAACTATCACCATCGCCACCAACTGGCGCAAGCAGCGGCCGGTCTATGAAAATATTGTCAGTCGCTTGGGGATATTGTCCGCTTCAGGCCTGCTTAAAACCGGCCTTAAAAAACTGGTCTCTCCGCTAGAGAACTATCAGTTACATCATAAAATGGCCTGCCAGCACAATGCCATCACTAAAGCCGGCCTTAATCTGGTGCGCGTTCTGCGCGAACAATATCCGTTCTGCCATATCCGCTTTGCCGATTTTGACCACCACCTCACCCATGCCGCCATGGCCTGTTATAGCAGCCCATTTTCTGACGCGGCCTGTGCGGTGATAGATTCCTACGGCGAAAACGGTTCACTGGCGTTTTACCGTTTCCGCAACCAACAGTTGCATTGCTTGCATAAAAGCACGGGCTTTGGCTCAGGCAGTTTGGGTTTTTTTTACATGAAATTGACCGAGCTTTGTGGTTTCAGCTGGCTAAAAGGCGAAGAATGGAAAGTCATGGGCTTGGCCCCCTACGGCAAGTTGAATCCCGAGCTGTACAGCATTTTTGAACAATTGGTGACTGTCAATGGCTTGGATTGCCAGCATCCTAAGCAACATTTTTTTGCCAAGCTTGCCCAACTTGACCATTATAAACGTAACCAAGACCAACCGATCGAATGGGCAGCTGATTGTGCTTACACAGGCCAGCTTTTTTTTGCCGATAAAGCCAACCAGCTGCTTAACCATCTGGGTGCGGTCACGCAGCTGGAAAATCTCGCCCTAGCGGGCGGTTGCGCCCTTAATTCATCGTTTAACGGACAAATCAGCCAACGCACCGTTTTTAAACAAGTGCATATCCCTTCTGCACCAGCAGATGATGGCTGTGCATTAGGGGCCGCTTGGCTGGCCTATCATCAAACGGTCGGCGATGACGGTAAACCGCCCCGGCGGTTGTCGCCGTATTTGGGGGCAGTAATAAGTGATGCCTCGGTTGAACGCCTCAAACGGTATAACCGCTCGTTAACAATTGAGCATTTGCCCGAAACTATTGTCGAAAAGACCGCGCAGCAGTTGGCGCAGGGCAAATTGGTGGGGTGGCTTCAAGGCCGCGCCGAATTTGGCCCCCGCGCATTGGGCAACCGCTCCATTTTGGCTGACCCGCGTTTTGCAGCCACCCAAGACCATATCAACGCCAACATAAAATTTAGGGAAAGTTTCCGGCCCTTTGCCCCGTCAGTGCTAATAGGACACGGTGATGATTATTTTGAACATTACCAGGCATCACCTTATATGGATAAAACATTGACCATTAGTGAGGCCATGCGGGATAGCATCCAAGCGGTTTGCCATGTTGATGGCACTGCCCGGTTACAAACCGTGGAGCAGGCTGTTAATCCGCGGTTTTATGGGCTTATCCAGCATTTTTACCAATTGACCGGCGCTCCCCTGTTGCTGAACACCAGTTTCAATGTTATGGGCAAACCGTTGGTGCATTCCCTTGATGATGCCTTGGTGGTGTTCATGGGTAGCGGCTTGGATGTGTTGGTGGTCAACGATTATTTCATCACTAAGGCACGGGATGAGTGATCAGGATTGTTTTGACCCGTTGTTAAGTCCGGTGATCACGGCAAGACCGGGTAGCCCACAATGGCCGGTCCGGCAAGTTTTTTATCGGTTGATGCAAGGCGGCGATCAGGCCATGCCGTTAGCTTACCATTGGCTGCTTCAGCAATTTAATCATGCCGAGAAGGCATACCAACACCAGTTCATAAGCTATCTGCCAGAAGCGCGGGCAAGTTTGCAGCTAACGGCGGATAGCCTTGTCTGGACACTGCCTGAGTTGGCACTGTTACAACAGGCCGCCCCTGTTTTGCTTACCGAAGCTGAGTGGCTGGCGGCAGCCAGCAAGGCAGCTACTAACGATCACCTCATCGCCGCTCGGTTGCTTACGGTTTATTTGCAACTTACTGATGGATTGGACTATCGGCAGTCCATAGTAGGTTTGTTACAGGCCAATGGCCTAACTTATCCGCCCGTATCAAGTTGGGCTTTTGCCACCCAAGTAGATATTGCCGACGGCGTGTTTGCCTTGGCTTCGGCCTACAGTGCGTTAACCTATTGTCCACGGTTTTTTCTGCCAGAATTGCTGGGTTTTAGTTTGGCATGGTGCCAAGCTCAAGGGATTGTTGGATTTACCGTTGAAGATGCCCCGATTAATAAGGTCATAGCACTTAGACAAAGCCGATTGGTGGCGCAACACGCCGCACTTGTAATTATTATGGGTGATTATCTCCAAATCTATCCGCAACATACCGCCCTGTTGTGGCAGCGGTTGCAAACCGGTTTTTGGTGTTACCAACACTTGTTGGGTTGTTGCCAGAAAGACTTGCAGGACAAATTGGCGCTGGTGACGACCCTGGCGGATAAGGTCGGCAAGTTGTTTGCTGACAAAGCGGTGGCAGCGTGCGGGCATCATCGGGCACTATTGTTAGATGGTCGGGCACTGAATGACTGGTTTGCCCAATCACCCTTTGATAGCCTTGGATTTATGCAGGCATTGCTTAACTCCCCCTATATTGACCCGATCAACCCCAAACAAAGCCGTTTACTGGAATTGTTTGGCTTTGCAGGGCCAATGTTTGGGGTTTTGTCAGCACAGGAGGTTAAGCTGTTGGAAAACTGGCTGGGCACAGGCGGGCAACTGCCCTTGGCTGCCCAGCCTGAAGTATCGGCAGCTGTCCAGCCGCCGCCCACTAATAACCTGTTTAACGCGCCAATGCAAAGATGCTCAGGCATCAGCAACCGACAGCTTTTTTATTACTTAGTCAATGCGGATATGTACCCCGATGTGGTGTCCATCTTAGCAAAAAATAAAGTCAAAGCAGTGCTGCGGATGGCGGGTTTAGGCCAAGCCATGCCATTCCAACACTATAGCCCGTCCCGCTTGCAAGCCCATTTTAACGCACTGTACCAGCGCGAAATACAAAGCTATCAGGCTTTTTCCGGGTCGCCAAAATTATCCAAACAAGCTTATTTATGGGGTATCCGGCAATTGGCACCGACTATTCTGGTTGACGGTTGTTGGCTGCAAAACTACCAGCAATTGAATGCTGCGGGCTACCCCATGATCGCCAAGGTGTTGGGCAAAATTTACCAAGATGAACTGGGTAGCGGCAAGCTCGACCAAAACCACCCGTTGATTTATCGGCAGTTACTGGAAAGCCAGGCAATGGCTTTGCCGCCTGTCCATAGCACCGCATTTATCGGCTATCAGGGGTTTTTGGCCAGTGCTTTTGATTTGCCGGCGTATTTGTTGGCAATTTCCCAATGTCCACGAGAATTTTTGCCGGAATTGCTGGGCTTGAATATGGCCATTGAACTAAGTGGTTTAGGCAAGGCGTATCTTGGTTTGGCTGATGAATTGGCTTATTGGGGCATTGACCCTGCTATAGTCAATTTGCACACTACCATCGACAATTTTGCCTCAGGCCACGCTGCACTGGCGCAGCAGGCCATTGTGCTGTATCTGGATGCGGTTGCCGCCGGGGCGGGTGAAGCACAAATGCAACACCATTGGCGACGTGTGTTCATCGGTTATTGTTCATTGCAGGCAGCCAGCCGGTGGTTTAAAGTGGCTTTAGTGGGCGGTTATCTGCTTAATCGCTATGCTGATATTTTTCCGCGTCATTTGTTCAAGCCCCGCGCTTGTTAAGCTAGCCAATCCGATGCTAAGGCCATTCATGCATTTGCTCAGTTTTATTCTGCCTCTCAGCACCTGTGCTTTCCTTGCCAGTGGCGCGCATTCTCTTGGCGGGGCATTAGCTTGGACGTTGCCGTTTTGGTTGGTGCTGTTAGTGGATTGGCTAGGCCCAAAAGCAGCCGAACAACTAGAAAGCCGGCCCGCCAAACGCTATTACGACACCTTGTTAGGCGCGCTGACATTATTACAATGCCTCAATATTGTTTTGATGTTGCAATATGTCAGGGACTTGGTTTGGCTGACCCCCGGCGATTGGGGGGTAAGCCTGGTTAATTTGGTGGTGGTGCGCTTTGTGGTGGGTACAAGTTCCGGTACGTCGGCTATTGTGGTGGCCCATGAGCTGATCCATCGCCCCCAACAATATTGGCAGCTGTGTGGCAGGGTGTTGCTGCTCAGCGTCTGTTACGAACACTTTGTTATCACCCACAAACAAGGTCATCATTTAAGTGTTGGTCTGGCAGAAGACATTGCCACGGCCCGTTTTGGCGAAAGTTTCAAAGATTATTGGCGGCGCGTATATATCGGGCAGTTGCGCTACGCTTGGCATGTTGAACAGCAACGGTTGGGTTTGTCGGATAGCCAAGTTTACTGTTGGCAGGTGCTAAATAACCAAGTGCTGCATGGCTTGTTGCTGGAAGTGCTGTTACTGCTGTTGATCCTGAACTATTTTGGCTGGTTGGCGGCGGCGCTGTTCATATACCAAGCTGTGGCGGCAGTGCGTATCTTAGAGGCGGTGAATTATTTTCAGCATTGGGGTTTGTCGGATGGGCGTTTTGGCAAAAGTTTCGGTTGGGTTAATAGCTCGTGGTTGACCAGCTATTTGTTTATTGGCCTAGCCAATCATATCGGTCATCATACTGACGAAAAAGCCCATTTTTATCAAATTCCATTTTCAGGACAAGGGCCTCGATTGCCCCATGGCTACTTCGTGATGAATTTATGGGTAAAACTCGGCAATAGTTCCTATCAAAAAAGGGCAGAACAGGCTTTGCTTGATTTCCAACGTTTAGGTTAAATTCAGCAACGCTGTTTAAAAACGTGCGGCATTACCCAGCATAGCCAAGCCAGTGTTTTGAAAATACCAAAACTTAGGGGTGGTTTGCTATGGCAAACTACCCCATCAATATTGCAATAAAAGTAAGTCAATTAAACAAGCGTATGGTTAACGCCGATAATATGCACGGCTACACCTTGCGTAATTGCCGCGCCACTGTCACTGTCCCAACCGGCTTGGGCGGTCAGGCTAGTTGCTGTGGAATTGAGCAACAGCGCATCTAAGCTGGTTTGGTCTTGGGCGCTTAAGCTGACGCTAAAGCCATTGGCATTCAAGTTGCTTATGTTGTCCGTATTGTTGAGGGTTAACTGACCCTTCAGTAAGGACAGGTCGTTGAGGTTGATGCCATT
>Ga0007873_1000008_pt1:0-52500 | contig 67335 bp, 74 predicted proteins | sample CryBogCBH26May08_FD_71228 | JGI IMG/M metagenome (GOLD analysis project Ga0007873, IMG submission 71228) | Freshwater microbial communities from Crystal Bog, Wisconsin, USA - CBH26May08 | ecosystem: Environmental > Aquatic > Freshwater > Lake | place: Crystal Bog, Wisconsin, USA...
AACCCGCGACCTACTGATTACAAATCAGTTGCTCTACCAATTGAGCTATATCAGCAATTTTTTAATTATCTAAAATAATAAACAATAATTCTAATTATTATTTTAAATAATTTAGAATTATTTTCAATTATTATTGTTTATTTTATTTCATCATTTCTGATTTTATTTTATTTGACACTGATTTTAATACATTTTCAATTTGCTCATCAAATTTTCCTTTTTGAAGTACTAATGTTTCATACTCATTTTTATTTTTATTTAAGTACTCAATATAATTAGTACTAAATTCTTTTATTTTTGATACTGGAACATCATCAATTAATCCATTAATTCCTACATAGATTAAAGCAACTTGTTCTGGAACCGTAAATGGAGAATTTTGTGGTTGTTTCATTAATTCACGTAAACGTTGTCCACGTGCTAATTGATTTTGTGTCGCTTTATCTAAATCTGATGCAAATTGAGCAAAAGCTTCTAATTCAGCAAATTGAGCTAGCTCTAATTTTAATTTACCTGCCACTTGTTTCATCATTTTTACTTGAGCAGCTGATCCTACTCTTGATACTGAAATACCAACGTTTATCGCAGGTCTAATACCTGAATTAAATAAATCTCCAGATAAGAAGATTTGTCCATCTGTAATCGAAATTACATTTGTTGGGATATATGCCGAAACATCACCTGCTTGTGTTTCAATAATTGGTAAAGCTGTCATACTTCCCCCTCCAAGTGAATCACTTAATTTTGCTGCACGTTCTAATAATCTTGAATGTAGATAGAATACGTCTCCAGGATATGCTTCTCTTCCTGGTGGACGACGTAGTAATAGAGACATTTGTCTATATGCTTGTGCTTGTTTTGATAAATCATCATAAATTATCAAAGTTGCTTTGCCTTTATACATAAAATACTCTGCGATTGCTGCGCCTGTATATGGAGCAATATATTGTAACGTTGCTGGATCATTAGCGTTTGATGCTACAATTACAGTATATTTTAAAGCATCTTTTTCTATTAAGGTTGTTACTATTGAAGCAACTGATGAAGCTTTTTGTCCTATTGCTACATATACACAAACTACGTCTTCACGTTTTTGGTTAATAATTGTATCAATTGCTATAGCTGTTTTTCCTGTTTGTCGATCACCAATAATAAGCTCACGTTGACCTCGACCAATTGGAATCATTGCATCAATTGCAGTGATACCTGTTTGCATAGGTTCACAAACAGATTTTCTACTAATAATTCCAGGTGCCATCGATTCTATTAAACGTGATTCAGTAGCTTCATATTGACCTAATCCATCAATTGGTACTGCTAATGGATCAAGAACTCGTCCTAATACATTTTCACTAACTAATATTTGTGCAATTTTTCCTGTTGCTTTTACTGCGCTTCCTTCTACGATTGTTTCACCTTTTCCCATTAAAACTGCACCAACATTATCATTTTCTAAGTTTAGTGCAATTCCAATTGTTTCATCAGAAAACTCTAAAAGTTCACCTGACATTACATCTTCTAATCCATAGATTCTCGCTATGCCGTCTCCTATTTGAAGAACAGTTCCAAGACAGTTAAACTCATTTGTTAAAGTTTTTAAGTTTCCACTTCCAACATTCTTATCAAGAAATCGTTGTATATCTTTTTGAATTTCTTCGTCTATTGTATTTTGTGCGTTCATGTTAGATTCTGTATTTTCGTTTAATAGAGAGCCTTCTATTTGTTCAGAAACAATATTAGATATATCAGATAAATTTAAATCGATCATAATTTTTATATTTTAATTTCTAATTGTTTAGCGAATTGCAGTAATTTTTTTCTTAAACTTAAATCAATTATTTTTGAGCTTGTTTTTAAAACTAACCCTCCAAAAATGTCAGTTTTTATGCGAGTTGTTATTTTTAAAGTATTTACTTTCAGATGTTTTTTTAACTGAAAAAAAATTAGCGCTTCATCTTTAGGACGTAATTTTAATGATGTTATTACATCAACATTTTCTATTTTTGAGTAAGTTAAAAATAGTTCTTCATACTGTTGGAAAATCTCATTAATTAAACTTATTCTAGATCGTTTTATAAGAATATTTATAAATTTTAAAAAAAAGTTTTTAATTTCGTAATCACCATAATATGATTTTAGTAAACTTTTTTTATAAATATTGCTGTATTCACGATTTTTTAAGATATCGTTTAATGGCTGCTCTTTTAAATTTTCAGAAAATAATTTTATATTAACATTTAAATTTTCTAAATTTTTTTCTAAAATACCAAGCCCTAATAAAATTTCTGCATATGGTTTAGCGATTCTTTTTTTTAATAGTTTTATCATATGTCAAATTTTTTTTAGATTTTTTTATCAATAAAAAACTTTTTTAGGTCTGTTATATTAGATGTCGTTTGTAAATAAAAAATATTTAATGCTTTACCTTTATTTATTTTATTTATTTTTTCTAATTGTTTAATTATTATTACAAGTAAACTAATTGAAATTTTTTGTTTTACTTTTAATAAAATTTGACGTTCTTTATTTTTTAGTAATTGTTTTGAATTTAAAAAAATTTTTTTTAAATTTTGATTTGTTTCTTCTATATCATCTTTCAAATAATTTAATTTAATTAAATTATTTTCATTTTGGATTTCCGTAAAAATTGTATAAGTTTGTGATAATTGTTTTTTTATTTGATTCAATTTAAAATTTGATTCTACAAGTTTTTTTTGCGAATCAAAAAGAACATTTTTAATATTTTCTTTTCGTTTTTTTATTTCTAAAGAAAAATTATTTTCCCATACGTATAGTAAAACCCCAAGAATTATTACTTGATTTACTAAATTTGTTTCTAATATATTTGTATTAATACCAAATTCATTTGCATGAATGGTAAAAAATGGAAGTTGTAATAACATTTTAAGATTAAAATTTTTTAAAAGATTTATTTTATAACTTAGAGATTATTTGTTTAAATATTTTAAAAAATTTTTTTTAAAATATTTGTACTTAATACTATTAACTTACGCTTTAAATTTTTTGATGAATTTTCTTTTCTTTGTTTTGCAATTGTTAAAAATTTTTTCTTGATTACTGTATTTATTGATTGTTGAAATACTTTTAACTCGTTTTCAAATTTTTGTTTTTGCAATTTTTGTAGTTCTATTAGTTCGTATTTTGATTCTTTTTTTGTTATAGCTAAGTTATTCTCATATTGAGTTGTTAGCTGACCTACTGTAACTAAAATTTCTGATGCTAATCCTAAATTTTTTTCAATATAGTTTTCTCTGCTTTTGATTATTGTATTTAAGGGTTGATACAAAATAATGTTCAGAACACTCATTAAAATAACAAATTGTAACATCACAAATGGTAGTGTAAATCCGATATCGAATAATCCGCCTTTTCCTTCAGTTTCTGACAGTAGTATTAAAAAAAATTTTTCATTCATGAAGTTTTTTATTTTAAACTTTATTTTATTTTTTATTCGTAAAAAGATTAAAACATTTTGTTATAATCTTTTTAGAATAATTTTAACTAGTAAATGGATTAGCGAAAAGTAAAGATAATGCTACAACAAGACCATAAATTGTTAGAGCTTCCATAAAAGCTAAACTTAATAATAAAGTTCCTCTAATAGGTCCTTCAGAATCTGGTTGACGTGCTATTCCTTCTACCGCTGCGCCTGCTGCAGTTCCTTGTCCAATTCCAGGTCCAATTGCTGCTAAACCTACAGAAAGACCAGCAGCAATAACTGATGCTGCAGAAATAAGAGAATCCATACTTGATATATTTTTTTTAAAGAAAATTATATTAAACTAACAAATTTCTTTTTTTTAGTTAATGGTGATCTGCAACAGATTCACCTATATAAGCTGCGGCTAATGTTGAAAAAATAATTGCTTGTATACCACTTGCAAAAATACCTAATCCCATGATTGGTAAAGGTACTATTAAGGGAACTAAAATTGTTAATACACTTACCGTTAATTCATCAGCTAAAATGTTACCAAATAATCGGAAGCTTAAAGACAATGGTTTTGTAAAATCTTCTAATATATTAATAGGTAAAAGGACTGGAGTTGGACTTATATATCTTTTAAAATAGCCAATACCTTTTTGTTTAAAACCACCATAGAAATAAGAACTTGAAACAAGAAGAGAAAGGGCAATTGTAGTATTTATATCGTTTGTTGGTGCAGCTAATTCACCTTCTGGAAGTTCGATAAGTTTCCAAGGTATTAAAGCGCCTGCCCAATTACAACCTAATATAAAGAAAAATAATGTACTTATAAATGGTACCCATGGTTTATATAATTCTTCCCCAATCTGGTCTTTTGCTATACTATTTGTATATTCAAAAAAATACTCTACAAAATTCTGTGAATCATGTGGAATCTTTTCCATTTTTGAGGTACCGCGTAAACTTACTAATAAAAGTAGACTAATAACAAACCATATTACGATAAAAACTTGACCATGAACAGAAATTTCACCAAAATTCCAATAATAGTGGACACCTACATCTATGCCACTTAATAGAAGTATAGGTTCACTCAGTTGATTAATAATAGACATAATTAAACAAAGTTTTTTAGTTATAATATAATGTATAGGATGTTCAAAAAAAAATATTTTATGCAAACTTATATTTATTAATTACTTTAAGAAATATTTGCTTTTAATTTACCTTTTTTGATCGATTTTGATAATGTTTGTAAAATTAATTTAATAGAATTTGTTGAATCATCATTACTTGGAATCGGAATATCTATTAGATCTGGGTTACAGTTTGTATCTAATAATGATATTATTGGGATTTCCAAACTTTTAGCTTCTTTAATTGCTGTTAGTTCTTTCTTTTGATCAATAACAATAATAATATCAGGTATTTTGGGCATATTTTTTATCCCATTTAAATGCTTTTGAAGATGTTCTAATTCTTTTTTTTTCTTAGATGCTTCTTTTTTCGGTAATATCTTTAAAATTCCATCTATTTCTTGCTGTTCTAATTTCTTTAAACGTTCAATTCTTGTTTTTAAAGTTTCCCAATTGGTTAATGTACCTCCTAGCCAACGATAATTTATATAATATTCATCACAATTTTTCGCTTCTTTTTCAATTATTTGTTTTGCTTGCTCTTTTGTTCCTACAAACAAAAAAATTTTCTTTTTTTGAGCTGCATTTTTAACAAAATTTGCAGCTTGTTGAAGTAATTTTGCCGTTTGTACTAAATCAATAATATGAATTCCATTTTGCTCACAATAGATATATGGAAACATTTTTGGATTCCATCGATTTATTTTATGACCAAAATGAACTCCTGCTTCTAATAGTTGTGCTAATTTTATACTAGCCATATATAAATCCTATAAATTTTTTCTTAATAAAATATTATATAATTTTTTTTTAATTTTTAGTTCTAATAATAGTTAATTATCGTTTTTAAAATTATTATTATTGGCAATAGGTAATAATTTACTAATTGTTATATTTTCTTTTAATCCTCTTAACCAGTCAATTTTGCCTTCAATAGCGGCTGTTGTTAAAATTCTAGTTGTTTCTTGAAAACTTGCTGCTGAAATAAACCCATCCGCAATTAATGAAGCTTTTGTTATACCAACTAAAATAGGTTTATATTTTATTTTCTTTTTTAAAAAATGGTTTAAAATTTCATTTATATATCGAATCTGTTCTAATCCCAGTATTTCACCTGGTAAGAAAAAACTTGGCCCAATATTAGTAATTTTTATTTTTGAAGTCATTTTTTTAAGGATTAATTCTACATGTTTATCTGCTATATAGATTCCTTGGCTTTTATAGATTTGTTGTAATTTTTTTGCTAATATTATTTGTAAATTTTTCAAACTTAAAGATGCAGATTCATAACTATTGTTATATTTTTTGTAATAATCAAAATAAATTTTTAACAAATGATGGGGATTAATTCCTCCTTTTGTTAAGGGCTTTCCTAAAAAAATATATTCATTTAACTTGACAATTACTTTTTTTTCTAATTGTATTGAATTTTTTTCGAAATTATTTTTTCCGAGAATTAAAATTTCAGTTTGATGATTTGTTGATTTAATTTTTTTTATAATACCTATATAATTTGATAGAATTGCTGAATCTTCCATTTTTCTTGCTTCTAAAATTTCTTCAATCTTAGGCAATCCTTGTATAATATCTTCAGTTATTTTTTCTTCAAATTTTATCCAGCCTATTGTCTCTTCATTTTTTATAAATCCATAATTCTTTTTCAATTTTATACCAGATGTTATAAAAAATGGTGTACCAGTTTGTACACTTATTTTAAATGAATTAGAGAAAATTATTCTTCCTGAGTTTTGTATTTTAGTTAGAGGTCCTATTTTTTCACCAAATAATAATGTTGAATTTTTTTTAAAATAAAAATTTTTTAAATCGTTATAGTAATTATGAAAATTATCATTAAGACTTAGAATAAGTTTTTTATTTTTTTTTTCTAAATTATTTATTTGATTAAATTTTTTTGAAATAAAAGATACTTTACCGACAATTGTATTTTTTTCTACATATTCAAAATTTTTGATAAATAAGGCTAATTTAAAAATTTCATTATTAGATTTTTTTACGGTTTTTTTATTTATTTCAAGAATTTCATTTGATATAATTGTTAATAAAAATTGTTTTTTTTTTTTTAAATCAAAAATCTCATTATTTGTTTCAGAAAAAGTTTCTTTAATTCTTAAATCATTTAATAAACTATTTTTATTTAATTTTTTTAAAATTGTATAATTTTTTTCTATTGCATTTAGGCTATATTTAATTAAAAAATTTTGATTTTTTTTCAACAAGTTTTGTTCTATTGAAATAAATTCTTTTATTAAGTAAGTTTTTTCTTTATAATCTTCATTTTTTTGAGTGTTAACGTTTAAGAAATGTTTTCGTTCAAAATTTGAATTAAAAGTTGAATTTAGATTGTTATTTTTCTGTTTTGTTTTTGGTTTAGCTATGTTATAAGCTTTTATTTCTCGAATTAATAAAACAAATGAACGACGTAATTTTATAAATTCGATAAGGCTTATTGATTTAATTAAGATGTCTTCAAGTAATATTTCTCCTGGAAAAAAAATTTTTTTATTGCATTGTTTTAAGTATTCAATTTCATCTTTTTTTAAATTTATAAATTCATAAAATGTACATGGTTTAATATAAATTTTTTTTAAAATTGAATGAATTTCTTTTATTTGTAAAAATCCATCGGTTTTTGAAAAAATTCCGGGTGTTAATTCTGTTTTAACTTGACTTAATTTTGTATTATTTGAAACAAGTAAAACAGATTTATCTCTATCGATACTATAGGTTTCAATTGGGATAAGTAAAATTTTTCCATTTTTTTTAATTATATTTTTTTTATATTTTTTATCGTTTTCATAAAAATTATCGTTTATTAATATCAACTGGTTTTCTGTATAACTAATATATTTTGCACTTTTTTTTTCTGCAAATAAATAATTTTTTGTATTAATTAATTCAGATAATTCATTTAAGATATAAACTATTTGAGGGCTTATTAAAAGAACACATTTTTTTTCATATTTTTCCCAAAAAAATATTGTTGAAAAAAAGGTCTCAATTTTATTTAAAATTTCAATTGTTTTTGAATTTTTTTGAATATTTTCTTGATTTATTTTTAAAAATCCATTTTGTGTTGTAATTATTTTTGAATAAAAGAAGTTATCTTTTAAACTTTTATTTTTATTTTGTTTATAATTTTTATTATAAATAATATTGTTTGTAATATCATAAATTACTGCATTAAAAATCCATAATACTTTCTTTTTTTCGAAATATACTAATTCTCCAGAATTAGAAGCTTTTAATGTTTTTTTTGCGGTTAAAGTTTGAATTGATTTTTGCGGTAATTCCGCAATTAGTTGACCTTTTTTTATAAAATTTCCATTTTTAACAAAAATTATGCTTGTAGCAGGTAACTTGAAACTAATTTTTTTGTTATTAAAGTCAATTATATCACAATTTCCTTCTTTTTCTAAAACTTGGGCATTTAAGCCATAAGATGTTCGATATTCTATTAATTTAATTTTTTCATCTAGATAAAATATTCCAGTATTTTTTACACGAATTTCACGACTAAAATCACTTGTAAAGATACCACCTGTATGAAAAGTCCGCATTGTCATCTGTGTTCCTGGCTCACCAATCGATTGTGCCGCAATTATACCAATTGCCTTACCTAGTTCAATTGGTTTAAATCGAGATAAATCCCATCCATAACATTTTTGACAAATAGATCTAATTGCTTCACAGCTTAAGGGAGAATAAATTTTTAAGTATTCAATCTTATACTTTAGAAGATTTTCTATGATTTTTAATGTTATAATTTCTTTTTTTTTTACTATAATTTCTTTATTTTCAGTAAAAATTGTTTCAGCAATTGTACGTCCTAAAATTTTTTCTATAAGTTGATTATTTTCTTTTAAATCTAAACGAATCGATTTTTCAGTCGAACAATCATATTCACGAATTATTACATCTTGGGCTACGTCTACTAATCTTCTTGTTAAATAACCTGAATCAGCAGTTCGTAATGCTGTATCTACTACCCCTTTTCTTGCTCCATATGCGGACATAATATAATCTGTTATACTTAATCCCTCGCGAAAATTATGTATAATTGGGATATCAATAATTTTTCCATTTGGATCGGACATTAATCCTCGCATCCCCACAAGTTGTTTAACTTGTGTTAAATTTCCTCTTGCTCCAGAAAATGCCATTAAATATATTGGATTAAAAGGATCAGTTTGGCTAAAATATTCAATTACATTTTCTTTTAAAATTTCATTTGTTTTATTCCATGTATCTAAAATTTTTTGAAAACGCTCAACAAAATTTATTTCACCTCTTGTACATTCAAATTCAGATTTTGAAATTTCAAAATTTGCTTGTTCTAAAAAAATATTTTTTTGTGCTGGTACTTTTAAATCTTCAATACTTATAGAAATTCCCGCTTTTGTAGCATAATTAAAACCTAAAGTTTTTAGTTCATCGGCTAATAAACAGGTTTGAATTGCACCATAATTAACAAATGAGTCTTGAATAATTTGACGTAATTCTTTTTTATTAAAAATTTTATTTTTAAAAGCTATTGTTTTAATCATTTTTATAATTTTTTATAATATAAAATTTTTTAATTGCAGTCGATTTAATATAACTCTACCAACCGTAGTTTTTATATATTTTATATTATTTTTTAAATCGATTTTTTCTTCGATATTTTTCAATTTTTCTTCGTTTAAAGATGTTATAATATCAAGACTTTTTATTTTTAACCATACAGGTGTATGAATTAATATAATATTTTTTAGATAAGCTTGATAAATTTCTTCCATATTCATAAAATAAATATTTTTATTATTATTATACTTTGGATTATCTAATGTTATATAATAACAACCTAATACCATATCTTGGGTTGGTGTTATTATTGCATCCCCGGTTGCCGCAGATAAAAAATTATTAAATGGTAGCATTAATTTTATTGTTTCAAATTGTGATTTGTTCGATAAAGGTAAATGAATAGCCATCTGATCTCCGTCAAAATCTGCATTAAATGCTGCACATACTAATGGATGAAGTTGTATAGCTCTTCCTGTAACCAATATTGGTTGAAAGGCTTGTATTCCTAAGCGATGTAATGTAGGAGCTCTATTTAATATTATTGGATGTAGTTTTAAAATGTTTTCTAATATTTTCCAAACTATTACTTCTTTTTTTTGCAAAATTTTTTTTGCAATTCGCATATTTGGTGCAACCCTGCGTTTAAATAATTCATGAATAATAAATGGTTCAAACAATTCAAATGCTATTTCATAAGGTATTCCACATTGATTTAATTTTAAATTAGGAGCAACAATAATTACGGAACGTGCAGAATAATCAACTCTTTTTCCTAATAAATTTTGTCTAAATCGTCCATTTTTACCTTCAATTATTTCTGATAATGATTTTAGTGGTCGTTCATTTAAATCAGATAAATTTGTTTTACTTTTCCCATTATTTATTAGCTCATCTACAGCCTCTTGTAATAATCTTTTTTCATTATAAATTACAATTGTTGGGGCTAACATTTTTAATAATTTGCTTAATCTAACATTTCGTGTTATTACACGTCGATATAATTCATTTAGATCAGAGCTAATATAATTTCCATCATCTATTTCTAGCATTGGTCTTAATCCTGCGGGTATTACAGGAATTGTATCTAAAATCATCCATGTTGGGCTAGATTTTGTAGCTAAAAAATTTTCAATTAATCTGATTCGTTTTATTAATTTATCATAAGTATCTTTATAATCAATATCAGATTTATATATAGATTTTTTTTTTATAAATAAACGATCATTAAAGTCATAAAAGCTTAAATTTAATCTTGCTTCTATGATTTCTTCATTCAAATTTAAATTTTCTAGCATTGTTTTTATAGCATATGCGCCAATTAAATTTTTTTTTTTATTATCTTTTTTTTTATCAACTTGAATAGATAAATTATAATAAATTATATTTTCTAAAATACTTAATCGATATTTTAGTAATAAGCTTAAATAACTAGGAATTGATTTTAAATACCAAATATGGGCTACCGGTGATATTAACTCAATATATCCTAAACGATGGCGTCGTATTCTTGCCTCTGTTACCTCAACACCACAATTTTCACAACTATTAGAATTTTTAGGTTTAAACCCTGAATATTGACCACAGTAGCATTCCATCTTTTTAATTGGGCCAAAGATCCTTTCACAAAATATACCATTTATTTCAGGTCGAAAGGTTCTATAGTTTATAGTATCTGGTTTTCGAACTTCCCCTACAATTAGACCATTTGGTAATTTTCTTTGCCCCCATTCTCTTATTTTTTCTGGAGATGCTAAATTTATTTTTACGTAATTAAAATTATTTTTTTCATTAATCATTTTTAAAATACTTAAATTATTTCAATTGATCGATATTGTGGGATTTTTTTGTTACTTATTTTATTCTCAATTATATTTATTTCTTTTTCAGATTTTTCACCTAATTCCGTTTGTTGAACTTTGCACATTGTTATATCAAGTCCCAAACTCTGTAATTCCAATATTAAAATTTTAAAAGATTCAGGTATACCTGGCTTAGGTATTTTTTCACCGTTTATAATGGCGATTAATGTTTCATTTCTTCCAATGATATCATCAGCTTTTAATGTCAGAAGTTCTTGTAATGTATAAGCAGCTCCAAAAGCTTCGAGTGCCCAAACTTCCATTTCCCCAAATCTTTGTCCACCTTGTCTTGACCGACCTCCCAAAGGTTGTTGTGTTATTAATGAATAGGGTCCTGTTGAGCGTGTATGAATTTTATCATCGACTAGATGAATAAGTTTTAAAAAATAACTTTTACAAACCGTTATAGAATTATTAAAATATTCGCCCGTTCTCCCATCTCGAAGCAAAATTTTTCCCGCTAGTGGGGCTTTGTAAATCCAGTCAATTTTTGAAACTTTTTTTGCTTTTTTTAAAGCGTTATTTACTAAAATACGAGATGCATTTTCTTCAAACATTTCATCAAATGGAAGAATTTTAAATCGTTGATCTAAAAAATCTGCAGCAAACCCAAATAATCCTTCATACAATTGTCCCACATTCATTCGTGATGGAACACCTAATGGATTTAGTATAATATCAACTGGTTTTCCATTTGGTAAATATGGCATATCTTCACGTTTTAAAATTTTTGAAATTACACCTTTATTACCATGACGCCCTGACATTTTGTCACCAACTTGTATTTTTCTTAATTGGGCAATATAAACTTGGACTGTAAATTCTTCTACGAGAATTTCTAATTCTTCTTCATTTTCATAAGATAAAAATTGTGTACTAATTACACGACCATAAATTCCTGCCGGAACTCTTAAGCAATTTTCTTTAAAATTTGGAACTTTTTCACAAAAAACTGCTCGTAATAAACGTTCTTCAGGTGAAACATCATCATTTTTTATGGGTCTTATTTTTCCAACTAAAATATCGCCTGGGCAAACAAACGTTCCTTTTTTTATTACTCCATTTAAGTCAAGATTTTCTGTTTCGGATTTATTTATATTAGGTAATTTGTTTGTTAATTTTTCAGAGCCTTCTTCAGTTTTTTCAATTTCAATTGAATATTTTTCTATATGAACTGAAGTAAATAAATCTCTATAAATTAATCTTTCACTTATCAAAATAGCATCTTCAAAATTGTATCCTTCCCAAGATAAATAGGCAATTGTTACATTTTGGCCCAATGCAATTTCTCCTTCGTCGCTACATGGTCCATCAGCAATTATTTGCCCCGATTCTATATATTCACCTTGCCAAACAATTGGTCTTTGATTAATGCATGTATCTTGGTTAGAACGATTATATTTTTGAAGTTTGTACAATATTTCTTTATTTTTTAAACTTTTTATCTTTATGAAGTTACTACATACTTCTTTTACATATCCTGATATTTGATTTATTATAACAAATCCCGCTTCTGAAGCTAATTGTGTTTCTAAACCAGTTCCGATTATTGTCTTACGTGGGAATATTAAAGGTACAGCTTGGCGTTGCATATTTGCTCCCATTAATGCTCTATTAGCATCATTATGTTCAACAAATGGGATTAAGGCTGTTGCTAATGAAAGAATTTGAAACGGTGATACGCTTATTAAATCAACTTCTTTATAAAAAACCTTTATAAATTCATTTTTATATCGTACCGTAATAAATTCTGCTAGAAATTTATTATTTTCATCGAGTTTAGTATCACTTGCAGCAATTTTTAAATAGTCTTCCTCTTTTGCCGTTATATAGATTGGAGGTTGATTTTTTAAAACAAAACCATTTTTTATTTGAAAGAATGGTGTTTCGATAAATCCAAAATTATTTATTCGTGCATAGAGCGAAAGAGATGATACTAATCCAGCATTTTCTCCTTCTGGTGTTTCGATTGGACATATTCGTCCATAATAGCTTGGATGTATATCACGTGCAGATAAACTAACATTTTCTCTATTTAGCCCATTTGGTCCTAAGCTTGTTATTCTACGTCGATGGGTTAATTCTGCAATTGGGTTAGTTTGATCCAAAAATTGAGACAATTGACTAGAAAGAAAAAATTCTCTAATTGTTGAAACAATTGGTTTTGAACTAATTAACATTTTTGGATTAATTACACCCGCGGCAATAAATATTAATTTTTCTGCTATTGATTTTTCTAATCTTGTTAGACCAACATGAATTTGTGTTTGAATTAATTGTCCAACGGATCTTATTCTTTTATTTTCTAGATGATCAATATCATCTAATTCACCACTTTCTTCATTTTTTAAATTGATCAGTTCATTTAGAATAATTATAATATCCTGTATTGTTAAATCAGTATAATTTTTTATATTATTTAAATTTAGTCGTTGATTAAGTTTATAACGTCCTATATAACCTAATTGATAGTCTTTTGAAAAAATATTAGTTAAAAATAATTCATTTAGTTCATTGTTTTTTGGTTTAAGAGAATTTTGTGTTTTTTGATTTAAATATTCGAAATTTACATTATTTATATTTTTAAATATTTGTTCCGTGTTAATCTGTAAAATATTAAATAATTCTAAAATATTTATTTGTTCGGATTGATCAATATTAATTGTTAATAAATTTTTTTTATTAATCGAAAATTTTAACCATGAACCACTATTTGGAATTAATGTTGCTGTATAATTAAGATTATTTTTACTGAAGTATATACCTGGACTTCTAATTATTTGGTTTATGATTATTCTTTCATAACCATTTATGATAAAAGTTGCTCTATTTGTCATTAGCGGTAATTCGCCAAAAAGAATTGGTATTTTATTTGTAGTAATTGGAATATATTCTTTGTTAAAAAATGTTATTAACATTGGAACATAAATTTTAATAGCATAACTTGTATTTTTTTTTTTTGATTCAGTTATGCTAAATTTTGGTTTTTTAAACCAGTATTCTTGGCTAAAAAAATTAAATTGTAATAATTTATTTGTTTGAACTAAATAAGAAAATTTTTCTAACTCTTCTGCTAAACCTTCTTCTAAAAACCATTGAAAGCTTGAACGTTGTGTATCAACAAAATCTGGTAAACTGGTTAAAAACCCTTCTTTTTCCATAATTTTTTATTTTTAGTCTATTTTTAGTTTTTTAGATAATTAGCACTTAGAAAAAAATTTTATTAAAATTTATAATATATTCTCATTTTAAAAAATCTTAATCGATATATTATATATACTTTTAAATATATTACAATATTAATTTTCTTTAATATTTTAATATACTTTTTCGTTAATTTTAAACCTTGGAATTAATTAGTTAATATGATATATTTTTCTTACACAATTTAAATTATAAGATATGGCAAAATCGAAAGGGGCTAGATCACTAGTTATTTTAGAATGTACTGAATGTAAAAAAAATGAAATGAAACGATCGAAAGGTATTTCTCGTTATGCAACAAAGAAAAATCGAAAAAATACACCAAATAAACTGGAATTAAAAAAATTTTGCACTCATTGTAATACACATACTATACATAAAGAAATTAAATAAAATATTATGTCTCTACAAAAACGTTATAAAACGCCTACTCGTTTGTCACCAATCGATATTAAATTAACAGATACTATTTCTTATAAGAATATTAATCTACTTAAAACTTTTTTAACTGAACAGGGAAAAATTTTACCTCAAAAATTAACTCAATTAACTTTAAAACAACAACGTAAATTAAAAAAATCAGTAAAACGTGCAAGAATATTAAGTTTTTTATCGTTTGTCAAATCTGTTTAGTTAAGAATATTTTTAACTAACTTATTATAATTTGAGTTTTAAATAATCTTAATAATATGAGTCGAGTACAAAAAAATGATAATTTTATTGATAAAAGTTTTACTATCATAGCAGATATTTTATTAAAAATTTTTCCAACTCCTAAAAAAGAAAAAGAAGCTTTTATGTATTATAGGGATGGTATGTCAGCACAATCTGAAGGTCTATATTCTGAAGCACTTGAAAACTATTACTATGCTTTACAGATTGAAGAAGACCCTATTGATAGAAGTTATATTCTTTATAATATTGGTTTAATATATTCAAGTACTGGTAAGTATTCTAAAGCTTTGGAATACTATTTTCAAGCATTAGAAATTAATTCTAATTTACCTCAGGCTATAAATAATATTGCTGTTTTATATCATTATCATGGAGTTAAGGCATCTGAAGTTAATAACCCTGATGTTGCAAATGTCCTTTTTGATAAGGCTGCGTATTTTTGGCGTTTAGCAATCCGATTGGCTCCAAATAATTATATTGAAGCACAAAATTGGTTGAAAACAACAGGTAGAAATTAAAAATTTAGTTTTCGAAATTTATTAGTTATCTTACTAAACAATATACTTATTGATCATGATTAAAAAAAATAAACAGTTAGGCCGTATTATTCAGATAATAGGCCCTGTTCTAGATGTTAGTTTTGAACCTGGTTTTTTACCAAAAATTTATGATGCAATTACTGTTAATTATCAAGATAAAATTGTAACATGTGAAGTACAACAATTATTAGGTGATAGCCGAGTTCGCGCAGTTGCAATGAGTGCAACAGATGGTTTACAAAGAGGTTTAGAAGTTGTGAATACAGGTGCCCCAATTTCTGTTCCAGTTGGGGAAAGTACTTTAGGACGTATTTTCAATATCTTAGGTGTACCTGTTGATAATGAATCTAATCTTTTACCTAACATTAAGCGTCTTCCAATTCATCGTGATGCACCTAAATTTACAGAATTAGAAACTAAACCTTCAATTTTTGAAACTGGTATAAAAGTTGTAGATTTACTAGCACCTTATCGACGTGGTGGTAAAATTGGTTTATTTGGTGGTGCTGGTGTAGGAAAAACGGTTTTAATTATGGAGCTTATTAATAACATTGCTAAATCACATGGTGGTGTTTCCGTTTTTGGTGGTGTTGGTGAAAGAACAAGAGAAGGTAACGATTTATATATGGAAATGCGTGATTCAGGAGTAATTAATTCTAAAAATCTAGTAGATTCGAAAGTTGCACTTGTTTATGGACAGATGAATGAACCACCTGGAGCAAGAATGCGTGTTGGTTTATCTGCTTTAACAATGGCAGAATATTTCCGTGATGTTAATAAACAGGATGTTCTTTTATTTATTGATAACATTTTCCGTTTTGTTCAAGCAGGTTCTGAAGTTTCAGCTCTTTTAGGAAGAATGCCATCTGCTGTAGGTTATCAACCAACTTTAGCGACAGAAATGGGAGTTTTACAAGAGCGTATTACATCAACTAAGCAGGGTTCAATTACTTCGATTCAAGCCGTTTATGTTCCAGCTGATGATTTAACTGACCCTGCTCCGGCAACAACTTTTGCTCATTTGGATGCAACGACTGTATTATCAAGAGCATTAGCTTCTAAAGGTATTTATCCTGCTGTAGATCCATTAGATTCTACATCTACAATGTTACAGCCGAGTATTGTAGGAAAAGAACATTATGCTATTGCACAAAAAGTAAAACAAACTTTACAACGTTATAAAGAATTACAAGATATTATCGCTATTTTAGGTATTGAAGAATTATCTGAAGATGACCGTTTAGTTGTAGCAAGAGCTAGAAAAATTGAGCGTTTTCTTTCGCAACCATTCTTTGTAGCTGAAGTATTTACTGGTTCAAGTGGTAAATATGTTTCTTTGAATGACTCAATAAAAGGTTTTGAAATGATTTTAAATGGTGAATTAGATGATTTACCTGAACAAGCATTTTATCTAGTTGGTCAAATCGATGATGTAGTTCAAAAAGCTTTAACAATCAAATAAAAAATTACGTAAAAAATGAAATTCAATATTAAGTGTTATAGCGCTACAAAACTAGTTTTTAATGAATTAGCAGAACAAATAATTCTACCAGGTGATGATGGAGAATTTGCTATTTCTGTAAATCATATGAAATTTTTTTCTATTATTTCAAGTGGTCTTTTACGAATAAAACGAGAAAAATCTGATTCGCTTGGCTTATTTTTAATTTCCGATGGTTTTGTTACAGTTGAAAATAATAATATTCAAATTTTTGTTAATTTTGCTGAACCTATAACTTATGTTAATTTAGCTCAAGTAGAAGCAAATCTAAAAAATTTGAAAGAACAATTTAAAAATTGTGAAGCCATATTTGAAAAAGAAAAAATTTCTAATGAGATTTTTAAACTTATTATAAAAATAAAAGCAGCTCGTTTTTTAAAACAATAATTTTTTGCTAATTTTTAATATGGTATTAATTGTAAATAAAAATAAATCTTTTTTTTTTCCGAATGTTGAAACACAAAATTCAATTGTTAGACTTCCTTTAAAATTTCATTTTAATGAATTAAAAGAAAGAATTCAGCATACTCTAATAGTATATGCTTGCTTTTTTATAATTGTTTTTTTAAAAAAAACATTAATTATAGAGCTTTTAATTTCACCGGTTGGACAAATTAAATTTCTACAATTATCACCGAATGAATATTTTCTAGAAACAATTAAAATTGCGTTTTATATAAGTTTAACTATTCTTGTACCTTTTTTGATAAGTCAGTTAATTTTTTATATTACGCCAGCTTTAACAAATGTTGAAAAAAAATTAGTTTTACCTATAATATTAATATCATTAGTTCTTTTTTTTTTTAGTATTTTCTTTAGTTATTTTGGTTTAATTCCAGCGGCTTTAAAGTTCTTTATTAATTATAATGAAGAAATTATTGAGCCTTTATGGTCTTTTAGCCAATATATTGATTTTACTTTGATTTTATATATAACAACAGGAGTTGTTTTTCAAATACCAATTTTACAAATACTATTAGGTATTTTGAGAATAATTTCTGGAAAAAAAATGTTAAAATTTTTAAAATTTATTATTTTAATTACATTTATAATTAGCGCAATTTTAACACCTTCTACTGATCCTATTACCCAGATACTTCTATCATTAGCTATTATTGGTTTATATTTATTAGGAGCTGGTTTTTTAATTGGTTTTGGTTATTAATTATTTTCATTTTATCCTAAAAAATATCTTTTTTAAATTCTTTAACTATCGTAAATAAGCTTCGATGAAAATCTTTAATTACAAGATGAAATTTGATATCTTAAAACCTTTTCTTGTTCTTGCTAACTTTTTAACAATAGTGCAACCAAGTATAGCGTTTCCTATTTATGCTCAACAAGCATATACTGAACCAAGAGAAAATAACGGCAGAATTGTTTGTGCAAATTGTCATTTAGCGCAAAAACCAATTGAAGTTGAAGTACCTCATGAAGTTTTACCCAATACAGTTTTTAATACTAGTGTTAAAATACCATATGATTTGGATAAAAAACAAATTTTAGCAACGGGAACAAAAGGGGGCTTAAACGTTGGTGCGGTTGTTATTTTACCTGAGGGTTTTCAGTTAGCTCCTAATAACTTAGTTTCAGCTGAGTTAAAAGAAAAAAATAAAGGAGTTTATATATCTCCATATAGTGCAAAAAAAGAGAATATTCTAGTTGTTGGACCAATTTCTGGTAATAAACATCAGGAGATTGAATTCCCAATACTTTCACCTGACCCAAAAACAAATAAAAAAGTTAATTTTTTAAAATATCCTATTTACGTAGGTGCAAATCGAGGTCGTGGACAAGTTAATCCGACAGGAGAAAAAACAAATAATAATCCGATACTAGCTTCAGCTACTGGTAAAGTAACTCAAGTTATTGTTACTGAGTCTGGTGACACAGAAATTCGTATTTTAGATAAAAATCAAAAATTAACTAGTCAACAGATTTCAAAATCATTTGAGGTGTTAGTGAAGGCAGGGGATGAGATAATTTTTAATCAAAGTTTAACAAAAGATCCAAATGTAGGTGGATTTGGTCAAGCGGATACAGAAATTGTATTACAAAATCCTGTTCGTATTTATGGCTATATGGTTCTTTGTCTTTCTGTTACTTTAACTCAAATTTTTCTAGTCGTAAAGAAAAAACAATTCGAAAAAGTTCAATCGTCTGAGATTAACTTTTAATTCATAATTTGATCTAATTTTCATCTAGGAAAATTAGATCAAATCATTAATTCTTAAAATTCAGTTTTTGATGGGTTACGTGCTGGGTCACTAGAAAGGAAACCAAAGATAAAAAGTGAAACAAAAAAGCAAATTGTAACGTAAACTAAAATTTTTAATGTTGCCATAATTAATTTGAAAAATAAATTAATAATAAAAATACGAGATCATGAATAGTCTTTACAATCTATGATTGTAGTTAAATTTTTTAATTTCGTCAAAAAATTTTCTTCGATTAAAGCTTTTTAAAATAGTTTTAAGGTATTTTATTTAAATTAGATAGGAAGGGAATCGAACCCTCAATAAAATAAAGTCACATTTTGAGTGTGATGCGTATACCAGTTTCGCCACCTATCTGATTTTTTAATTTTTTAACTTTATTATAAAAGCTCTAATAATATTTTTATCTAATCTTAACTTTTTTTCGAGAATGGGAAGAAATAAAGGGGAACTTGTGAAATTGATTTCAACAAAATGACCTAATGTATTTTTTTTTATAGCATATGATAAATTTTTACGTATAGAAACTGGTATATCTATATTACATGCTCCTGAATATTTTAGCTGTCTAGCATATTCTAGTATCATTTGGTTTATCTTTTCTGTTACTAAATCATAAGAAATATAAAAAACTAACTCATAATTCCTATTTGCAAAAAATTTTTCCATAATTTAAATTAATTTAAAACTAACCAATTTTATCAAATTTAAAATACTTTTGTAAAGATATTAAATTTTGCTTAATTACGAAATAACTTATTTCTCTTATTAAAATTTTTATGAACAAAGTTTATGACTGGTTTGAAGAACGATTAGAAGTTCAGGCAATTGCTGATGATATTACAAGTAAATATGTTCCCCCTCATGTAAATATTTTTTATTGTTTTGGTGGAATTGTTCTAACTTGTTTTCTTGTTCAAGTAGCTACAGGATTTGCAATGACATTTTACTATCGACCAACTGTAACAGAAGCATTTAGTTCCGTTGAATATCTAATGACTCAAGTTAATTTTGGCTGGTTAATTCGTTCAATTCATCGTTGGTCAGCAAGTATGATGGTTTTAATGATGATTTTACATATATTCCGTGTTTATTTAACTGGTGGTTTTAAAAAACCACGTGAATTAACATGGATTACTGGTATCACATTAGCAGTTGTTACAGTTTCATTTGGTGTAACAGGTTATTCTTTACCATGGGATCAAGTTGGTTTTTGGGCTTGTAAAATTGTAACAGGTGTTCCTGAAGCTATTCCAGTTATTGGTACCCCACTTCTATATTTATTACGAGGAGGAGTTAGTGTTGGTCAAAATACTTTAACTCGTTTTTATAGTGCGCATACATTTTTATTACCTGTTGTAGCTGCAGTTTTAATGTTAGCTCATTTTCTAATGATTCGTAAACAAGGTATTTCTGGTCCATTATAAAAAAATTTAAAATAAAAAGTTAACTTTTATGAGTGTTATAAAAAAACCGGATTTAAATGATCCAAAATTACGTGCAAAATTAGCTAAAGGAATGGGTCATAATTATTATGGCGAGCCAGCATGGCCAAATGATCTATTATATATATTTCCAGTTGTAATTTTATCAACATTTGCCATTTTAATTGGTTTAGCGATTATAGAGCCAACAGCTATTGGAGAAAAAGCGGATCCGTTTGCTACTCCATTAGAAATTCTTCCTGAATGGTATTTTTTCCCTACTTTCAATTTATTAAGAATTTTACCAAATAAGCTTTTAGGAGTTTTAGCAATGGCTGCAGTTCCTTTAGGGCTTTTAACAGTACCGTTTTTAGAAAATGCAAATAAATTCCAAAACCCATATCGTCGTCCACTTGCGATGAAAGTTTTTTTATTCGGAACAGCTTTTGCTATTTGGTTTGGGGTTGGTGCTTGTTTACCTATTGATAAGGCAGTTACTTTAGGTCTATTTTAAAATTATTAAAATTTTTTATTTTAAATAAAAAATTTTAATAATTATTCAACTATTTTAGTGTTACTTTTGCTCCTGCTTCTTCTAATTGTTTTTTTGCATTTTCAGCGTTACTTTTTGACATTGCTTCTTGAACTGTTTTTGGTACTGATTCAACAAGATCTTTGGCTTCTTTAAGACCTAAACCTGTTAAACTTCTAACAACTTTAAGTACAGCGATTTTTTTATCAGCTGGAACTTCTGCTAAAATTACATCAAACTCTGTTTTTTCTTCTACCACTGGAGCCGCCTCTTTTTGTACAGGTGAAGCTGCTGCCATTACCATTCCACCACTACTTGATGCATCTACATTAAAAATCTTTTCGATTTCGCTTACTAAACGAGAAGCATCTAGTAAATTTAACTTTTCTAACTGACGTATAATCGATTCAATTTCATTATCCATGGTTAATATTAAATTTTATTTTAATTACAGTATTTTTACGAAAATAAATCTAGATATAAATGTATATCTAAATATAGTTTTAAATAATTTGGTTAGTATTTTACAACTATAGAATAAATTTAGACTTTTTTTTATTATTTGTAAAGTCCTTTTATTTCTTAAAAAGTAATTGGGTTTAAGTAAACTGCTGGTCCCATTGTAGAACATAACGTTAATCGTTTGATGTATTTACCTTTTACCCCCGATGGTTTATTTGTTTCAATTGAATTAAAAAAAGCTTTAAAATTTTCTATTAAATTTTCAGCTGCAAAATCCGCTTTTCCAAAACAAACATGAACATTACCGGTTTTATCCGTTCTATATTCGATTTTCCCTTTTTTAAATTCTTGAATAGTCGATTTTAATGTTGATGTCACAGTTCCTGCTTTAGGTGATGGCATTAGACCTTTAGGTCCTAATACGCGCCCTAATTTTGCAAGTTTTGGCATCATTTCCGACGTTGTAATAAGAAGATCAAAATCGATAATTCCTTTACTTATAGATTCTATTAAATCTTCCGCGCCAACAATATCTGCACCAGCAAGTTTTGCTTCATCAAATTTTTCAGGCATTATTAATGCCGCTATACGTCTTGTTTTTCCTATTCCATGAGGAAGAATAACAGTAGCTCTGAGTTGTTGATCAGAATATTTTGTATCCAAATTTAATGAAAAATGAGCCTCGACCGATTCATTAAATTTAGCAGAAGCTGTTGATTTCAATAATGAAATTGCATCTGGTAAATTATATAAAAAGGTTTTATTTATTTTTTTTTTTCTAATGAGAAACGTTTTGATAATTTTTTCATTTTTATTTAATTTTTAAAATTTGACTATATTTTATTGTTCAATTTTAATACCCATATTTTTTGCAGTACCACTGATTATTTTTATACCTTTTAATAAATCCCGTGTATTAAGATCTGGTAGTTTTGTTTTAGCAATTTCTTCTAATTGCTTGTAATTTATTTTAGCAACTGTCGTTTTATTTGGTTGAGCTGAACCTTTTTTTATATTAGCCGCTTTTGTTAATAATACAGATGCAGGAGGTGTTTTGGTAATAAATGAAAAACTTCTATCATCATATATTGTGATTTCAACTGGAATAATAAAATCAATTTTATCTGCTGTTTTAGCATTATATTCTTTACAAAAAGCAGCGATATTTACTCCATATTGACCAAGAGCTGGTCCAACTGGCGGAGCGGGTGTTGCTTTTCCTGCATTCAGTGCAAGCTTAATAACCGAAACAACTTTTTTAGCCATAAAAATTATGATAAATTAAATAAATAATACTTTTTAAAAAATTTCAATAGGAAGTATAAATATACAACAACTTATAATAATATAAGTTAAATAAATACGCAATAATTATGTACTAATATTTTTTTACTGTTTAAAACGCGCCTTGAAGGACTTGAACCCTCGACATTTGGTTTTGGAAACCAATGCTCTACCAACTGAACTAAAGACGCTATAAAATAATAGATTTATATATTATTACTACATATTAATTATCTATTAATTTTTTTACTTATTTATTATATCCACTTTTTAAAAAGGAATAACATCAATTTTTTTTATATTTTTAGTTAAATTTCGAAAACTAACTTTTCCTTCTGCAGTTGAGAATAGAGTAAAATCTTTACCACATTCTACATTCTCACCAGCTTTAAATACGAATCCACGTTGCCTTACGATTATATTGCCTGTCTTTACTATTTCATCATGATATATTTTAACTCCTAACCTTTGAGAGTTTGAATCGCGCCCATTTTTTGAACTACCAGCCCCTTTTTTATGTGCCATAATATATTATATAAAAATTAACTTTTAACTTTGATTAAATCAACAAATAGTTTTGTCATTTTTTGTCTATGACCTTTTTTTCTTCTATATCCTTTTTTTGCTTTCATTTTAAAAACAGTAATTTTTGAGCCTAAAACATGTTCAATAACATTACATTTTATGAACATATTTTCTAAATAAGGTTTACCGATATAAGTTTTTCCCTCTTGTTGTAACAATAATGTGCGATTGATTAAAAGATTTGTACCAAGATTAGCATAAATTTTGTTCGTTATAAAATAACGATTTTTTTCAATTAAAATTTGATGTCCACCGATCTCAATAACAGCATAATCTAAATAGGTCATAATCAGAGTTAAATTGTATTTTATACTTTATCATAACATAAATTCTTAAAATTTCTATTATTTAAAATAAAATATATTAAAAAATTTTAAATTTGTTTATTATAATTTATATTAGGAAAATTAGAATTTATATAATAATAAAAATATTAATACTTAATCATATAAGCATATGGCACATTTAGTAAAAATTATGGATACTTGTATTGGTTGCACACAATGTGTACGTGCATGTCCTACCGATGTTTTAGAAATGGCACCATGGAAAGGCTGCCGTGCAGGACAAATAGCATCGTCACCAAGAACAGAAGATTGTGTTGGTTGTAAACGTTGTGAAACAGCTTGCCCAACAGATTTTTTAAGTATTCGAGTTTATTTAGGCTCTGAAACTACAAAAAGTTTAGGTTTAGCGTATTAATATAAAATTTATAAAATAACTTAGTTTGATAAAAATTATGGATACAAGATTAATATTTGTTTTTTTTCCAGTTTTAATTGCAGCTTCTTGGGCCTTATATAATGTAATTGGTTTAGCATTACAACAACTTCAACGATTAACTAAAAAAAACTAATCTGGATTTAACCAGTTATAACCTTGATTTTCTATATCAAGTGCTAACGAAGAATCTCCACTTTTAATTATTTTACCTTTGTACATTATATGTACAAAATTTGGTTTAATATAATCTAGTAAACGATTGTAATGAGTAATCAAAATTAGACTTTTTTTATTTTTAATAAAATCTCTAATTCCAGTTGATATATTTTTTAGTGCATCAATGTCTAATCCAGAGTCAATCTCATCTAAAACAGATAATTTTGGATTAAGAATATGCATTTGTAATATTTCATTTTTTTTCTTTTCTCCGCCTGAAAAGCCTTCATTAACGTTTCTTGATAAAAAATCATAGTTTAATCCTGTAATTTCAAGCTTTGGTTTAATAAGATCAAAAAATTCGATAGGATTAACTGGACTTAGATTTTCATATTTTCTTTTTGCATTATATGTAGTTCTTAAAAATTCTTCATTAGTTAAACCTGGTATTTCTACAGGATATTGAAAACCAATAAAAATCCCCATATGTGATCTTTTTTCCGGTGTTTCTTCAGTTATATTTTTTTTTTCAAAGAAAATTTCTCCTTCTGAAATTTTATAAGATGGGTGACCAGCTAATATTTTTGAAAATGTACTTTTCCCAGAGCCATTTGTTCCCATGATAGCATGTATTTCACCTTCCCCAATTTTTAAATTTAAACCATTTAAAATATTTTTTTCTTGTATTGAGGCATTTAAATTTTTTATTTCTAACATAAAATATTATCCAATAGCTCCTTCTAATTTTAAATTTAATAATTTATTAGCTTCGATACTAAATTCCAACGGCAAATTTAAGAACACTTCTTTACAAAATCCACCGACTATCAGATTTATAGCTTCTTCTTCATTTAATCCACGTTGTGCTAAATAAAAAAGCTGATCATCACCTATTTTTGAGGTTGAAGCTTCATGTTCAACTTTTGATGTCGAATTGTCTACAATAATGTACGGAAATGTGTTAGCAGCTGAATTATTACCAAATAAAAGAGAATCACACTGTGAAAAATTACGTGATTTTTTTGCATTTTCTGTAATTTTTACTAACCCTCGATAGGTATTTTTTGAATTTTTTAATGAAATACCTTTTGAAATTATTGTACTTTTTGTTCTTGATGCTAAATGAAACATTTTTGTTCCTGTATCAGATTGCTGATATTTATTAGTTATAGCAACTGAATAAAATTCTCCAATTGATGAAAAACCAGAAAGGATACAACTTGGATATTTCCATGTTATTGCTGATCCAGTTTCAATTTGTGTCCATGAAATTCTACTATTTTTTCCGGCACAAAGACCTCTTTTGGTAACGAAATTAAAAATTCCACCATTACCTTCTTCATTACCCGCATACCAGTTTTGAACTGTTGAATATTTTATAAATGCATTATCTAATGCTACAAGTTCGACAATTGCAGCATGTAATTGGTTTGTATCATATTTAGGAGCAGTACATCCCTCTAAATAATTTAGACTGCTATTTTCTTCCGCAATAATTAATGTTCTTTCAAATTGACCTGATTCTTCATCATTTATTCGAAAATATGTTGAAAGATCAAAAGGGCATACTATATTTTTGGGTATATAACAAAATGAACCGTCTGTAAAAATGGCGGAATTTAATGCAGTAAAAAAATTATCTCCGCTTGGTACAACACTGCCTAGATATTTTTTTATTAGATCAGGATATTTTATAATTGCTTCAGAAATTGAACAGAAAATTATTCCAGTTTTTGCTAAATCATATTTAAAAGTTGTTGTTAATGAAACACTATCAAAAACAATATCCATAGCTAAATTAGAATTTGTTTTTTTTTCTTCTAATGAGATACCTAATTTTTTGAATGTTTTTATTAATTTCTCATCAATTTGATTATTTTTATAAAAATTTTTAGGTGAAGAATAATAACGAATATTTTGATAATTTATTTTAGGATAACTTATAGCTGCCCAGCTAGGTTCAATTATTTTTTTCCATTTTTTGAAAGCTTCTAATCGAAATTCTAACATAAAAGGTGGTTCATTTTTTTTTTCTGAAATAAGCTTAATGATAGATTCATCAATTCCTTTTTTAAATTCATCAATTGAAATATTAGTACGAAAACTAGATTTAGATGAATCTTTAACTAATTTATTAACAATCGATTTTTTTATATTATTCATTTTAGTAAAATAATTTGTATTAAAGCTTAAATTTTTTTTCTTCTTTTATATCTATATCGAATTTATAGTAAGTTTTTATATATTTTATATAAAGTTAATTAATTTTTTATTTAAAAAATTATAAAGTTAGTTAGTCTATCTTATCCCTAGTAGCTCAGTGGTAGAGCATTCGGCTGTTAACCGAATGGTCGTTGGTTCAAATCCAACCTGGGGAGAAAAATGTTAAAGCTACATAACCTTATCTTTTTTTCCCATATTGTTTAAAAAATTTAAAATTATAGTTTTTAAAGAAGGCGTTATATCACTATCCCAATATTTTAATCTTGAACCAGTATGATGTTGTATTGCTTCATCTAAAAAACTAATTATATATGGTATTTTTCCTAATAAAGCCATTATTGCAAGATACAAAACAAAACAAATTATTGTTAAATAGAAGACTAATCCACATTCTTCATATACAAAAACTAATAATTTTTCAAAAAAGGTCTCATTATTTTTTGGTACACTTATATATTTTCCTAAACCAAATAGAAAGAAAGATATTTGTAAAAGTGTAAACGCAACTGTACTATTCCATCTTGTAAAATAACTATATACATCTCGATTTCGACTTACCGAATAATAACAAAAGCTAAAATTTATTGTTTCTCGAAATTCAGCAAATGGGATAGTTTCATAACTTTCTTGAGTAGCATAAATAATCGCCCTAAATAAATCACATCCAAAACTGTGACCATTATCGTTTGTAGTAAAATATCGAATGAAAACTTCAGTAGCACCTGGCATGACTCTACAAAACATTATCCATAACCAAAAATAAAATAAAACAGCAAAAATTCTTTCTAGTAAAGTTGGAATATAAGCCTTTTTTTTGATATGTGTTTCATTATATTCTAGGGTTTCTTTATTATAGGAGCGTAAAACAATTTCTAAAAAAAGAAAAAAAATTAGAGTTACGCAAAATATAACACTTTGAAAAGAAGAAAAATTAAATAATTGGTCATTCGGAAGCGTAATATCTTGAATTGACAATCCTGCTTTAAATGCTGGAATAAAATTAATTGGCATTTGTACATAGAACCAAAAATAAAAAATTGGTGCAAGGTAAGTTGAAATAAATTTTTTACCGTTAACTTTTTTAATTAAATCACTTGTAATCGATATCAATGTTATAGATTTTTTTTTTAAATTCAAAAATATTTTTTTCAAATTTTTATTTGAAAATATAAGCAAAATTTTCGACATGTTAAACATTTTTAGAATGAATTGAAATTACTTAAATATATTATAATCTAAATATAGATATATAGTTATTTTTTTATAAAGTTCATCAAAGTTTTAATATGAAATTAAATATCGAGATTATACTATAATAGCAATAAAACTTAAAAAAAACCTTTATGTTAAATTTTTTTAATTCTTTACAACAATTTAATCTCTATAGTGCTCAAAAACAAGTTCAAAAAATTAATGAAATAGAAGATCAATTTTTATTATTTAGTAAAGAGGATATTAAAAATAGAATTAATTCTTTAATCACCATTTATCAAAAAACAAAAAAATTCGATGATATTATAATTGAAACTTTTGCTTTGACACGTGAGGCAAGTAAAAGAACATTAGGTTTACGTCATTTCGATACACAGTTATTAGGAGGGATTATATTGCATGAAGGAAATATTGCGGAAATGAAAACAGGTGAAGGTAAAACTTTAGTTGCTACATTACCAATAGTTTTAAATGCTTTATCGTTTCGTGGGGTTCAAGTTGTTACTGTTAATGATTATTTAGCAAAGCGTGATAAAGAATGGATGGCCCCACTCTATAATTATCTAGGATTAAATGTTGGTTTAATTCAAGAAGGCATGACATTAAATCAAAAACAAAAAAATTATTCCCAAGATATTACTTATGTAACAAACAGTGAACTTGTTTTTGATTATCTAAAAGATAATATGGCAAGTAATTCTAATGAAATAAATATGCTCCGTGATTTTAATTTTTGTATTATTGATGAAGTTGATTCAATTTTAATTGATGAAGCAATCACCCCACTTGTAATTTCTGAACAAAATGAACAAATTACAGAAAAATATATAATAGCTAATGAAATCGTTAAATACCTAATTTATAAAATTGATTATACATTAAGTGTAAAAGAAAAAAATGTTATTTTGACTTCGAATGGTTTAAAAAAGATTGAAAAAATTTTAAAAATTAAATCTCTATATTCTGTTGAAGATCCTTGGATACCTTATATTAATAATGCCCTTATTGCAAAACTTTTTTATAAAAAAAATTTTGATTATATTATCGAAAAAAAAGAAATTTTGATCGTAGATCAATTTACTGGTAGAATAATGCTAGATCGAAGATGGAGTAATGGTTTACATGAAGCTATTGAAGCTAAAGAAAATATAGATATAAAAGATGGGGTTAAAACATTAGCCTCAATAACTTATCAGCATTTTTTTTTACTTTACCCAAAAATTTCTGGCATGACTGGAACAGCAAAAACTGCTGCAATTGAATTTGAAAAAATATACAATTTAAAAGTTATCGTAATACCAGTAAATAAAGAAATAAAAAGAAAAGATTTTCCCGATTTAATATATATCAATAATGCCTATAAATGGATTGCAATTATTAAAAAAATTAAAACACTTTATCAAACAGGTCAACCTGTTCTTATTGGTACTGTTAATATTGAAAAATCGATGTTATTATCGCAATATCTAAATTTTTTAGGAATAAAACATCGTTTATTAAATGCAAAACCTGAAAATGTTAAATTTGAATCAGAAATTATAGCACAAGCAGGAAGAAAAAATGCTGTAACAGTAGCAACAAATATGTCTGGTAGAGGAACAGATATTTTACTAGGTGGAAATCCTAATTTTCAAATTTTTCAACAGATCAAAATTTTTTTAAATCAAATAAAACTTTTCTTTTTTTTTAAAAAATTAAAATTGACTTTAAAAAAAAAAATTATGAAAAAAAAGTCAAAAATTTTAAGTTTTTTAATTTTTGTTATTGCTAAAAAAATTGAAATTGAAAAATTATTTAGAAAAATTCTTTATTTTTATAAAAGAAATAAAATTGATATATATAACTTATTTTATGTCTCTAATAGTTTGAAATTTTATAAAATCGAAATAATCGAAAATATTATTCAAAATTTAAATAAAAATACTAAAAAAAATTTTTTAAATCCTTTAGAATTATATTTAATAAATTTAACCGAATATTTTTTTGAAAAAAATCAAAAAAATTTTTCAGTTGAAAAAGATTTTGTTAAAAATTTAAATGGTTTATATGTGATTGGTACTGAAAGACAAGAGTCAAAACGAATAGATAATCAGCTTCGAGGAAGAGCAGGCAGACAAGGTGACCCTGGTATCTCTCAAATTTATAGCTCCTTAGATGATGATAGTTTTAGAAGGTTTGGAACTAATACTTTATTTCTGAAAAAAAAATTTGAAGATTTAAAGATAGAGATGAATGAAGGGATAAGTGATTCTCTTCTTGATGATCTATTTGATAGTACTCAGACAAAAATTGAAAATTTCAATACTGAATCCAGAAAAAATTTATTCGACTATGAACAAATTATAAATTTACATAGAATATATATATACAACGAAAGAAAAGATATTATAAATTCAAAAAATTTAAAAAATGAAATACTACTTTATGGTGAAGATTTATTATTAGAATATATTCAATTTTTAAATCATTTGACTACAAAAAAAACTGTTATTAATAAAAGAAAATTTTATCAAATTTTTAAAGAAATTGAATGCTTTTTAAATTTAAAAATATTTGATTTAAATTATAAAAAACAAGAGATTTTTGATTTTCAAAAATTAGAAAATATTTTATACAATAATTTATGGATAACATACACATTTAAAAATCAGGTATTAAATTTAAACAATTCTAATAGTATTATCTCACTCGAAAAAAATATAATTCTTTATCTGATAGATAAATTTTGGATAGAACATTTAAAGAATTGTAATGCAATAAAAGAAACAATATCATGGAGAAGTTATGCTCAATTTGATCCTTTAGTGGAATATCAAAAAGAAAGTTTAAGATTATTCATTGTATTAATAAAAGATATAAGATATAATTCGATATTTGAGATTTTGCAATATGAACTTTAATAAAAAAAATGGTTAAAAATTTTTCTACTGGTACAAAACGTAAATCAATAAAAGTTTCAGGATTTCGTGCACGAATGAAGAGTCATGTGGGTAAAAAGATAATTAAAAATAGACGAAAAAAAGGTAGAAAAAAATTAACAATTTAAAAAAAATTGATATTTTTTAAACAAAAATTAATTTTAATGTTTTTATGTCAATTAAATTCAATAAAAAATTAGAATTATTGTATCGCGCTAAGTATCCCATTATTTATATAAAAAGTTTTGAAGAAGAAAGAGTTGAATATACCCTTTTAAAATCAAATTCAAAAAAAATTTATATTTGGGATTTTATTGAGGGTTTTAAGACTTCAAATTCCATTAATCGAACAGTTTCAAAAACACCGTTACAAGCTTTGGATTTTATTCAAGATTGTCGTAATGAAGAACCAACAATTTTTTTACTTAAAGATTTTAATAAATTTTTATCTGATATCGTTATTGAACGAAAATTAAAGAATTTAGTACAAAAAATTCGTACAGAAAAAAAAATAATTATAATCCTATCAAATGAAACTCTTTCTAATAATAGATTTTGTAATATAATTAAATCTATTGAATTTTTATTACCGAGCGAAAGAGAAATTGAATTAGAATTAGTTGAACTGGGAAAAAAAGTTAAAAAAACTTTTACAAATTTTTTTCTACAACTTCTGGCAAAATCTTTAAAAGGTTTATCAATTCAACAAATTAGGCAAATTTTATCAAAATCATTATTGTCGGATGGAATAATTAATAAAAAAAAATTAGATTTAATTTTGAAAGAAAAATGTGAAATTATAAATAATAGCCAAATTTTAGAATTTCAAACTCCAAATGAAAAGTTTGAAAGTATTGGTGGTTTAGATAATTTAAAAAAATGGTTAAATCTTAGAAAAAACTGTTTTAACAATAAAGCTAAACTTTATGGACTTTCTAATCCTCGTGGACTCTTATTGACGGGTATACAAGGTACTGGAAAATCAATGACAGCGAAAGCAATTGCAAATGAATGGAATTTACCTCTTTTAAAATTGGATATGGGCAAAATTTTTGCTGGTATCGTGGGGGAATCTGAAAACCGTATAAGAGAAATGATCCTTTTATCTGAATCATTATCACCATGTATTGTTTGGTTAGATGAAATTGATAAAATCTTTAATAATCAATCGAATAATTTTGATAGTGGTACTACAAATCGTGTTTTTGCGACTTTTTTAAATTGGCTTTCAGAAAAAAATAGCAAAGTATTTATCGTAGCAACCGCAAATGATTTATCAGTATTACCATTGGAATTTATTCGTAAAGGAAGATTTGATGAAATTTTTTTTTTAGGTTTACCTACTTTGAATGAGCGAAAAACTATTTTTGAGGTAATTTTGAATAAAAAACGACCAAAAAAAAAATATTTAATAGATAATTTAGCGATCAAAACATTTGGTTTTTCAGGAGCAGAAATTGAACAAACAATAGTTAATGCAATGATTAATGCCTTTGAAGAAAAAAGAGAATTTAATGAAAATGATATTTTAGAACAAATTGATAAAATTATACCTCTTTACAAACTTAATCCAAAAATAATAGATCAAATGCAAAATCTTGTTTTTTCTGGTAAAATAAGAGCTGCAAGTGAATTGGAAAAAAAAATTTAAGATGATAAATATTTAAGGGATGAAATTAAAAATTTTAAAAAATTTTGCTCAACTTAATACCGCAATAATTTTATTATTAATTATATTTGGGTTTAGTATTATTGGAACCATAATTGAGCAAAATGAGCAAAAAGAATATTATATAAATTTATATTCGCAAATTTATTTATTTAAAAATATTCCATTTTCAAATTTGATATTATTTACAGGTATAGATCATATCTATCAAACTTGGTGGTTTTTAGGGCTACTGTTATTATTTGGGTTTTGTTTAATGTCTTGCACTTTTACCCAACAATTACCCTATCTTAAATATGTTAAACAATTACTATTTAAATTTTATATAACAGATCTAAAAAAACAAGAACATTTTATAATATATAATTCGATCTATTTTTTTAAGTCTTTATTAAAATTAAAAAAAAAAAAGTATATCGTAAATCAACAAAAAAAATATACTTATTTATATCGTGGGATTTTAGGTCGATTTGCCCCTATTATTGTTCATTTATCTATTCTATTTATATTACTAGGAAATTTAATTGCAGCTTTAGGAAATATTAATTCCCAAGAATTAATTGCAAAAGGAGAAATTTTTCAAGTTCAAAATATTATATCAAAAGGTATTTTTTCGAATTTAGCTAATAATACGTTTCGCGTTAATAATTTTTGGATTAATTATGAAGAAAAAAAAGTAAAACAATTCTATTCAGATTTATCCATATTAGATGAAAAAGGTTATGAAATCAAAAGAAAAACAATTTCTGTAAATAATCCGCTTAAATATAAAGAATTAACAATCTATCAAACTGACTGGAAAATAAATGCAATTAGAATAAATAATGAAGATAAAGTTTATGAATTTCCATTATTAGAATATGAAAATTTAAAAAATACTTGGGTAACTTGGTTACCTAAAAATTCCCAAGATGGTTTTATTTTAATTGTCAATAATTTAAACGGTGATTATCTAGTATATGAAAAACAAAAATTTGTTGGTTATATTAATTTTAATGAAGAATTTATTTTTTCGAATAAATTAGTATTTACTGAACTAGTTACGCAAACTGGATTACAAATTAAGTCTGATATTAGTATTTTTCTAATTTATTTTGGTTTTTTCTTTTTAATGATCAGTAGTTTAATAAGTTATTTTTCATTTAACCAATTTTGGCTTTTAAAACAAAAAAATTATATTATATTAAGTGCAAATACAAATCGGGATAAACTTGATTTAAAATTACAATTTTTAACACTAATTTTACCATACAATACTCGAAAAAAAATAACTTAAAAAATGTTTTAGATATTAAACTTAAGTATTGAGTTTAATCTAAACGATGTTTAGATTAAACTATAAATTGTTTGGGGTATCGCCAAGCGGTAAGGCAACGGACTTTGACTCCGTTATTCGAAGGTTCAAATCCTTCTACCCCAGTATTTATATCCTTGACATAAAATGTATTTATATTTATCTAATGAGAGGGCGAATGACGGGACTTGAACCCGCGAATAATGGAATCACAACCCATTGCCTTAACCACTTGGCAACACTCGCCACTAAAAACATATTACCAATATTATTTAAATAAAATAAAACTTTACGTAAAGGGCTCAATAGGAATTGAACCTATATTAAAAACTTAGAAGGTTTTTGTCTTATCCATTAGACCATGAGCCCAACTCCTATTAATATAATTTTAAATGTCTAAAAAAACAAGTGTTTTATATAAATTTAGCTTATCTATAATGTTATTAGATAAGTAGACAAAATAAAAAATTAAATTAAAATTTATCAGTCTGTTTCTAACTAAATTTTATCAATTATTAAAAAAAGATATAAAACTATATAAATTTTATAAAAAAACGAAAGGAAGTACTTTCATGTCAATATTATTAGGTTATAAAATCGGTATGACTCAAATTTTTACAGAAAATGGAGACATAAAACCGGTTACAATTATAAAAGCTGGGCCTTGTCCTGTTACTCAAATCAAAACGCTTAACATTGATGGTTATAATTCAGTTCAAATTGGATTCCAAGAAATACAACCAAATCAAATAACTAAACCAGAACTAGGGCATTTAAAAAAAACAAATTCGTCTATTTTGAAATATCTCAAAGAATATAGAGTTAAAGATCATATATTCAAAATAGGGGAAAACTTAAATGTAAATATGTTTAAATTAGGTGATTTTGTAAATATTACCGGAAATTCTATAGGTAAAGGATTTTCAGGAAATCAAAAACGAAATAATTTTAAACGTGGACCAATGACACATGGTTCAAAAAACCATAGGGCACCTGGTTCAATTGGTCAAAGTACTACACCCGGTCGAGTTTTTCCAGGTAAAAGAATGGCAGGTAGATTAGGTGGAACAAAAACTACAATTTCAAATTTGCAAATTTTGAATATAATCTTTGAAGATAATTTATTAATAGTTAATGGTTCAGTACCCGGTAAGCCTGGTAATCTTTTAACAATCCAATCAAAAAAAAATTAAAAAATGGTTATTAGAAAACTTAAATGTTCAAAATTCGAATTAAATGAAACAGTCCTAAATAATGAAAATGAAATCGATATAAATGTTTCTGATAAAGGAAAATATTTAATTCATCGTGTCGTTAAAACATTATTAAAAAATAAAAGTCAAAAAACAAGTTGTACAAAAACGAGATCTGAAATAACAGCAACTGGAGCAAAACCATGGAAACAAAAAGGAACAGGTCGTGCTCGAGCAGGTGCAACTAGTTCACCTATTTGGAGAGGGGGAGGAGTAACTTTTGGGCCTAGACCTCGAAAAATTTATTTAAAAATTAATAAAAAAGAAAAAAAATTAGCTTTACAAACTCTTCTTTATAATAATAACAATAAGATGACAATTGTAAAAGACTTTTCTCTGGAAGATTTTAAGACTAAGAGTTTTTTAAAAAAATTTAATTTTATTGATCAAAACGAAAAAATTTTGATAATTTTTTCTAAACCAAATAAAAATTTTTTATTATCGACACAAAATTTAAAAAATGTTGTTTCAACTCAAATAAATAATTTAAATTTAATTGATATTTTAAAGGCTAAACAAATTTTTATAGAAGAACAAGCGTTTTTAATATTAGGAGAAAATAGTAATGAGAAACATTAAAACAAAAATTCAAACAGAATTTGTTGATTACTTTAGTCTTATAAAATACCCATTAATAAGTGATAAAACAACAATCCTTTTAGCATCAAATAAATATACGTTTATAGTAGAAAAAAAAGCTAATAAAAATCAAATAAAAAGAATTGTTGAATATTTATTTAATGTAAAAATTTTGAATATTAATACTTTAATTCTTCCAAGAAAAACGCGTAAAATTGGTCGCTTTATCGGCTATAAGTCTCAATATAAAAAAGCGATAATAACTCTTAAACCAGGGGATAAAATTAATTTATTTTCTAACTAATCTCAAATATTTTTATATAATCTTATGAATATTCGTATATTTAAACCAAAAACACCTGGGACAAGAAATCGAGGTGTTTCGGTTTTTAGTGATATTACAAAAAATAAATCCGAAAAAAGCTTAACTTATTACCTTCATCGTTTAAAAGGAAGAAATAATCAAGGACATATAACTATTCGTCATCGAGGTGGTGGTCATAAAAAACTTTATAGAAAAATTGATTTTAAAAGAAATAAATATGATACGATTGGACGAGTTATTGCAATTGAATATGATCCTAATCGAAATGTACGAATTGCATTAATTAATTATGAAGATGGTGAAAAGCGTTATATTCTTCACCCACAAAATTTAAAAATTAATGACTTAATAAGCTCCGGAATAAAAAGTGAAATTAAAATTGGTAACAGTTTGGCATTAGAGGACATTCCATTAGGCCTTAATGTTCATAATATTGAATTAAAACCAAAACATGGGGGCCAAATTGCTCGATCAGCCGGTGAAAGTGCAAAATTACTGGCAAAGGAAGGTAAATATGTAATTTTACGTTTACCATCAAAAGAAATACGTCTAATAAAAAAAGAATGCTATGCAACAATTGGTATTTTAGGTAATGCAGATCAAAATAAAATTGTTTGTGGAAAAGCTGGAAGAAAAAGATGGCAAGGCATTCGTCCAACAGTAAGAGGAATTGTTATGAATGCTTGTGATCACCCGCATGGTGGGGGTGAAGGTCGTTCTCCAATCGGAAGAAAACGACCGGTAACACCATGGGGTAAACCAGCTTCTGGCGTTAAAACTCGTAAGAAAAAAAAATTAACAAATATTTTTATTTTAAGAAGGAGAAAATAAATATATGGTTCGATCAATTTATAAAGGTCCTTTTGTTGCATATGATCTTTTAGAGAAAATTAATAAAATGAATGAAAGTGGAAAAAAAACCGTTTTAAAAACATGGTCACGTTCTTCCACAATTATACCAACAATGGTTGGACATACAATTGCAGTTTATAATGGAAAAGTTCACATTCCAGTTTTTATAAGTGAACAAATTGTTGGTCATAAATTAGGTGAATTTTCTCCAACTAGAACATTTCGTTCTCATATAAAAAACGATAAAAAAGTAAAACGTTAAAATAGTTTTTAGTAATTTTATGACGGAAAATATAGAAAAAAAAGATTACGCTCGTGCAATTAGTAAATATTCTCGTATATCGCCAAAAAAAGTAGCACGTGTATTAAATCAGATTCGAGGAAAAACATATTTAGAAGCTTTATTTTTTCTCGAATTTATGCCTTATAAAGCCTGTGGCTTAATCTGGAAAGTATTAATATCTGCAGTTGCAAACGCTGAACATAATTTAAATTTAAATAAAAAAAGTTTAATTGTTAGCGAAGCGTATGCAAATCAAGGACCTATTCTTAGAAGAATGCAACCTCGTGCACAAGGACGAGCATATGCAATTAGAAAACCAACATGTCATATCTATATCGTAGTAAAAGAAAATATTCAAAATCAAACAAAAACTTAAATTTTGGGTCAAAAAGTTCATCCGTTAGGATTCCGTTTAGTTACAACGCAAAAACCTAAATCTATTTGGTATAGCAATTTTGCAACTTATTCACAATTTATCGAAGAAGACTTAAAAATTCGTACTTTTATTGAACAAACTAGTAAAAAATGTGGAATTTCTGAAATTATAATCAAACGAAATGGTGAAAAAAAAGGAATTGAGATTGTAATAAATACAGCTAAACCAGGATTTTTTGTTGGTCAAAAAGGAGAAAAATTAATTATTTTTTACGAAAATTTAAAAAAAAAGCTATCATTAGATCAAGCAATCTTTATTAAAATAAACAAAGTAAAATATCCTTATGCAATTGCAGAATTAGTTGGGGATTTAATAGTAGAATTATTAGAAAAACGTATTCCATTTAAAAAAGCTGTTAAAAAAGCAATAGATAAAACTAATAAAACAAGCATATTGGGTATTAAAATTCAAATCGCTGGAAGATTAAATGGTGCCGAAATGGCCAGAACAGAATGGACTAGAGAAGGTCGAGTACCATTACAGACATTACGTGCAGATATTGATTATGCCGAAAAAAGAGCTAATACAATCTATGGTGTATTAGGTATTAAAATTTGGTTATTTAAAGGGGAAATTATTTAAAACATAAAAAACATGCTTAGTCCAAAACGTACAAAATATCGTAAACAGCATCGTGGAAGATTAACAGGTAGAGCTTATAGAAATAATACTATTACGTTTGGTGAGTTTGCATTGCAATCACAAGAACCTGGTTGGATTAGTGCTCGACAAATCGAAGCAACAAGAAGAACTATAACAAGAAGTATAAAAAGAGGTGGAAAATTATGGATAAAAATTTTTCCAGATAAACCAATAACAGCAAGAGCTGCTGAATCAAGAATGGGGGCAGGTAAAGGTGCTGTGGAATATTGGGTTGCAGTTGTTAAACCAGGTAATATTTTATTTGAATTAGCTGATATTTCTTTAGACGCCGCAAAAACGGCATTAGATTTAGCATCTTATAAATTGCCGTTAAAAACAAAATTTATTGTAAAAAATAAGGATTCTTAAAATGAATTTTCCAGAAGTTGAAAAAATAAATGATATAACTAATTTAATAAGTGAAATAAAAAACTTACAAAAAAAGCTTATTGAATTAAAAATTCGGAAAGGAACTAAACAAAAATTTAAGTCAAATGATTCAAAAATTATTTTAAACGAGTTAGCAAAAATTTCTCGTATCAAAATAAAAATAAAAATTTCTGAAATATAATATGACTATAAAAGAAAAAATAGGTGTTGTAGTAAGTACAAAAATGAATAAAACGATTGTTATTCAAGTGAATGATTTTGTTCTTCATAAAACTTATGAAAAAATTTTAACTAAAACAAAGCGATTTTTAGCACACGATGAATACAATGAATGTAGTATTGGTGATGTTGTACTGATCAAAGGTGTAAGACCACTCAGTAAAAGAAAGCATTGGAAATTGATACAAATATTGAATAAAAACAAAAATTTTTAAGCTTATTCTATGATTCAACCTCAAACATTTTTAAGCATAGCTGACAATACAGGCGCAAAAAAAATTATGTGTATTCGAGTATTGGGGAATAATAAAACATATGGTTATGTTGGTGATATTATTATAGGTGTTGTTAAAGATGCTATTCCTAATATGCCAATTAAAAAATCGGACGTTATTCGTGCAGTTATTGTCAGAACAAAAAGCAAATTAAAACGTAAAGATGGTATGAACATTTGTTTTGATGATAATGCTGCGGTAATAATAAATAAAGAAAATAACCCACGAGGAACAAGAATTTTTGGGCCAATTGCACGTGAAATTCGAGATAAAAATTTTGTAAAAATTGTCTCTTTAGCTACAGAAGTATTATAAAAATTTCTAATGAAAAAAATTAAAATTGGTGACACTGTCAAAATTATTTTAGGTCGTGATAAAGGTAAAATTGGAAAAATTGAAAAAGTTTATCATCAACAAAAAAAAATAGTTATAAAAAATATAAATATTAAAATAAAACATAATAAAAAAAAACAAAAAGATCAAAAAGGGACAATAACAAAAATCAATTGCCCATTAAGCATTTCTAATGTTCTTTTATGTACAACAAATGGCGTTGCAAGTCGAGTAGGTTTTATATTCGAAAATGGAAAAAAAATTAGAATTCTTAAAAAAACACAGGAAAAAATTTAATAGAAATGAAAAAATTTAAATCTCTTTACTTAGAAAAAATTAATCCAGATTTAATGAAAAATTTTGGCCTTAAAAATTTACATCAAACCCCAAAATTATTAAAAATTACGATAAATCGGGGTTTAGGTATTAAAGCTCAAAATACTAAAATACTAAAATCGAGTGTTAATGAAATAAGATTAATTAGTGGTCAAGCACCAAATGTAACAAAATCAAAAAAAGCAATTGCAGGATTTAAAATTCGCGATGATATGGAACTAGGGATAAAAATTACATTACGAGGTAAAAAAATGTATTCATTTTTAGACAAATTAATCAACTTAGCTCTACCACGAATTCGTGATTTTAGAGGCTTAGATCCTAAGAAATTTGATAAAAATGGTAATTATAATTTCGGAATAAATGACCAATTAATATTTCCAGAAATTGAATATGAAAGTGTTGATCAAACAATGGGTTTCGATATTAATTTTGTTACATCAGCGAAAAATTCAATGCAAGGTATAGCCTTATTAAAAGGATTAGGTATTCCATTTCATAATTAAAATAAAAAATTTTTATCAATGACAAAAGATATAATTTCACAAACTTTGACTAAAATTAGAAATGCGATTAATGCGAAGCATGATCTTGTTGAAATCAACTTTACTCAGTTAACTAAAAATATTGTTATAATATTAAAAAAAGAAGGTTTTATTAATAATTTTGAAATAATGAAAGATTCTATTATTGTAACCTTAAAATATTATGGCAAAGAAAAAACTCCTGTTATTAATTTAATAGAAAGGGTAAGTAAACCAGGTTTAAAAGTATACCTAAATAAAAAACATATACCTAAAATGGTTGGGAGTTTTGGTATTTCCATAATTTCAACCTCTAAAGGCCTACTAACTGGTGAAGAAGCAAGAATGCTTAATGTAGGTGGCGAAATAGTTTGTAAAATTTATTAAAAATAAGAAATAAATAAATTATGTCAAGAATTGGAAAATTACCAATTAAACTTCCTGATAATGTCAAAATTCAATTAATTTCTAATGAAATAATAGTTGAAGGAAAAAATGGTAAATTAACACAACAAATTCCATTTGGTCTTAAAATTGAAAAAATTGATGAAAAAACATTTCAAGTTGTTAAGATAGATGAAACACCTTCAACTGCTGAAAAATATGGTTTAATACGTTCTCTAATCGAAAATATGGTAATAGGCGTATCAAAAAAATTTGAAAAAAAACTCCAAATTATAGGGGTTGGTTATAAAGCCCAAATTTTAGATCAACGTTTAATTTTAAATATTGGTTATACGCATCCTATAACTTTTATTATTCCAGATGATATAACTATTAATATTGAAAATAGTGTAAATTTAACAATTTTAGGTATTAATAAAGAAAAAGTGGGTTTAATGGCATCGAAAATAAGAATGACTCGACCACCAGAACCCTATAAAGGAAAAGGAATTCGTTATCTTAATGAAATTATTTTAACCAAAGTTGGAAAATCAGGTAAAAAATAGATATCTATAATATTAAAATTAAATATGCTACAAAATAATCGCACAGAACCCTCAAAAAAAAAGAAACTTAGTGAAAAAAAAAAATTTGTTGAAAAAGTTGCCCAAATAACACGAGTAACAAAAGTGTGTAAAGGTGGTAAAAAAATGAGTTTTAAAGCTGTTGTTATTGTAGGTAATAAAATAAATAAAGTTGGTGTTGGTATAGGTAAAGCAGATGATATTATAAACGCTATTTCTAAAGCAATTAGTAATGCGAAAAAAAAAATGATAAAAGTCTCTTTAACAAATAATTATAGCATTCCACATTTAACAATAGGAAAATATGGTGCTTCTTGCGCATTAATAAAACCAGCAAAATTAGGAACTGGTGTTATTGCAGGTAGTTCGATTAGAACAATTCTTGAATTATCAGGAGTTAAAAATATTTTAGCTAAACAATTAGGAACGACGAATATTTTAAATAATGCAAGAGCAACAATTTTAGCGTTAAAAAATTTAAAAACAGCTAAAACAGTTGCTTTGCTACGTAATAAAATAATTGAAAAAATTTAATTGTTTAAATGAAAAAAGAAGCGGTTAGCAATGTTATTAAAGAAAAATTATTAACTACTATACTAATAATTTTTGTCTTAAAATTAGGCTCATATATTCCTATTTTAAAACTAGATCAACCTTATCTTTCAAATTTATTAGTTTTAAATCCAATAATACAAAATTTTATAACAAGTAAAACTTTAACCTTAAGTATTTTTAGCTTAGGAATAATTCCAAATATTAACGCTTCAATTTTAATTCAATTTTTAATAAATTTAGTCCCATCGCTAAAAAGATTACAAAAAGAAGAAGGTGAAAATGGAAAAAAAAAAATTAAACAATATACTCGATTATTAACGTTAATTTTTTCATTATTACAAAGTTTTTCAATAGCTTTTGCGTTGCGAAAAGATATTTTTAGTTGGAATTATTATTTTTGTTTTCGATTTGTTTTAATCTTAACAACTGGTTCCATGATTGTTATGTGGCTAAGTGAAATAATTACTGCAAAAGGAATTGGAAATGGATCTACAACAATTATTGCAATGAATATTGTTTCTTCACTTTCAAATCTTATAATCTCATTATTAAAAACAGGAACAAACCCTTTTTATTTATTTTTTACTCTTAGTATATTGATTATCGGAACAATTTATAGTCAACAAACTTTTAAAAAATTTTCAATAATTACTGCAAAACAATTATATCAACCAAATATTAATTCGAATGTAAATTATCTAGGAATTAAAATAAATCAAGGTGGGGTAATGACAATCATTTTTTCAACAACCATTTTAACATTTTTTACATTTATTGCAAATGGTTTTGTAGAATCGATAAAATTTAGTCTAAATTCAAATTTTGTTAGTATAATTTATACTTTAGCTAATTTTTGTTTAATAATTTTTTCTAATTTAATATACACTAATTTTTTTTTAAATCCTCGAGAGATTTCAGAGAATCTTAATAGATTAGGTGTTGCAATACCAGGTGTTCGACCTGGTTTAGAAACAACATCTTATCTGCGAAAAAAATTTAAAAGAATCTCAATTATAGGTGGTATTTTAACTGGGCTTTTAGTAATTGTTCCAAAATTAACACAATTGCCGCTAATCGGTTTAAGTTCTATTATAATTTTAATAACATCCATTATAGAAGTAACACGTGATATAAAGAAAATAACAATCAAAATATAAAATTTATTTTTATGAAAGTTCGCTCATCTGTAAAAAAAATATGTCCTAATTGTACGATTATTCGAAGAAAAGGAATTGTTAGAATAATTTGTAAAAATCCTAAACATAAACAAAAACAAGGTTAATATTAAAAAGAGTTTTATTACTATTATTATGGTTCGTATAGCTGGAATAGATTTACCTAAAACAAAAAGAGTAGAATACGCTTTAACAAAAATTTATGGAATTGGCTTAACAAGTTCAAAAGTTATATTAACAAAAGCAAATGTTAATTTCGAAACTAATATAAATAGTTTAACAGATGAAAACGTTAGTAAAATAAGAGAGATAATTGAAAATGAATATCTTGTTGAAAGTGATTTAAAAAGAAAAATTAGTCTTAATATAAAACATTTATCCGAAATAAATTGTTTTCGAGGAAAAAGACATAGAATGAAATTACCTGTACGTGGTCAAAGAACAAGAACAAATGCCAGAACACGTAAAGGTTCAAAAAAAACGGTTGCTGCAAAAAAAAAATAAATTCTAGTAAAAATTCATATTTATGTTAGCAAAAATAAAATCGCTTCCTACTAAAAAACCTAAAATAAAAATCCTAACAGGAATTGTTCATATAAATACTACATATAATAATACGATAGTAACTCTAACTGATCATCAGGGTAATGTTATTTCATGGTCATCAGCTGGTAGTAATGGTTTTAAAGGTTCACGAAAAGCAACAGCATTTGCTGCTCAAATAGCATCCGAAAAACTAACTTCTAATGTTATAAATTTTGGCTTGAAAAAAGTTGAAATATTTGTAAAAGGTATTGGACCGGGTCGAGAGAGTGCTATAAGAGCTGTAAAAAAAATGGGAGTAAAAGTAATAAAAATTAAAGATATCACACCATTGCCACATAATGGTTGTCGACCACCAAAAAAACGTAGACTTTAAAATTTTATGAGTAGACTAAAAATTAAATATGTTAAATCGCAAGTTGAAGAATCAGGTAATATCAAAGGACGATTTTTAATATATAATTTATCGAATAGTCAATCTATAACTATAGGTAATGCGTTAAGACGCATACTGTTATCCGATATTAAATCTACTGCAATAACAAAAATAAAAATTCCTGCGATATCACATGAATTTTCATCAATACCAGGAATTCGAGAAGATATTCTAGAAATAATTTTAAATATCAAACAGATTAAATTAAAAACGAATGAAAATAAAAAAATTTTTGGTAAAATTAAGGTAAATGGACCAGGAATCATAACTGCAAATTTATTAAATTTTAATACAAAAGTTGAAATTTTGAATCCAAACCAATATATTGCAACAATTTCAAAAAAAATAGATTTTGAAATTGATGTTATTGCAGAAGAGGGAATAGGGTATAAGCATAATGAACAAAAAAAGCATGATAATAATAATTCGTTTTTAGATATCGATGCGATTTTTATGCCTGTTTTAGAAGTAAATTATAAACCTAATTCTATTCAATTAAGTCCAAATGAACAAATAGAATGCTTAGAAATTGAAATTACTACAAATGGAACACTAACACCCGAAGAAGCGTTAGTCCAAGCATCTCAAAAGTTAATAAGTTGGTTTAAAGATTTGACTGAATATAATCCTACACCAAAAATAAAAACAAAAATTAATATTAAAAAAAAAACATTAAATAAAGAAGAGGAAATAATACTACTTGAAGAGTTAGGCTTATCAGCTCGAGCTTATAATTGTCTAAAACGTTCTGGAATAACCTCAATAAATCAATTAAAAGACTATTCAGAAGAAGAAATAAAAAATATTAAAAATTTTGGAAAAAAATCAATTAATGATGTAATTTTTGCTATGAAAAAAAAATTTAATATTACATTAAAAAAACATAAATAATAAAAATGATTAAAACATATATACCAAATAAATACGATAATTTTATTGAAAAAAAATGGTTTGTAATTGATGCTAATAACCAAAAATTAGGTCGTCTAGCTACAAAAATTTCTCAACTACTTTTAGGCAAAGAAGAATCTATCTATACACCCTTTTTTAAAGCAAATTCAAGAGTCATTGTTATAAATGCAGAAAAAATTTTTGTAACAGGAAAAAAAGAATATCAAAAAATCTATTATAATCATTCTGGAACACCTGGCGGAATGAAGACAAAAAAATTATTTGAAGTAAGAAAACAAAAACCAGAACAAATAGTTCACCAAGCTGTAAAAAATATGTTACCGAAAAATACACTTGGTAGACAAATTCGACAACATTTAAAAATTTATAAAGGTGATCAACACCCTCATCAATCACAAAACCCTGAATTACTAAAAATCATAAAAACTTAAAAATCGTAAATTTAATGACTGAGAACATATACGGAATTGGAAAACGAAAAGAAGCTATAGCTAAAGTAACTTTAAAAGATGGTGAAGGTAAAATTCGAATAAATGAAAGAATTGCAACACTTTATTTTCAAAATAATTTAACTTATCTTGAAAATATAAAATCTCCTTTAGATATAGCAGGTATAAATAATAATTATGATATATTTATAAAAGCAAATGGAGGTGGATTAATGGCTCAGTCAGATGCAATAAAACTAGCTATTTCTCGTGCAATTCTAAAAATTGATCTAAAAAATCGAAAGCCATTAAAAACAAAAAATTTATTAACACGTGATTCTCGTAGAGTAGAAAGAAAAAAATATGGATTAAAAAAAGCTCGTAAAGCTTCTCAATTCTCTAAACGATAAAAAAAAAATGCCAAAAAAAAATATACATCCCGAATGGTTTGAAGAAACAAAAGTTTATTGTGATGGGCAATTAATTATGGTTACAAGTTCAACAAAACAAAAACTAAACGTAGATATATGGTCAGGAAATCATCCTTTTTATACTGGGTTAATAAAAATAGTAGATACAGAAGGAAGAATCGAACGCTTTAGAAAAAAATACTCTGAAAAAATGAAATAAGATTAAAAAATGCCAACAATACAACAATTAATTCGTTCACCCAGAAAATCTGATATTATAAAGAAAAAAACACCTGCATTAAATCAATGTCCACAACGTAGAGGTGTATGTATACGTGTATATACAACAACACCAAAAAAACCAAATTCGGCATTGAGGAAAGTAGCCCGAGTTCGCTTAACAACAGGATTTGAAGTAACAGCTTATATACCAGGTGTAGGACATAATTTACAAGAACATTCAGTTGTTCTTTTAAGAGGCGGGAGAGTAAAAGATTTGCCCGGTGTACGTTACCATATAATAAGAGGAGCATTAGATAGTACTGGTGTAAAAAATCGAATTCAAGGACGTTCAAAATATGGAGTTAAAAAAAGTAAAAAAAAATAAAAAATATTTAAATTAGTATGTCAAGACGATCTATTATAAAAAAAAATTATATAGAGCCCGATTCACTTTATAACAGTTATCTTGTGAGTCTTTTAATTGTTCGTGTTTTAAAACAAGGAAAAAAAAGATTAGCTAGTTCAATTATTTATGAAGCGTTTGAATTAATAAAACAAAAAACTGGAAATTCACCAATGCCGATTTTTGAAACCGCTATAAAAAAAACGACACCAAAAATTGCAATTAAAGCTAAACGAATAGGGGGATCAAATTATCAAGTTCCTTTAGATGTAAGTAGATATAGAGGAACAACGTTAGCTTTAAGATGGCTAATTAAATCAGCGAAAGAAAGATCAGGAAAATCAATATCATTTAAATTAGCTAATGAAATAATTGATGCTTCGAAAGGTATTGGAAATACAATAAGAAAACGTGAAGAAACACATAAAATGGCAGAAGCTAATAAAGCCTTTGCTCATTTTAAAACAAAATAAAAAATTATAATTGCCAAAAGTAAAACTTTAAAAATAAATATAATAAAATATTATGGCTCGTGAAAAATTTGAACGAAATAAACCACACGTAAATATAGGAACAATTGGACATGTTGATCATGGAAAAACAACATTAACCGCAGCAATAACGGCTGTTTTATCGACATTAGGAAATGCAATATTAAAAAATTATGCAGATATTGATGCCGCACCAGAAGAAAAAGCACGCGGTATTACGATTAATACGGCTCATGTTGAGTATGAAACAGAAAATCGTCATTATGCACACGTAGACTGTCCAGGTCACGCAGATTATGTAAAAAATATGATTACTGGTGCAGCTCAAATGGATGGAGCAATTTTAGTTGTTTCAGCAGCGGATGGACCAATGCCTCAAACACGTGAACATATTTTACTTGCAAAACAAGTAGGTGTTCCAAATATTGTTGTCTTTTTAAATAAAGAAGACATGGTTGACGATTTAGAATTAATCGAATTAGTTGAATTAGAAGTAAGAGAATTATTAAGTAAATATGATTTTCCAGGTGATGAAATACCAATCGTTCCGGGATCAGCATTAAAAGCATTAGATGCTGTTCTTGCAAAACCAGATATTGAAAAAGGCTCAAATAAATGGGTAGATAAAATTTTTGCTTTAATGGCAGAAGTAGATCGTTATATCCCAACACCAGAAAGAGATGTTGAAAAATCATTTTTAATGGCAGTTGAAGATGTATTTTCAATTACAGGAAGAGGGACTGTTACTACAGGGAGAATTGAACGTGGAATGGTAAGTGTTGGTGATACTATTGAAATTGTTGGGTTAAAAAATACACAAGTTACAACAGTAACAGGTGTTGAAATGTTTCAAAAAACACTGGATAGTGGAATGGCAGGTGACAATGTGGGAATATTATTACGTGGGGTTCAAAAAACTGATATCGAACGTGGAATGGTATTAGCCAAACCAGGGACACTATTACCTCATACAATATTTGAAGGTGAAGTTTATGTTTTAACTAAAGAAGAAGGTGGACGACATACACCATTTTTTGCCGGATATCGTCCTCAATTTTATGTAAGAACAACTGATGTTACAGGAAATATTAAAGCTTTTACAGCAGATAATGGGGAACTTGTTGAAATGGTAATGCCAGGTGATAGAATAAAAATGACAGCGGAGTTAATTTGTCCAATTGCAATCGAAGCTGGAATGAGATTTGCAATTCGTGAAGGTGGAAGAACAATTGGTGCTGGTGTTGTTTCAAAAATATTAAAATAAAAAATTAATATAACGGTGAATAAAAAAAAATTACGTATAAAACTAGAATCTTTTAACAAAAAATTGCTAAATATTTCTGCAAAAAGAGTAATAGAAAAAATAAACGAAGAAAATTTAGATATTATTGGACCAATTGCTCTCCCAACAAAAAAAAGAATTTATTGTGTCTTAACATCACCACATGTTAATAAGGATGCAAGAGAGCATTTTGAAATAAAAACCTATAAGCGAATTTTAGATATTTATTATAATGCTGAGGAGACAGATCCAAAAAATAAATTGATAAAAATTATTTTACCATCTGGTGTAAAAGCAAAAATTAAATAAAAAAATTAAAAATTATTTAATTTTTTTTTATTTATAATATATTTCACAGTTCCAAAACTATAAGTAAGAAAGTTTTATTATTTGTTAAAAATTTTAGGAGACCTTAATGGGATTACCATGGTATCGAGTTCATACAGTAGTATTAAATGACCCAGGTAGATTAATTGCCATTCATTTAATGCATACATCTCTTGTTGCAGGATGGGCAGGATCAATGGCACTTTATGAGATAACAATTTTTGATCCGACAGATCCTATTCTTAATCCAATGTGGCGCCAAGGTATGTATGTAATGCCTTTTATGACAAGATTAGGAGTAACAGATTCATGGAAAGGATGGAGTATAACAGGTGAAAGTGTTGTAAATCCTGGAATTTGGAGTTATGAAGGTGTCGGATTAGCACACATTGTTCTATCAGGGCTTTGTTTTTTAGCAGCTATTTGGCATTGGGTATTTTGGGATTTAGAAATTTTTAGAAATCCTCAAAACGATGAACCTTCATTAGATTTACCAAAAATATTTGGTATTCATTTAATCTTAGCTGGAATCCTTTGTCTTGGATTTGGAACATTTCATGTAACAGGTATATTTGGACCAGGAATTTGGGTTTCTGATGCATATGGTATGACTGGAAAAGTACAACCTGTAGCACCAATCTGGAATGAAGCAGGCTTTAACCCATTCAATGCGAATGGTATCGCAACTCATCATATTGCGGCTGGAACGCTTGGTATAGGTGCAGGTATTTTTCATTTAACCGTTAGACCACCTGAGCGTTTATATAAACTTTTAAATATGGGTAATATTGAAACCGTATTATCAAGTAGTATTGCAGCTGTATTTTGGGCCGCATTTATTACATCAGCTACAATGTGGTATGGTAATGCAACAACTCCAATTGAATTGTTTGGACCAACACGTTACCAATGGGATAGTGGTTATTTCCAACAAGAAATTGAACGTAGAATTGCTACTTCAACAAGTACTGGTTTAACAAAACATGAAGCTTGGCAAAAAATTGAAGATAAACTTGCTTTTTACGATTATATTGGAAATAACCCAGCAAAAGGAGGTTTATTCCGTGCTGGAGCAATGAATAAAGGTGATGGAATTGCAGAATCATGGTTAGGACATGCTGTCTTCTATGATCGTGAAGGAAGAGAATTATTAGTACGAAGAATGCCTGCCTTTTTTGAAACTTTCCCTGTAGTTTTAGTGGATAAAGAAGGTACAGTTCGCGCGGATATACCATTTAGACGTGCAGAATCAAAATACAGTATCGAACAAGTTGGTGTAAATGTAGAATTTTTCGGTGGTAAATTAGATGGACAATCATTTAATGATGCAGCCGTTGTGAAAAAATTTGCTAGAAAATCGCAATTAGGAGAAGTATTCGAATTTGATAGAGCAACTTTAGAATCAGATGGTGTATTCAGAACTAGTCCACGTGGATGGTATACATATGCTCACGTAAATTTCGCTTTATTATTCTTCTTCGGACATCTATGGCATGGTGCTAGAACATTATTTAGAGATGTATTTACAGGTATTGGTGCTGAAGTAACAGAACAAGTGGAATTTGGTGTGTTTACAAAATTAGGTGATAAGAGTACACGTCGACAAGGAACAATCTAGATAAAAATCGAAATCAAAATATATGGAAGCGTTAGTTTACACTTTTTTATTAATTGGAACATTAGTAGTTTTATTTTTTGCAGTTTTCTTTAGAGAAGCCCCTAAAATTCTAAAAAAATAGAAATTTGAGCAACTCTAAGGGTATATAGCTAATCGTCGTGTTCTTCAAAAGGGTCCACTAATTGTTCGCTTAGTGGGCCGAATGCAGTAAAAAAAGAGTATAAAATGATACCAAGAAAAAAAGATGATAAGAAAAGCACGAGTAAAAAAGTTATTTTCATAAATTAAAAAAAAAATAGCTAAAACTTTAAATTTCAAATTATAACAAAAATTTTAAAATAAACATAACGAAATAAAATTTCAATAAACTCTTTATGGTTTTACAAACAAAGTTAGGAAAATTACTCCGTCAATTAAACATGGAATACGGTAAAGTAAATGAAGGATGGGGAACAACTGGAATTATGCTAAATGTTATGTTTAGCTTTGCAATTTTTTTATTAATTATTCTTCAAATTTATAATAGTTCATTAGTAATAAACGATTTAGACGTTACTTGGACTAATTAAATTTTCTTAGTGATCAAAAACTGATCACTAAGAAAATTAAAAACTTAAAGCTAAAAAACCATAAGTATGCAAACCTTGGCCTAAAAAATTTGTTCCCAAATAACAAACCCAAATAACTAAAAAACCTAATGAACTAAAAAATAAAGAATTTTCTCGAAACCAACCTTGAGTTAATCGAGCATGTATAAAAATAGCATATATAATCCATGTAATTAAAGCCCAAGTTTCCTTAGGATCCCAACTCCAATAAGCACCCCAAGCATCATTTGCCCACACTGCACCTGAAATAATTCCAATAGTTAAAAGTGGAAATCCAAAACTAATAATTTGATAACTTAAATTATTTAAATTTGAAAGTAATTGATTGTTCGATAATTTTGAAAAAAAATTCGGATTAATATTTTTTTGAAACTTAAAACCTAAAGCTAAAATAGACAATAAAGATCCAAATAATAATATCGAGTAACTAAACAACATCATACTTACATGCATCATTAACCAATTTGAACGTAAAGAAGGTGCTAAAGATGTAAAAGCTTGTAATGATTTAGGCAAAACTAAGGTCGCAAATGAAATAATTAAAAAAGAAATAGGAATTAGTATCAAACCAACAAATTTTAAATTCGTTCTTAATTCAAGTAAAATTAAAATAGAAAGCAAACACCAAGCTAAAAATAAAAGTGATTCATAAAGATTAGTTAAAGGAAAATAACCTAGACTAATCCATCGAAAAAGTAGAAAAGTGAAAAGAAAAAAATTCGAAACGATATTTCCAATCCAACAAAGATTATCTAAAAATAAAGATTTATTATATTTAAATATAATAAAATATGAAATAAAAATTTCAAATAAAAAAATTACAATTCCTCGAACTAGAGTTATTGATGGTAAAAACTGTATCATATCTAAATTATTTAAATTTTTTATGAATTAAAAACCTTATATGATTTCGTAGTTCCTTCTTCAAAAACAAAACTACTGTCACCTCCACTTATAATAGAGTTGGCTAACGAAAATGCTTTTTTAGCAGCTTTATTTGCTTTACGAACCCAAGTAGCTGCTCTTGAATTTTTTTTTGAATGCGATTGTCTTTTTTTTGGTACGGCCATAAAAATAATAATAATAATGGTACAAAAATATTATATATCAAAGAATAGAATTAACATTATTGAAGTCAAAAAGAGAAAAAATAAAAAAATAGAGCATTGAACTAGTTTCCCAAAAGGCTGCCCTTTTAGTATCATCGTCGCTAAAATGTTTCACGAATGAGTTCGGTATGGATCAATGTGGTTCCATAATGCTAAGAACACTCTATTAAAAATTGAAAAATTATAAAAAATTCAAGTCCTCGGTCTATTAGTATATCTCAGCTTAATATATTACTATACTTATACCTGATACCTATCAAACGACTAATCTTGTCGTGACCTTACTCCTAAAGGATGAGAGTACTAATCTTGAGGACGGCTTCCCACTTAGATGCTTTCAGCGGTTATCCAAACCAGACGTAGCTACCCAGCGTTTACTATTGGCATAATAACTGGCATACCAGCGGTCTGTCCTTTCCGGTCCTCTCGTACTAGGAAAGGGCCCTCTCAATACTCTAACGCCTACACCGGATATGGACCGAACTGTCTCACGACGTTCTGAACCCAGCTCGCGTACCGCTTTCATGGGCGAACAGCCCAACCCTTGGGACGTACTACCGCCCCAGGATGCGATGAGCCGACATCGAGGTGCCAAACCTCCCCGTCGATGTGAACTCTTGGGGGAGATCAGCCTGTTATCCCTAGAGTAACTTTTATCCGTTGAGTGACGGCCTTTCCACCCAGAACCGTCAGATCACTAAGACCGACTTTCGTCTCTGTTTGACTTGTAAGTCTCACAGTCAAGCTTCCATATGCCTTTACGCTCAACAATCGATTTCTGACCGATTTGAGGAAACCTTTGTACGCCTCCGTTACTTTTTAGGAGGCGACCGCCCCAGTCAAACTGCCTACCAGAAACTGTCTCTCAACCAGATGATGGAAAAAGATTAGAATTTTAGCTATATAAGAGTGGTATCTCACT
>Ga0007873_1000008_pt1:57500-67335 | contig 67335 bp, 74 predicted proteins | sample CryBogCBH26May08_FD_71228 | JGI IMG/M metagenome (GOLD analysis project Ga0007873, IMG submission 71228) | Freshwater microbial communities from Crystal Bog, Wisconsin, USA - CBH26May08 | ecosystem: Environmental > Aquatic > Freshwater > Lake | place: Crystal Bog, Wisconsin, USA...
GTGCGGCTAAAGCATACGCGGCTTATAAAGGAACTTTAAAAGTAGATACAAAAGATATTGAAGAAATTATCGTTTTATGCTTAAGACATCGTTTACGCAAAGATCCTTTAGAAACAATTGGATCAAGTGACAAAATAAAAGAATTATTTAAAAAAATTTTTATTGATAATATATAAATTTTATTAATAAAATCTATATATTATTTAGAATTAAGACATTTCTTTAAGTAATAAAGCTAATTTTTGTTTTAAACTCTCAGAAGCTTGACTGATTTTACCAGCTAATTCAACTTCTTGAGCAGTTTCATTACTGTTCAAAAGTAGATTTAGCTCATCTGAACATTTCATTGTTTCGTCTAATAAAGTAGAAATTGCATCATTATTTTTTTTGTCCTGATTATTTTTAAGTTTTTCAACAGCATCTTTAACTTCAGCAATTAAAAATTCAGCATCTTTTTTTGCATCAATAAATAAAACTTTTTCTTTATCTTGTTTTGCAAATTTTTCAGCTTCAATAATTAGACGATTAACTTCATCTTCAGACAAACGCGCAGAATCTTGAATTGTTATTGACTGTTCTTTATTCGTAACTTTATCTCGTGCCGTAACAAAAAGAATACCATTAACATCAATGTCAAAAGTTACCTCAATTTTTGACTCTGTTCTAGGCCCAGGTGGAATACCATCTAGAATAAACTGACCTAAACTTTTATTATCAGCGACAAATTCACGTTCACCTTGTAAAACATTAATTTTAACAGTTGTTTGGTTATCTTCAGCAGTTGAAAAATAAAGTGATTTTTTCGCAGGAATCGTTGAATTACGTGTTATAATTCGAGTCATAACACCACCATATGTTTCAACACCAAGAGATAAAGGAATAACATCTAATAATAAGATATTGTTTATCTTACCAGCTACTATCCCACCTTGAATTGCAGCTCCAATTGCTACAACCTCATCAGGATTTACACTTTGATTAGGAGTTTTGCCACTTAAAGTAGTAATAAGATCTTGAACTTTAGGAATACGTGTTGATCCACCAACAAGAACAACTTCATTTAAATCAGAAAAACTTAAATTTGCATCTTTTAGTGCAAGTTCTACTGGTATTCGACAGCGAGTAAAAAGATCTTCAGAAATTTGTTCAAAAGTTGAACGTGTTAATTTGTAATCAAAGTGAATCGGTCCAGAACTATTGGAGAATAAAAATGGTAAATTAATAGTAGTTTCTTTTAATGTTGATAACTCAATCTTTGCGTTTTCAGCAGCTTCGATTAATCTTTGCAGAGCTTGATTCTCATTTTTTAAAGATACAGAATAAGTATTTTTAACTTGCTCAAGTAAAAATTCTACAATTTGTTTATCAAAATTATCACCACCTAATTGCATATCACCAGAAGTTGCTAAAACTTCAAAGATTCCATCACCTACATCTAAAATAGAAACATCAAATGTACCACCACCTAAATCAAAAACTAATATATGCTGAGTTTGCTTTTTATCTAAACCATAAGCTAAAGCAGCTGCAGTTGGCTCATTTATTATTCGAACAACATCTAAACCAGCAATTTTACCTGCGTCTTTTGTTGCTTGACGTTGTGTATCATTAAAATAAGCAGGAACAGTTACAATTGCTTTATCAACAGGTACACCTAAATATTTTTTTGCATCATCAGCAAGTTGGCGTAAAACTTGAGCAGAAATTTCTTCCGGAGTAAAAACTTTATTTAAATTATCGCATTGAATTTTAAAGCTATCTTTTTCTTCAATTAATGTATACGATACTTCTTTTAAGGAAGAGTTTATTTCTGTAGGATTTGTACCAATAAAACGCTTAACCGAATAATAAGTATTCTTTGGATTTAAAATTGCTTGTCGTTTAGCAACCTGACCCACTAATAAAGAACCTTTTTTTGTATAAGATACAACAGAAGGTGTAGTTCTAAAACCTGCTGAATTCGGAATAACAATAGGTTGTGTACCTTCTAAGATAGCGACAACAGAATTTGTTGTTCCTAAATCAATTCCTAAAATTCTTTCCATAGTATATAATTATAAAAAATAAATAATTATCATTATTATCGAATAATTATTTATTTTTTTATGAGGTATTTATATATGAGCCAATTTGTGCTGCTTTAAAAATAAAAACCTTCAATAAATAAATCTATAATTAAAAACATAAAGATTAATTAATAAGTAAAAGAGTCTGGAGGGACTTGAACCCCCGACCACCTGGTTCGTAGCCAGGTGCTCTATTCCACTGAGCTACAAACTCTAAGCAAAGAACAACGAGTGTAATTTACATTAAAAAATAAAAGAAAGTCAATAATTAATATTAAATAATATCAAAAATTTATTAATAAATTATAATTGAAGCATATTTAAAATAAAATTATATTAAGATGTCACGTTATTTAAAAGCAAAACTACGTATTGTTAGAAGATTAGGTGCTTTACCAGCATTAACAAAAAAAACAACAAATCGTAAATATACTCCAGGACAACATGGCCAAAATAAAGCAAATAAAAGAACTTCTATTTCTGAGTATGCTGTTCGCTTACAAGAAAAACAAAAATTACGTTTTAATTATGGAATTTCAGAAAAACAATTATATAATTACGTAAAAAGAGCAAAAAGCTTAAAGGGTGCGACTGGAACATATTTACTTCAATTACTTGAAATGCGAATAGATAATATTATTTACAGATTAGGGTTTGCACCAACTATAGCAAGTGCAAGACAAATAGTTGCACATGGACATATAAAACTAAATAATAAAAAAGTTACTATACCTAGTTTTCAATGTAAACCAAATGATAAACTAATAATTGGATCAAAAACAAAATCATCAATAATAATAAAAAAAAATTTAGAAAATTTTACAGAACTTCCAAAACATTTAGAATTTGATAAAACAAATATTATCGGAAAAATAAAAACAAATCCAAGACGTGAAGATATAGACTTAAAAATCAATGAATTATTAGTTGTAGAATATTATTCACGAAAATAATTGATAGTATAATAATATTAAGTGTGTTAGAAACTATTTATAAAAAAAATAATTGAAAGGAAATACAAAAATCTTTCGAAATTAAAATAAAAAATTTATCAAAAATATGGGATATTATATAAAATTAATGTTCCAAAATAAAAAAACAAAATTTGAACACACTTAAAATTAATACTTTTATAAGGAATTTTCTTAATGTCTGAAACAGGGTCAGTATCAGAACGTACACGAATTAAAGGTGAACGTTACGAATCTGGAGTACTTCCATACGCAAAAATGGGCTACTGGGATCCAGCATATACTATTAAACAAACAGATGTGCTTGCCCTATTCCGTATAACACCACAACCCGGCGTAGACCCAATTGAAGCAGCAGCAGCAGTAGCTGGTGAGTCATCAACAGCAACATGGACAGTAGTTTGGACGGATTTATTAACAGCTTGTGATATTTACCGTGCAAAAGCATACCGTGTAGAATCTGTACCAAGCACGTCAGATCAATTCTTCGGTTTTATCGCTTACGAATGTGATTTATTCGAAGAAGGTTCACTTGCTAACATCACAGCTTCTATTATCGGAAACGTATTTGGTTTCAAAGCTGTAAAAGCACTTCGTCTTGAAGATATGCGTATTCCATATGCTTATTTAAAAACATTCCAAGGTCCTGCAACTGGAGTTGTTGTAGAACGTGAAAGATTAAATAACTTTGGTAGACCTTTACTAGGAGCAACAGTAAAACCAAAATTAGGTCTTTCTGGTAGAAATTATGGTCGTGTTGTATTCGAAGGTTTAAAAGGAGGATTAGACTTCTTAAAAGATGACGAAAACATTAACTCACAACCATTCATGCGTTGGCGTGAAAGATTCCTATACGTTCAAGAAGGGATTACTAGAGCATCAGCTGCAACTGGTGAAGTAAAAGGTTCTTATATGAACGTTACAGGTGGTACAATGGAAGATGTGTATGAGAGAGCAGAATATGCTAAAGAACTTGGTACAGTAATCATCATGATTGACTTAGTAATGGGTTATACAGCAATTCAATCTATCGCACTTTGGTCACGTAAAAATGACATGATTCTTCACCTTCACAGAGCAGGTAACTCAGCTTATGCTCGTCAAAAAAATCATGGTATTAACTTCCGTGTAATTTGCAAATGGATGCGTATGGCTGGTGTGGATCATATCCACGCAGGTACTGTTGTTGGTAAACTAGAAGGTGATCCATTAATGGTAAAAGGTTTCTATAATACATTATTAGATGTTAAAACAGAAATTAACCTTCCTCAAGGTCTATTCTTCCAACAAGATTGGGCATCTTTAAGAAAATGTATGCCAGTAGCTTCAGGGGGAATCCACTGTGGACAAATGCATATGCTTGTAAACTACCTTGGTGATGATGTTGTACTACAATTTGGTGGGGGAACAATTGGTCACCCAGATGGAATCCAAGCTGGTGCAACAGCAAACCGTGTAGCTCTAGAATCTATGATTATGGCGCGTAACGAAGGTCGTGATTACTTAACAGAAGGACCACAAATTCTTCGTGATGCAGCAAAAAGATGTGGACCTCTACAAACAGCTCTAGATTTATGGAAAGATATCGCTTTTAATTACAGTTCAACAGATACATCTGACTTTGAAAAAACTGAAACTAAAAACGTATAGAAGATTTTGATATAAAGTATTAATTTTAAAAAGGAGTTTAATAAAGTGAGACTAACACAAGGAGCATTTTCATATTTACCTGATTTAACTGACGCACAAATTAAAAAACAAGTTGAATACGCAATTAAAAAAGGTTGGGCTGTTAATATTGAATGGACAGATGATCCACACCCAAGAAATGTTTATTGGGAACTTTGGGGTTTACCACTATTCAACATTAAAGATTCAGCAGCAATCTTATTCGAAATTGACGAATGTAGAAAAGCAAATACAACAGGTTATATTAAGATAAATGCATTTGACGCAGCAAAAGGTTGCGAAAGTTGCGTACTTTCTTTTATTATTCAACGACCTCAAGAAGAAGCTGGATTCTATATCCAACGTACAGAAGTTGAAGGACGTTTCCAACGTTATACTATTCAATCTTACGAAGTACAATCTACTCCAGAAGGTTCTCGTTATTCTTAATTTGAAGAATAATTAATTAAAGATCATATTATTAAATATATTATATTTAATAATTAACCTATAAGTAAGCTGTTTAGCTTACTTATTACATCTACTATGTTTAATCCACTTAATAAATGTTATAAAAAAGCACTAGAGTTTAAAGATTCAACTATATTAAAATTAAAAATAGTATTTTTAATTTTAATATGTTATAATTAGTTTGGTTTAAAGAAAAAGATGCTTTAAGAATATTATTTTTTGCTATCTTATAAATGATAAAATTTTATTAAAATTTTAATTCTTTTTTTTTAAACGTTTAAAAAACTTTTAAATTTTAAAATAATCTCAAAATGGATAAAAAACCAGATTATACTTTACTTAGTGTTGTGAACTGGGCTATTAAAGAAACAAAATATACACTTTTGTCTAAAACTATTGAAGCTGAACATTTATTTTTAGGACTTGTAAATCTTTCATACGGTGCTACTCATATTGTTTTAGCTCAAAAACGATTAAATTATGATGTTGTTAAAGAGTCCCTAAAATACTTATGGTTAAAAGATCATAAAGAAAATAGTGATATAAATACTATTCCTAATTTTAAAAATCCAATGTTTGGGGAAAGTGGGAAAATTGTAATCTTAGATGCAAAACAACAATCAAAAATATTTATAAGTAGTTCTGCTAATCCAGATCATCTTATGCTAGCGATAATAGAAAATTGCCTTAAAAATGATAAAAGTATTTTATCAAAATATTTTAAAATAATTGATTTAGATTTAATTAATGTAAAACGAAATATAATTAGTTTAATGTGTAAAAAAGCTGATTATATTGACGATTTATTAAATAGAACTGAAGAAGAATGCCAATTTATAAACTATTATGATTCGTCCGACGATGAAGATGATTTACAGAATGAAAAAGAAAATTTTTATTCGTCAATTGAAGAGAATGATTCATCTTTAGAACAATACTACGATTATGAGGATGGAAATGAAAATATTGAAGCGGATATACCAAGTGCAAAAAATAACTATTCAACAAATAATTATTTAAAAAATAAACAAAAAAAAGATCAGGAAGCCGAAGAAAATTATATCAAATTTAGCTACTTAAGAGATGAAGATGATTACTATACAAAAGATTATTTAGATAGTCCTGAAAGTATTCCCGAAGAAGAAAAACAAGAAGACTCATATGAAGATATTTCAGGCAATAAGGAGGATAAGTTTTTTATTGGCAAAGAAAATAATTCTCTCGATGAAGAAGCAGATGAATATTCTGAAGTTGATGCAGCCTACTATGCAGAATTTTATTATTTAAAACCAGATATCAATGATTTAGATATTGAAACTGATGAAGCTTTAATTGATAATTATTTAAAAAAAGATGATCTTGGCTTTTTTAACGATAAAAATATTGACTTAATTGAAGAGTATATAAAAAATGAAGAAAATAATGATATTAATCTAAAAGATAGTTATATCATTAAAAATTTGTATGAAAATGAAAATAGATCTTCCGTTTTTGAAGAAGATTATTTGCAAAATCCATTTGATTCACAAATAGACGATCATAATTTTAAAAGTGATGATTTACCGTTACAATCGGAAGATTTTTTACATAATTTAACATTAGAAAATAAAACAAACCCTTTTGAACCGGTAATTGGAAGAGATTTAGAAGTAGATGCAATAACTAGAAATCTTTTAAAAAAAAAAAAAGCCAATATTTTACTTTTAGGTGAGCCTGGTGTCGGGAAAACCGCCGTTGTCAAACATTTTGTTAAATATATTGGTGAAGATATGATAATCCCATCACTTCGAAAAAAACAAATTTTTTCACTAGATGTTGGACTTCTTGTTTCAGGAACACAATACCGAGGAGACTTTGAAGAAAGAATTCAAAATCTAATAACAGATTTAGAAGAAAATAAAACAATGATCCTATTTATTGATGAATTTCATACAATATTATCAGCTGGGGGTGGTGAAGAAGGATCATTAAATGCAGGTAATATGCTTAAGCCAGCTCTTGCACGATCTAATTTTGAATGTATTGCCGCAACAACATTTTTTGAATACAAAAAAATAGCTCAAAAAGATCCAGCATTAGTACGTCGTTTCAAAAATTTGGAAATTTCAGAACCAACGACGGAAGTAACATTATTAATACTTGATAATATTAGACCAAAATATGAGTTACATTATGGAGTTAAAATTTTAGATGATACACTGTATGCATGTGTAAAATTAAGTATCGATTATGTTCCAGATCGTTTTTTACCCGATAAAGCAATTGATTTATTAGATGAAACATGTTCTTATGTAAAACACACTAAGCCTCGAAAACTAGAAAATATTGGTGAACGTTATCCTCAATTAATTAGTTTAGAAAGAGAAAGAGGAAACATAGCGTTAATTAATGAAGATTTTGAACAACTAGCAAATTCGTATACTCATGAATTAGAAGTGAGACAATTAGTTACTAACTTTTATGAAAAAGAATTCGAATTAGAGTGGGATATTGAAAATGATTGGATTTATGTTACAGATGAAGATGTTCAAATGGTGGTTTCTTCTTGGACAGGAATTCCTACAAAAGTACTTTCAGAAAATGAAAAAACTCAAGAATTAGATATTGAAGAACGCTTTAAAGCAAGAGTAGTTGGACAAACTTTAGCCATTCAAGTTTTAGCAAATGCTGCTAAACGTGCTCGTGTAGGATTAACTAATCCAAACCGTCCAATAGCAAGTTTTCTTTTTGCCGGACCAACTGGAGTTGGAAAAACGGAATTGGCCAAGTCTTTAGCAGAAATTTTTTATGGTTCAGAAAGCTCAATGCTACGTTTAGATATGTCAGAATATATGCAACGATTTAATGTATCAAGGCTTTTAGGTTCTCCTCCAGGTTATATCGGATTTGAATCAGGGGGAATTTTAACCGAAAAAATCCGTCAAAAACCATACACACTTGTTCTTTTTGATGAAATTGAAAAAGCTGATGGTGAAATTTTTAATATTTTATTACAAATTTTAGATGATGCTAGATTAAGTGATTCAAAAGGTAGAGCAATTAGTTTTAAAAATACAATTATAATTTTAACAACTAATATAGGGGCAAAACAAATCTTAGAAATTGAAAAAGAATTTCAAGAAAAAGGATTTGTTTCACTTAATGACGGGATTAATGATTCGTTTTTTGATGATTCAAGTACAGCAACTGCAAATTTTTCCTCAAAATATAAAAAAATGAGTCGAGTTGTTAAAGAACAACTCCGATTAAAATTTAAACCAGAATTTTTAAATCGTATTGATGAAATAATTGTATTTGAACAGTTAACAGAAAATGATATTGATGAAATAACAAAACTTTTAGTAGATCAGCTTAGAAAACGAATAAGAGAAAACTCTAAAATATTTTTAATAATTGATTCAAATGTTGTCGACTACATAGCAAAAGAAGGTTTTGATCCGATTTTTGGTGCAAGACCAGTTAGACGAGCATTAAATAAAATAATAGAGAATCCGTTATCATCTTTTATTCTATCATCACCATTAATAAAACCTGGTGCAGAAATAATTGCTACATTAGATACTTCAAATAATTGCTCGTTTACAGTAATTGGTGAAAAAAAGGTTGATGATAGATTTTCTGAAATTAAAAAAAAATATAAGGAAAAAGAAAAAGAAAAACCTCAACGTTTTAGTGAGTCTAATAAAATTTCTGATAATCCAGAAATTGAAGAAAAGAAAAAAAAATTACGTAGTCTTCTAGAAGAATTTGGTAAATTATATGAAATAATAAGAAACCCTAATGAAAAAACTGAAAATAAGAAAAATGATAAGCCAAAAAGAAAAAAAAAACGTTATAAAAATGGAAATGATTATAATTCTTTTTACTAAAAAATTTAATATTTTATTATAAATAAACTAATATGTTTAAAAATTTTGATGATGAATGTATTGAAGTTTTTTCAAAAGCACAAAAAAGAGCAAAAAATCTTAATTTAGAATATCTGTCAGTAATACATCTTTTTTTAGCTTTATTTGAAGTACAATCAGGTATTGCATATGAAACACTTGTTTATTTTACACTTGATCGTCAATTTAAGAAAATTGCCCGAAATTTTGAAAAAGTAATTGATCAGAAAGCTTATAAGACATTTATGCCCCAACGATTTGAATTTTCAATTAAAACGAAACAAATAATTGAAAATGCACAAAAAAATTTCCTTTCTGATGTAGAAAAATTTGAGATTGATCAAAAAGAAAAGATTGAATCTTCTGAACTAAAGCGACCAACCGTAATTAATACAGGTTATTTGTTATCAAGTATTTTAGATGATAAATATAGCGTTCCGAATACTATTTTGCTTTTACATGGTCTTTCCGCTTTAGCTTTAAAATCAAAAATCATTTCTTTATCAGAGGCATCAAATAAAAAAATAGAAAAAGAAGAAGAGCAGGAAGATTTAGAAAATAAACAATTTAATATTGAGGAAAATGAAGAAGACTCTCCAATTCAAAAATATACAACAAATTTAAGCAATCTTTCTTATTTAGGTAAAATTGATCCAATTTTTGGACGCGAAAAAGAAATGAATGCTTTAATTCAAGTAATACAAAAAAAAAAAAAAAAAAAGAAATTTTAAAAAGAAAACCTGAAAAAAAAAAAAAAAAAAAAAAAAAAAAA
>Ga0007873_1000009_pt1 | contig 67189 bp, 65 predicted proteins | sample CryBogCBH26May08_FD_71228 | JGI IMG/M metagenome (GOLD analysis project Ga0007873, IMG submission 71228) | Freshwater microbial communities from Crystal Bog, Wisconsin, USA - CBH26May08 | ecosystem: Environmental > Aquatic > Freshwater > Lake | place: Crystal Bog, Wisconsin, USA | collected...
GGATAACAAAGTAATCAGTTAATATCCGCTTATTCACCCGTTCATACACGGCCACATCAGCCGGTCCGGTTTTGGCGTATGCCAAAATGTTGAGCCCACTTTAGTGGGAGAGACAAGGAGACAGCAGTGGTAGGTGTATTTTTCCCCTCTCTTTCGGAGAGGGGTTGGGGGTGAGGCCGCCTGTCGGCTATGAGACAAAATCTTAAATAAAGTGACCTTTCAAATAAAGTATTTAGGTTATATAAATCGGCTTATTATTAGGTTAATTGGTATTAGCGTTCGTTATGAAGGTTACGAATACAATAAAGACGAGTGTTTGTGCAGATTTTTTGTTAGCAATCATAGTGAACTATGGTAATAACAAAAAATCAAGCAAACGCTTTTGTTTGAAGTATTTGAAAACGGTAATAGAAATCTATTGTGTAATCTGGGTTTAAATGACATAAATTATTCTGATGGTGTTTGACTTAAAACAGAAAAGCTGCCCCTTGGGACAGCCTTTCTTTATTTATTATTCTAAACACAGATATTATTCAGTGTATTGAACGTTAAACGAATTAATCGTTGAACGTTTTAAAAGATGTATTATCCTAATGCAACACGTACGAAAGATAATACAACTAAATCTTTGCTTACGCTCTTAAGATATTCAGAAACTGTTTTGCTACCATCTTTTACAAATGGTTGTGCAGCCAATGTTTGCTCTTTAAAGAAAGCATTCAATTTACCTTCAGCAATTTTAGCAATCATATCGTCTGGCTTTCCTTCCATCTTAGGATCAGCTTTCATCGTATCAATAACAATGTTTCTTTCTCTTTCTACTACTTCAGCAGGAACAGAAGCAGCATCTACCGCCAATGGATTTAATGCAGCAATTTGCATAGCAACATCTTTACCAGCATCAGCATTTTCTTCGTTCATAGCTACCAGTACACCAATTCTGTTTGCACCATGAATATAAGAAGCAACATAAGGAGCTTCGATACGCTCGAAACGGTTTACACCAATTTTCTCGCCTATTGCAGCTAATTTATCATTGATTAATTCAGATACTTTAGAACCATTGATGGTTACTTCATTTAATTCTTCTACCGATTTTACACCGTTAGATACAGCAGCATCAGCTATGCTTTGTGCAAAAGCAACGAAATCGGCATTCTTAGAAACGAAGTCGGTTTCGCAACTGATAGATACTACATAACCAACTCTGTTATCCGCAGTTGTTTTGGCTATTATTACACCTTCTTTAGCATCTCTGTCGCTACGTTTAGCAGCTACTTTTTGACCTTGTTTACGCAACCAGTCAATAGCGCCTTCAAAATCACCGTTAGTTTCGGTTAAAGCTTTACGACAATCCATCATACCTGCACCAGTTGCCTGACGCAACTTATTAATTTCAGCAGCAGTAATTACTACAGCAGTACTCATAAAATTATTTTTTTATATTATTTGAGATTAACACCAATGGCTTCCTGAGAAGCCATTGGTAATTATATTATCAAAAGTGATTAACGTTTGCCACCACCTGGTCCAGAACCAGCTCCCGGACGACGAGTGTTTGCAACTCTACGTTTTGTAGGACCACCTGGACCGCCTGGAGCATCAGCACCAACTCTTCCTCTTCCACGTCCTCTTCCACCTTCCGCTTGCGCTTCAGCTTCTAGTCTACGTGCTTTAGCTTCGTTTTCATTACCATCATCATTATGATCATCATCATCTTTGCTTGCTGCCTGACGTTCAGCCAAACCTTCTGCAATTGCAGCGGTGATATAACTTGTGATAATAGCAATAGATTTTGTAGCGTCGTCATTACCTGGAATAGCGAAATCTACTTTATTAGGATCACTGTTAGTATCTACTAAACCAAAGGTAGTAATACCTAATCTCTTAGCTTCAGCAAGCGCAATGTGCTCTACACTAATATCTACTAAAAATAAAGCTGCTGGTAAGCGACCTAATTGAGCAATACCGCCCAATACTTTTTGCATCTTATCCTTATCACGGGTTAAAGTTAAACGCTCTTTTTTGGTAAGGCTTTCTGCACTACCATCTACAAGCATCTTCTCAATGCTTTGCATTTTCTTTACGCTCTTACGAACAGTATTGAAATTGGTAAGCATACCACCCAACCAACGCTCAGTAGCATATGGCATACCTACACGGTTTGCACATTCAGCAACTATTTCTTTCGCTTGTTTTTTGGTAGCAACAAACATTATTTTTTTACCGCTTTTTGCTATTTGTTTCATAGCTGCAGCAACCTCTTGTAAACTTTCTACAGTTTTATTAAGGTCAATAATGTGTATACCTTTTTTCTCAGCAAAAATGTATGGTAACATTTTTGGATTCCACTTCTTTTTTAAGTGCCCAAAGTGAACACCTGCATCTAATAGTTGTTGTTGAAGTGAAGTGTTATTTTCCATTTGTATAATTTGAAAATTGTTATTTGAATAAAGTAAATAAGTCGATTAACGTTTGCTGAACTGATAGCTACGACGTGCTTTCTTATGACCAAATTTCTTACGTTCTACACCACGTGGGTCTCTAGTAAGGTGACCAGCAGCTTTCAATACCGGACGGAATTCAGGATTTACTTCCAATAGTACACGTGCAATACCTAATTTAATTGCTTCAGCTTGTCCTTTAAGACCACCACCCTGAGCATTAATAACGATATCAAACTTACCAATTACTTCAGCAGTTTTCAAAGGAGCTTCTACTTGATTTTGTAAGTATACAAGAGAGAAGTATTCTTTATAATCTCTATCGTTAACCGTAATCTTACCTTCACCCTTGCTGATAAACACACGGGTTACAGCTTCTTTTCTACGACCAACAGCATTTTTTTGCTTTTCCATTTTTATCTATTTTATCCTACTGAAAGGATGTTATTTTTAAATTGAAATATTAGAACTTAAGTTCCTTTGGTTGTTGTGCACTGTGTGGATGCTCAGAACCTGCATACACAAATAATTTCTTTACTAATTGTCTTCCAAGTCTGTTCTTAGGGAGCATTCCTTTGATAGCTCTTTCCAGAATTACTTCTGGTCTTCTTCTCAAAAGATCTTTAGCAACTTCTTCTTTCAAACCTCCTGGATATCCAGAAAAGTTTTGATACATCTTCTCATCCATTTTGTTTCCAGAGAAAGTAACTTTATCACAATTAATAATAATTACATAATCTCCACAATCAACGTGAGGAGTGTAATAAGCTTTGTTTTTGCCACGTAAAATAGCAGCAATTCTTGCAGACATACGACCTACGGTTTGATTAGTACCATCCACAATATGCCAATTGTGCTTTACGGTAGCCGCATTTGCATGTTTTGTTGTAAAATGTAATTTACTCATACTTTTATAAATGTTTAATAGATTTCGGTGCTATCCCACCTTTCCGAAATTTTCGGGATGCGAAGGTGCAGGGCTACAATCATACTGCCAAACATTAAGCCAACTATTTTTACTACCGTATTTATAACTTACTGATAATCAATAATAATATTGACTCAATTTATTAAATAGTTAACATAAATCAGGGTTATAATAGGATTTTTTATAAGTAATTGTAATCCTTAGTAGTAATAATAAGAGTACTTTTATTATATCAGGGGTGTTTATCAATCCCTTAATACGCTAATTCATTAATCCTCAAATCCTGTCTATATTGCAAAAAAATAGGGAGCTAAGAATAGCCCCCTCTTTCATTATAACCCTAAACCAGAAAAAAACAAAATTTATATCTAAATTGATATTATTACCTAATTTGAATAGACAATATTACTGCATTTTCAAAATATTTTTCTTATAATTTAGTTAATGTGTACTTTTCACATGAACTAGGTTAAAACAACCCTTTTGATTTTAAATACTATAACGCTGATTAGTGCTGATTTGAACAGTTAGTTATTTTCCCTATCAAACTACTATTTGTACACGGTAATGTAGAATAAAAAAGTCCTCAGATAACTTAATACCTGAGGACTTTTTTGCTTATTTATGTATAAATTACATTTCTTTAATCATATCTATTACCCCATGAGAAACGCCAGTAAAGCTAAATCCTCCATCATGGAATAAATTCTGCATGGTTACATAGCGGGTAAGATCGGAGAACATGGATACGCAATAATCTGCACAAGAATCTGCACTCGCATTACCCAATGGACTCATCTTATCGGCATATACCAAAAATCCGTCAAAACCTTTTACTCCACTACCAGCAGTAGTCATTGTTGGAGATTGAGAAATGGTATTTACACGCACTTTATTTCTTACACCAAAGTGGTATCCAAAGCTACGGGCAATACTTTCCAGTAAGGCTTTAGCATCGGCCATTTCATTATAATCAGGGAACACCCTTTGTGCAGCAATATAACTAAGGGCAACAATACTTCCCCAATTGTTCATGGCATCTTTTTCGTAAGCCACCTGACATACTCTGTGTAAACTAACAGCAGAAATATCCAGTGTTTTTAGCATCCATTCATGATTAAGTTCGGTGTAGGCATGTCCTTTACGAACATTGATACTCATACCTACACTATGCAGAATGAAATCAATCTTTCCACCAAAATGCTCCATCGATTTGGTTATCAGATTTTCTATATCTTCCATATTAGTTACATCTGCAGGAATAATAGGAGCACTAATTTGCTCTCCTAATTGGTTTATTTCTCCAAATCGCATAGCAATAGGTGCATTGGTCAATACGATAGAAGCTCCTTGCTCATGACATTTCACAGCTGTTTTCCAAGCTAATGAATGTTCATTTAAAGCTCCGAAAATGATACCCTTTTTCCCTTTCAGTAAGTTATTTGACATATACGATCGAGGTTTACTTTTATATAGTTTATTTCTCAGTAAGCTGCAAATAAACTGTTTAATTTCTATTTATTGTTCTCTGTTGACAATAAACCTAATTTTTCTACTGCCAGTTCTGCAGCAATCAGGCTTGCGTCTTTCTTATTAAATCCCTTTCCTTCCGATATTATTTCCCCATCCAGCATAGTATGTATGATAAATAATCTTCTGCCAGATTCATATTTTTCTTCCGCCAGATCAAACGAAAGTATTTTATTGTTTTTGCTGGCCCAGCCTATCAGTTTATTCTTCAGATTAATATCTATCAACTCCAGATTATCTACAAACATATGGGGAATTACAAGATGTTTAAGTATCCACTTATGTGTTTTTATATACCCTTTGTCCAGATAAATAGCACCTACAACAGCTTCTAGGGTATTACCAAAAATATGACTGTTTTTAAGAGAGCCATCAATTTTATTGTATAAGGTGATTTTCTTTAAACCAATTTTAACGGCAATGTCATTCAATTGCTGACGATTAACCATTTTGCTCCTCATTTCAGTAAGAAAGCCCTCCCCTTTATATGGATATCGTTTAAAAAGATAATCAGCTACTACAGAACTAAGTACTGCATCGCCAAGATATTCCAGTCTTTCGTTATTAGCCTCAGGAGCATCTTTCACCGAACGGTGACTAAGTGCAGTGATGTAGAGTGTAATATTGGTAGGGTTTAATCCTAATAGTTTCTTTATTTCTTTTTTGAAACTATCTGCATCATTTGAAGCGAAAAATTGCTTAAAAAATTGCACTTAACCTTTATATTTTTTAACAATAACACAAGCGTTATGTCCACCAAAACCAAAAGTATTACTTAAGGCTGCGTTTACAGTACGTTTTTGTGCTTTATTGAAAGTAAAATTCAATTTAGGATCCAGATCTGGATCATCTGTAAAGTGATTGATAGTTGGAGGCACTATATCATGTACCACTGCTTTTATACAAGCTATGGCTTCTATTGCCCCTGCTGCTCCAAGACAGTGACCAGTCATAGATTTCGTAGCACTGATATTTAAATCATAAGCATGTTCTCCAAATACACTCAGAATTGCTTTTGCTTCTGCTATATCCCCCAAAGGAGTAGAAGTTCCATGTGTATTGATATAGTCAATATCTTCTGGCTTCATTCCTGCATCTTCCAATGCAGCTAGCATTACATTTTTAGCGCCCAATCCTTCAGGATGTGGTGCTGTAATATGGTGTGCGTCTGCAGTAGCACCACCTCCGGCAATTTCGCAATAAATATTAGCACCACGAGCTAAAGCGTGTTCCAGTTCTTCTAGAATTACTATTCCAGAACCTTCACCCATTATAAAACCATCACGGTCTTTATCATAAGGACGGGAAGCTGTTTTAGGATCGTCGTTTCTTTCGCTCATTGCTTTCATGGCGTTGAAACCTCCTACACCTGCTTCACTGATAACAGCTTCGCTACCACCACTAACAATAATATCTGCTTTGCCTAATTGTAATAGGTTATAAGCAGCAATAATAGCATTGGTACTACTTGCACAAGCACTAACTACGGCGAAGTTTGGTCCTCTTAAGTTATGTCTCATGGATATTTGCCCTGCAGCAATATCCAGAATCATTTTAGGAATAAAGAAAGGATTAAAACGGGGTGTTCCATCTCCTTTTGCAAAATCAGTAACTTCATTTTGAAAAGTAATCAAACCGCCAATACCACTGGCAACTACAACACCAATTCTGTCAGGATTAATGTTATCCTTATTCAGACCAGCATCACTCATTGCCTGATCACTTGCTACTATAGCAAATTGAGTAAAACGATCAATTTTTCTTGCTTCCTTTCTGTCCATATAAACAGTAGGATCGAAGTTCTTAACCTCACAAGCGAACTTTGTACGAAACTTTGAAGCGTCGAACTGTGTAATAGTATCGGCTCCGGATACTCCATCAACTAGGTTTGTCCAAAATTCATCTAATGTATTCCCTAGGGGAGTAATTGCCCCAATACCAGTAATAACAACTCTTTTCAATTCCATATGAGAAGCCTGTTTAAGTTATAATCCGCCAGACAGCAGCAGCCGATAAAGCGCTATTGAAAGGCGGATTAGATTATTCCATGTTAAACTATAAAGTAAATCTTACTTTGCGTTTTCTTCTAAGTAAGTAACAGCCTGACCAACTGTTGTAATTGTTTCAGCTTGTTCATCTGGGATAGAGATATTAAACTCTTTCTCAAATTCCATAATAAGCTCAACAGTATCCAAAGAGTCGGCTCCTAAGTCATTCGTAAAGGAAGCTTCTGTTGTAACTTCTGCTTCGTCAACTCCTAACTTGTCAACGATAATTTTTTTCACTCTAGTAGCGATGTCTGACATTGTAATAATTTTTATTTCAGCAGCAAAAGTATAGTTTTTGGCAAATTTGCAATCATGAATAAAATTTTTTTGTTCTAAATATTTGCTTATGAGTACAAATTTTAGCATTAAAGCCATCCATTTTGGCACCTCAGATTATCAAGAAATGATTGATTTACGTAGGAAAGTACTTCGAATTCCTCTTGGTTTAAATTTTTCTGAAGAAGATTTAAATAAAGATATTCACAGTCACTTAATTGCCTGTTTTAAGGACAATAAAGATATAATTGGCTGCTGCGTTGTGGATGATATAAAAGAAAATACTAGTTTTAAACTACGACAAATGGCGGTAGATCCTTTGCTTCAAAACAACGGAATTGGTACACAGATTTTATTGTTTGTAGAAAGCATGGCTAAAAAGGAAAAAATTAACAGAATTCATCTTCATGCAAGAAAGATAGCAATACCTTTTTACCAAAAACACGGATATGAAATCTGTAGTGAAGAGTTTGTAGAAGTAAATATCCCCCATTTTGAGATGGAGAAAAGATTTAATTTATAGTAATAAAATAGGAACCAAATATTCCATTTACTTTAGCGGCCTCTTACTATTATCATGAGCGACGAAATAAAACACGAATGTGGTTTAGCCTTTATTAGACTTCGTAAACCACTTTCATACTATAAAGAACGTTACGGAACAGTATTATATGGTATCAACAAACTTTATCTGTTGATGGAAAAACAGCACAACCGAGGTCAGGATGGTGCTGGTATAGCTACCGTAAAACTGAATATTGAATCAGGTTCCCCTTTTCTTCATAGAACAAGAAGTAATGCACAGCAACCTATTGCAGACATTTTCTTTAAACTAGGGCAAGAAATCAGAGAACTGGAAAAATATTTACCCGATGCTAAAAATCATCCAGACTTAATGAAAGGTCATCTACCTTTTCTGGGAGAATTGCTGCTCGGCCATTTAAGATATGGCACGCAAGGGAAAAATATGGTTGAATTCTGCCATCCCTTTATTAAAAGAGATATCGAACCATCAAAAAATATCGCATTAGCTGGCAACTTTAATCTGGTTAATACAGATGAAATATACGATCTGCTGAATATCAATCCCGGAGACTTTCAAAAACAAAGCGATCTGGCCGCAATGATGGAAGTAATACACCATTTCTTGACGAAAGAAGCCGCTGAAAATGTAAAGTTTCCAGATATTAAAAATGTAATCTCTAAGTCTGTTCAGCTATTTGATGGGGGCTACACAATTGGTGGGTTGTTAGGCAATGGGTACTCTTTTGTTTTTAGGGATGCTCATGGTATTCGTCCTGCTTATTACTATATAGACGAAGAGGTGGTAGTTGCTGCCAGTGAAAGAGCGGCAATTAGAACTGCTTTTAATGTAGGTGAAAATGAAGTTCAGGAACTATTGCCCGGACAAGCAATTATTGTCGATAGTAATGGAAATTATACTTTAGATCAGATCGCAGAGCCTAAAGAAAGAAGAGCATGTAGTTTCGAAAGAATATACTTCTCTCGTGGCAGTGATGAAAAAATATATCGAGAAAGAATAGCTTTAGGAAATCACCTTAGCAAAAGGGTGTTAGAATACATTCATTATGATTTAAGAAGAACAATATTTTCTTATATACCAAATACCGCTGAAGTTGCTTTTTATGGATTGGTAAAGGGTATGGAAGATTATCTGAATCAGATCAAAGTAGAACGGATACTAAGTTGGGGAAGCAATATAGATTCAGAGAAATTACAGGAAATGATTACCCGTAAAATTCGGCAGGAAAAAATTGCAATCAAAGATGTAAAATTAAGGACATTTATTACCGAAGATGTAAACCGCAACGAGATGGTGCAGCACGTTTACGATATCACTTATGGTACCGTTAGAAAAAATGAAGATACATTAGTCGTAATCGATGATAGTATTGTGCGTGGCACTACCTTAAAAGAAAGTATTGTAAGAATGCTAGCTCGTTTACAACCTAAAGAAATTGTAGTAGTTTCATCTGCTCCTCAAATCAGATACCCCGATTGTTATGGTATTGACATGAGTAAAATGGGCGACTTCATTGCTTTTAAAGCAGCTATTGAATTGCTGAAAGAAAAAGGTATGGAAAATACTTTATTCGAGTTGCAAAAACAATGTTTAGAGATGCAACGAAACAATACTTTGCATACTGAAAATGTGGTTCGTAAAATTTACAAAACATTTACTACAGAAGAAATTTCTGATAAAATAGCTGAACTAATTACTCCTAAAGAAGTAAATATTCCAGTAAAAGTTATTTACCAGAATATTGAAGATCTTCACGATTCCTGTCCTACGAATACCGGCGATTGGTATTTCACTGGAAATTATCCAACACCAGGAGGTAATAAGGTTTGTAATAAAGCTTTCCTGAATTTTATGGAAGGCAAGAACGTAAGAGGATATTAATCCAATCAGATTTTTCAACAAAAGAACATCCTGTGTAAGGATTTTAAAATAAAATGCATAGTGTTAGCATAAAAACAAAGGTTTGTATAATAGGTGCAGGTCCAGCAGGTACTTCTACCTCCATTTTTCTTTCCCGAATGGGTATAGATCATATAATGGTAGATGCTGCCGAGTTTCCAAGAGATAAAGTTTGTGGTGATGGACTGGATATAAAAACGGTTAGGATGCTGAATCATATTGATCCAAATATTATTCCAAACGAAATACTGAAGAATCCTGAATTTATCCCTTCCTGGGGATTCAGACTTTTGCTGGAGAATAAGAAGAGTATGGACTTTGGGCGCCTTCCCACAAATAAAGAACAGCAACTAGAACCACCTTTGTTTATAGCAAAAAGAATAATGTTCGATCAGTTTCTGCATAGTAAAATAGATAATACTTTTGTTCAGTTCTTTCAAGGTACTAAAGTAACCGAATTAATAAGAACAGGGTTTACTTGGAAAGTACTGGCTAAAAGAAATGATGGCACTGAAATAACCATAGATGCCAACATGATTATAGGGGCAGACGGAGACCACTCTATTGTACTAAAACAAGTAGGAGAAAGAAAAATAAACAGGATGCACTACGCAGGCGCATTGCGTCAATACTGGAAAGGCATAGGTAATTTACATCCTAATAATCTAATAGAAATTTACTTCCCTAAAAAGTACCCCATGTCTTACTTCTGGATATTTCCTCAGAACAATGGAGAGGCTAATGTAGGGTATGGAATGACGAGCAAAATTGCAGCCGATCAATCGTTCAACATTAGAGAAATATTCGAATCATTATTAAAGACTGATCCTTCCTTGGCAGAAAGATTTGAAAAGGCTACTCCCTTGGAAGAGGTGAAGGGATGGGGCATTCCATTTGCTTCACTTAATCGTCAAGCTTCTGGGGATGGATGGCTACTAGTTGGCGATGCTGCTTCCATGGTTATTCCTACTACAGGAGAAGGTATTGGTACCGGCATGATGACAGGATATATTGCTGCTCATTTTATTGAAAGAGCGGTTAAACACAACTGTTTCGATAATAGTATGTTTACCAACTACACAAGGGAAATTCAAAGGAGAGTTACCGATGATGTGAAGCTGTACAAAAGACTCATGTCTGTTTCTCCAAACGCAATGAGTTTTATCATGAATAACGTGGTAAATAATAAACTCTTTAGAATTTATTTCGAAAACAATCTGAAAAAATGGATTCATACTGCCTATCATAAAAAAGTAGAGATTGATTTATAATGTATAAAATATTACTATCTCTTACTGCTTTTTTATCCTCATTCTTCTTTGTAAAGGCTCAGTACAAACCGCTAACTGTATTGGGAGCAAAATTGCATTACGGAACAATATTTGTTCATTCCGATTCGGTGAAAAATACTGGAGGTGCAATGCCAAGAGGGGTAGAAATTGAACTAGCCAGGCAATGGACAGACACTTCTTTAAAATCCAAATATGGATGTTATCCACGCACAGGATGGAGTCTTTCTTATTTTGATTATAATACTGCAATCTTAGGGCATGTTATTAATCTTGGATATTTTATTCAACCTGTTTTTGTTATTAATAATATTTGGCAATGGTACTACAAGCTGGGTCTGGGTCTAGGATATTTATCTTCTCCATACAATGTTGAAACCCATCCTGAAAACCGTTCTTATAGCCTTCATTGGAATGCCTCACTACAAATTTCTTCAGGAGTAAATTTTCATATTAATAAACAATATAGCCTTACTGCAGCAGCCAACTTTTTACACAATTCCAATGGATGTTTTAATAGTCCAAATAGGGGAGTAAACTATCCAGGTATTTCATTCGGCATAGAGTATCAACCCATGGGAAATAACTGGAGAAATTATATAACTCACAGAACATCTACTGCTCACTGGTTCAGTAATCCTTTACAGGGGGAGATAAATGTTTTTGGAGGGATAAAACACATTCAGAATAGGTTTTATGGCGAAAAAAATATTATCAATTACGGTCTGAATACTAAACTCATAAAACAATATAATAGCTTTAATACGTTTAGTGTTGGAGCAGAAATTTGTTATGATAATGAACTGAGAGTATTGAATAAATCATACAACTTTAATAATTCCAATTACCTTATTGCAATTATGATTGGGCATGAATTTATTTTTAAGCATTGGATAGTCTCTCAGGAATTTGGGTATTATATATTTAAAGATATTAATGATACGGATAAGCGTTGGGCATTCGTTTACCCTTTTCTACATCACTGGCAAATCTCTTATAAAATAGATAAACACTGGCTAATTGGTTCAGGATTAAAAGCACATGAACAGATAGCAGATTTTGTAGATTTTCATATCGGATACCGATGGTAGATAATATACAAATTGCTACTATCTAACACTATAATAAATACCAACTACATTATTTTTAATAAAGAAGTAACGCTGTTTGTTAAATTTGCCGTATGAAAATATTGATGGTTTGTTTAGGTAATATTTGTAGAAGCCCTTTAGCGGAAGGTATTTTACAGGATAAAGCAGATAGAGTAGGACTGCATTGGACCGAAGATAGCGCAGGTACTGCAGGCTACCATATTGGCGAAACCCCACATCACCTTTCACAAAAAGTAGCAAAGCTGAATGGTATAGATATATCAAATCAAAAAGGAAGGAAATTTCAAAAAGAAGATATCCTATATTATGATAAGATATATGTGATGGATAACAGCAACTACAACGATGTAAAAGATATTTGTGGCAACAACTGGAAGGAAGAGAAAGTAGATTTATTATTGAATGAATTATTTCCAGGTGAAGATAGAGATATACCCGATCCTTGGTATGGTGGTGAAGATGGTTTTCAGGTAGTGTTTGAAATGATTGATAGAGCGTGTGAGAGGATTGTAAGTAATGCGCAGTGAACATTATCTCGTGATTAGCGTGAGTCGTGAAAATACATCGTGAGGAATACATATATGTATTGTTTATAATAAATTTGAAAGCACTTTATTAAAGTATATTTGCGATAATTTAAAATATAGGAGAAAGGAAAAATATTTAGCTCATTTATCTCTTAAGTAAAGGTGTATTTCACGACTCTCGAAACAAAATGCCATGTTCCTCGAATTAGCTCATACCAGATTAGATATTTTCAAGACTACAAAACAGTTGGTTTTATCTTGTTCTAGTAAATCAAAAATATTGCCATTGGATGAAAAGTTCAATATGGTTCAGCAGCTTAGGAGAGACGCTTTATCAGTTCATCTTAATATTGCAGAAGAATGTAGCAGAAAATAGAACCTTGAAAGAAGAAGATTTTTTGAAATATCAAGAGGGTCTGCAATTGAAGTAGACACTATTTTTGACTTATCAATTAATTTAAATTATATTAAAAAAGAAGAGTTAGAAGAAACAGGAATACTAATTATAAAATCAGTTCAAATGCTGAATAAGATGATCGTGTATTAGAGAGAAGTATTTAGTTTTCTTAATTTTCACGATATATTTTTAACGACTCGCGACAAATAATATGGCTAAAGTAAACGTAAGCATTCCACAGGGCACAAGAGATTTTAATGCAGAAACCGTTCGCAAACGGAACTATATATTTAATACTATTAGAAAGGTATTTGAAGTATACGGTTTTCAGCCTTTGGAAACTCCTTCTATGGAGAATCTGGACACCCTCATGGGTAAGTATGGCGAAGAAGGAGATAAACTAATATTCAAGATTTTAAATAACGGTTTAGACAATCCTGATAAACATGATTTGGCTAAAGCAGAGTTTGAAAAAGTGTTGGAAGGAAAGAATAATAAGAATATTACCGAACGAGCTTTGCGCTACGATCTTACCATACCTTTTGCCCGTTATGTAGCTATGAATCATGGTCAACTTACCTTCCCATTTAAACGTTATCAGTTACAACCTGTATGGCGTGCCGACAGACCTCAGAAGGGTCGCTATAGGGAGTTTTATCAGTGCGATGCCGATGTGGTAGGGAGCAATAGTTTACTGAACGAAGTAGAACTTACCAATATTTATGCTACTGTTTTCAAAAAGCTTGGAATTGAAGTAGAAATAAGAATCAATAGCAGAAAGATTCTTGCTGCCTTAGCAGAACTCTGCGGCGGTGCTGATAAGATGATGGACATTACTATTGCTATTGATAAACTAGATAAGATTGGACTGGAGAAAGTGAAAGATGAACTTACTCAAAGAGGGTTAACCAATGAGCAGATTATTATTATAGAAAAGTATCTTTCTATTACCGGGACAAACAAAGAAAAGCTTTCTGCTTTTACCGAATTATTAAGTGATAACGTAACAGGAAATAAAGGCCTCAGTGAAATAAATCATATCCTTTCCAATTTCAATGCTGACTCCTGTCTCTTGTCTTGTGTCTCCTCAAAAATCACGATAGACTTCACGCTTGCTCGCGGTTTAAATTATTATACAGGTGTCATCTTCGAAATAAAAGCTATTGGTGTACAAATGGGTAGCATTGGTGGTGGTGGCCGTTATGATGATCTTACCGGACTATTCGGCGTACCTAATATTCCTGGTGTAGGTATTAGTTTTGGAGTAGATAGAATATATGATGTGATGGAAGAACTGAAGTTGTTTCCAGAAGCAGTACAGTCGGGCACAAAAGTATTATTCTTCAATTTGGGCGATGCTGAAAGTAAGGCAGCATTTGGTTTAATGCAGCAACTTAGAGCGAAGGATATTGCTTGTGAAATGTATCATGAAAATGCTAAGTTTGATAAGCAGTTTAAGTATGCCGAAAAGAAATACATTCCTTATATCATCATCCTTGGAAGCAAAGAACTGGAGGAAAATAATTGTGTAGTAAAACACCTTACTACCAGTAGACAGCATACTGTTTCCTTGAGTGCATTAACGGAATTTAGTTTTCTATAAACAATATTTCTGAAGACTTATAACACTGCAATAGCTAACAACAAAACAAGGTATTTCTTTATGATACAAAAACTTCTTTTCTACAGTTGTTTATTACTGCTTATTGCCTGTAGTAATAAACAAAAGCCTGATCCTGCAGAGTACATTCCAAAAGAAACTGCCTTAGTATTGGTTATTAATACACCCATGCTGATAAATAAAATAAAGACCAGCGCTTTTATAAAACTGGATAGCGTACTGAAAGATATGCTGACCAAAAAGGATAATGATTATTTTAAAAACCAGTTAGAAGAATTCAATGAATCTATTGAGCTTAAAGAAAAGCTTTACTTTTTTGTTAGTCCTAAAACCATAATGGGAAAACCAACTGCAAGTATCAATATCATAGGGTTATTGAAAAATGGAGAGAAGCTGGAAGCAACGCTCAAAAACAACAAAGACTGGAAGAGTTTATCTATCACTAAAAAAGAGAACTTTAATTATGCTCTTATTGAAAATAAATTTGAAATTTCCTGGAATAAAGAGGTAGTAATATTTTCTGTTAACCCAGAAAAAGACAGCAAAGAATACAACTTTAAAACACATACAGCAAAGTTTATTTCTGCCGATACTACTGCTCTTTTAAAACAAGTAGCAAAGTATTATAATCTTGCAGAAAATGAATCTGTTGTTTCTATAAAACAATATAATGAACTACAAAAAGAGTCTGCAGATTTATATACTTTCAGTAACTCCTCTTTCCTAACTAATTATACCACTCAGCTTACCGTTCAGCCGGTAAGGCTCGATAGTTTTATCAGCAATAATTATTATACAGCTACCATAAATTTCGATAAAGGAAAAGTTGTTTTAAACGGTACAATTTATCTGAACGATGCCTTGAAGAGTTTATCTAAACGATATGCAGGAGGTGTAGTAAATACCGACTTGCTGGATAAATATCCATCGACCGATGTAAATAGCTTCATCCTCTCTTCTTTTAATCCTGCCATTTTTGATGGGCTGATTAAGGATATGGATATTACGGCTATTACAGATGTGCTATTGCTAAAAGCAGGTATTAGTAAGGAAGATATTACCCAAAGTATTTCGGGTGATTTAAGTGTTGTTTTCTCCGACTTTTCTATCAGCAATAAAGGCACTAATAGTAACTGTATAGTAATGGCAGGTATTCATAATAAAAACAGTGCCGATAAGCTTCTTGGCTTAACCAGCAGTATAGGTTTCCTTTCCAGAAAGGGAGATGATTATACGATTAATACATCCTTACCCGTAGCAGGAACCTTGCATGCAGATCAAAGCAAACTATTGTATAGTTCCTGTAGGCCTTTTTACAATTTGTATCTGGCAGGTAAGATTAAAAACAATATCCCAGAAGATATTATACAAACGGTGAAAGGGAAAACATCGGCAGGCTATATCAATATTGATAGTTATTTATCAGGAGTAGACGATATTGTATTAAACGAACTGTCTCCTACGGGTAAGGAGGTAAAAACATTATTAACAAGCACAGTAAAAGATGCCTTTGTTAGCAGTGATAATAACAAGGAAGGAACTATAAAAACACATGGCGAATTAAGACTGAAAGATACCGTTGAGAATAGTCTTATTCAACTGCATAATATGACAATGCATATCTCTGAAAAAGTAGCTAAAGCAAAAGAGCAGGGTTTACTTAAATCTGACATTCCTTAACACCTTTAATCTTACCATCAAATGATTCAGTTAGAGACTATAGTTCCATTACCATTGAGGGATAAGTTGTTGCAGCGACCTTCTGATATCTGGAATAAAAACATTTCTTTCAAGGAAGGAGAATGGATTAAAATAAAGGCGCCCAGTGGTACCGGGAAAACTACTTTTATTCATTGTCTATATTCTCTACGCGTAGATTATAGTGGAACTATTTTATGGAATAACAAAGACCTTAAAAAATATAGCACTACCGAGCTTGCAACTATACGTCAGCAGGAAGTAAGTATTGTATTGCAGGATCTTCGGTTATTCCCTCAACTTACTGCCAAAGAAAATGTTGAAATAAACAGGGTATTGCAGAAACCTTATTGTAAAGAAGAGGTAATAGATACTATGGCAGAGCAGCTGGGTATTACTAATATCCTCCATCAGAAGGCAGGTATCTGTAGTTATGGAGAGCAACAAAGAATTGCTATTATAAGAGCTCTGGTGCAACCCTTTAAATGGTTGATGATGGATGAACCATTCAGCCATCTAGACGAAGCTAATACCCTTAAAGCTGCTAATCTTATTGCTACAGAATGCACTAAGCGAAATGCCGGCATTATTCTTACCGATTTAGAAGATGATACACACTTTGAGTATAGTAGAAGGCTTGTATTATAAATCAAGTCCTGTTATGTTGCTGTGGTAAAGTATAAAATACTCCGCCTTTGCCCTGAAAGTACGAAATGTTTAATTTATACTAATTGTCAGGATGAAGTGCCAATCAAGATCATACAAAAGAAATAGATTGTATCATTCTCTTTTTCAAAAAAACTATTAGAAAGCATTTCATTTTGAGTAATTATCAGCTAATATCCGCTTATTCCCCTGTTAATACACAAGCCACATCAGTCGGTACGGTTTCTGCAGTGGCAGAAATATTGATTCCACTTCAGTAGAAACTATAAGGAGACATCAGTGGTGGTGTATCAGCAGAGCCTGTCGGCTATGAGACAAAACCTTAAAGTTACTATCTCTAATAGCATAGCACTTCCACTTTAGAAATGGATATATAAGGAAGTTTACATCACCAAGCCATAATATTAAGAGCTGTTTGAGTTAATTATTTAGAATTGATTATTGCGATTATCTGTAGCAAAACAAGGCAGATTTTATAGCTTTAGTCCGAAGCTAAAGCGAAAAATCTAACAAAGTTGCAGCACAGATAGCGCCCTCTGGAATATCAAATAATTAATTCAAACAGCTTCTTAATGCTCATTTAAAAAAGTAATTGCTTTTTTGTGTACGGCTATTTACTTAGTAAATTGGTATTATTCAACTCAAACGGCTTCTAAGTATGCAATAAGTTCTACAAAATAATTAACTCAATCAAACTCACAATTCACTAATCTATATACTACATTTTCTAAATTTTCGTTTATTTTTACAATCGGTAATTGGAACATTTAGACAATCATATAATTTTACACTTTAAAAAATAACAACAATGGCTTTATTTAATTCGGGCAATCCCACACTTTCTGAAAAGATCTTTGGCAGAAGCTCAGATCTTAGTACTACCCAATCTGGCGTAATGACGGTAAAGGGTACCATCAATAAATTTGGTTTTCTAATGCTGATGGTAATTGGTGCAGCATCTTTTAGCTGGCATTTATACAGCGAACAGAATTATGGAATGATGCAGACTTTGCTGATGGTAGGAGTATTTGGTGGACTAATCACTGGTTTAATCATCTCCTTCAAACCCAATACTGCTGCATACCTTGCTCCACTTTATGGTATTCTGGAAGGTTTATTTATTGGTGGCTTATCTGCTGTAGTAAATGATATGTTCAGCAAAAAATATCCAGGTATCGTATTACAAGCGGTTGGCTTAACGTTTGGAGTTGCATTAGCAATGTACCTGCTTTACACTTTCAGAATTATAAAGGCTACAGAAAAGTTTAAGTCGGTAGTTATCTCTGCCACTATGGGTATTGCTATATTTTATGGCATCAGTATGTTACTTCGTTTATTCGGTGTTCAACTTGGTTTCATGAGTATCGAAGATGGTGGTATGTTAGGTATTGGTATTAGCCTTTTTGTAGTTGCGATAGCTGCTTTAAATCTGATTATGGATTTTGATATGATTGAAAAAGGTGCCGAAATGGGTGCTCCTAAAAACATGGAATGGTATGGCGCTTTTGGTCTATTAGTAACCATCGTTTGGTTGTATATCGAAATGCTGAAACTATTAATGCGTTTCGCAAACAGAAAATAAGAACTCTTTTTCTATATAATAAGTCCCCGGAGTGCCATATTTCGGGGACTTATTTTGTTATATCCATACTTACTTTTAACATTTAATCAAAAAGTACTTCTTTTTAAATAAATTTTAAACAGGCTCTAAGTATTATAACCTTTCGTAATATTGCTAAAAAAATTAGTAATATGAATCAAGATATAAATGGTAATAAGCTAAAGCTATACGTTATAGATAATAGTACAATGCTTGCTTTGCCATTGGTAGAAGGGGGGGTTAGTGCAGGATTCCCTTCTCCTGCAGCCGATTTTCTCGATGCTTCTATCGACCTCAATAAGTACCTTATAAAGAAAGAAGCCACCACTTTTATTGCTGTTACAGAAGGTTTTTCCATGATCGGTGCTGGTATAGGACATAAAGATTTATTGATTATTGATAAATCCCTTGAGCCCCGCGACGGCAAAATTGCTGTCTGCGTAATAGACGGTGAATTTATTCTTAAGCGCTTAAAAGTAACAGGTACTGGTATATGGCTGATGCCCGAGAATGATAAATTTAAACCCTTACAGATAACCGAGTACAACAACTTCGAAATATGGGGAATGGTTACTTACTCCATCCAACAACATTACTGATATGTTTGCTCTGATAGATTGTAATAACTTTTATGCCTCCTGCGAGCGAACTTTTCAGCCAAGCCTGAAAAACAGACCCGTAGTAGTACTCAGCAACAACGATGGTTGTGTAATAGCCCGAAGCAACGAAGCAAAAGCATTAGGTATTCCAATGGGCGCACCTGCTTTTGAATATAAAGAGATATTTGAGAAAGAAAATATCTTTGTCTGTTCCTCCAACTATGCTTTATATGGCGATATGAGCAACAGGGTTATGACCATCCTACGGGACTATTCTCCTGAAATAGAAATTTATAGTATAGATGAAGCCTTCCTGAAGTTAACAGGCTTCGAGAAACACTTTAACCTGTATGAATACGGCAAGGATATGCGGTATAAGGTGACCAAAGGAACCGGAATTCCTATTAGTATTGGTTTTGCTGAAACTAAGGCACTTGCCAAAGTAGCCAATAAGATTGCCAAAAAATTTCCTGACAGAACGGGTAATGTATATGTAATAGATAGTGAAGAAAAAAGAATAAAAGTCTTAAAGTGGACAAAGATTGGCGATGTATGGGGCATTGGAAGAAAACATTGTAAAATACTGGAAGCAATTAACGTACTTACAGCCTACGATTTTACACAACTAAAAGACGACTGGATACAGCGTCATTTAAGCATTGTAGGTCTACGCCTTAAAAGAGAGTTGCAAGGCATCTCCTGTCTGGATATAGAAGATGTAAAAGATAAGCAAAACATTGCCACCACCCGATCCTTCGATAGCAACTATAAGGAGTTCACTTTTATCAGCGAACGGGTATCTACGTTTGCCGCAACCTGTGCAGAAAAGCTGAGAAGACAAAAGTCCTGCTGCAATGCGCTGATGGTATTTATTCATACCAATGGCCATCGGAAAGACTTGGAACAGTACTCCAGAAACATAGTAATTAAACTACCTTTTCCTACCAATTCCAGTATCGAAGTAAGCAGGTTTGCTGTACTTGCTCTGAAGAAAATTTTCAAGGAGGGATTGTACTATAAAAAAGCAGGCGTAATCGTCATGGATTTTACCCCCGAGAATGTTACCCAGACTTCCCTGTTTAGCAATTCCAATCCTAAGCATTCTCCATTGATGAAAGTAATGGATATCATCAATCATGGTATTGGGTGTACCAAGGTAAAACTAGCCTCGCAGGATATAAAAAGGACTTGGAAAATGAGACAGGAAAAGCTATCTCCACGATTTACTACCAGGATAGAAGAGGTAATTAAAGTAAACGCTATTTAGAAATTAGATTAAAATACTTAGTAGCTGTTTGAGTTAATTGTTTAGAATTCATTATTGCGATTATTGGTAGCGAAATAAGGCAGATTTTACAGATTTAGTTGGATACTAAAGCAAAAAATCTAACAATGTTGCAGCACAGATAGCGCCCGCTGGAATATCAAATAATTAATTTAACCCAGATTACGCATTATAGTTCGTTATGAAGGTTGCCAATACAATAAAGACGAGTGTTTGTGCAGATTTTTTGATTGCAATCATAGTGAACTATGGTAATAACAAAAAATCAAGCAAACGCTTGTGTTTGAAGTATTTGAAAACTATAATAGAACTCTAATGCGTAATTTGGGTTTAAACAGATTCTTAAATGCTTGTATTTAAATTCACTCAAATAGTGTATAAGATTTAGCATACGGCGTGAATAGTTTTTCATTTATTTGTATAATAAAATAACCGCCAGTAAAAGGCAACTTAAAAGCTAAATATTACAGATGTGTTTTCATACAAAACAGACTGCCGATGCAGTAAAATTATCGCAACGTTTTAGTACCGCTATAACGGACAATCCCGACATTTCCTCCAGCTATTTTATTTCTTTTACCCATCCTCGTACACCCGTAATTATCAATACCAGTCCACAGCAGATTCAGTTGTATCACTGGGGCTTAATACCCCGTTGGAGTAAGGATAAAGATATACAACAATATACGCTGAATGCCAAAATAGAAACTCTTGCGGAGAAGCCTTCTTTTAAATATAGTATGGCCAACAGATGTCTGATAATTGCAACCGGTTTTATGGAATGGCAGTGGTTGGATGCTAAGGGTAAACAGAAACAAAAGTACCTGATTACCATCCCCAATGACGAACCTTTTGCCATGGCCGGATTGTGGAATACCTGGCTCGATAAAACCACGGGCGAACTGGTAGATACCTATACCATGATTACCACCGAAGCCAACGAATTAATGAGCCGCATTCATAATATTAAAAAACGTATGCCGGTAATACTCACGCCCGAAAATGAAAATAAATGGCTGCAGGGAAATGATATAGCGGAGTTTAAAAAATGCGATATCCATTTAATAGCAGAGGCTATAGATTAGATAGGTTTTCTCCATACAAATGTTAACAATAATAAATTAAAACCAATAGGTATTCTAATTTAGAAGGCTTAAGTTACCTTTTGATGTGTAGAGGAAAAAACAATAAACGGAAATTTTATAGCCCATCTTTTTATCAACAATAACCACTTCACTTTCTAAAGGGGTATAAATAATCACTTAAGAACATTTACTTTGCAGCATGCAACAATATCATCAGTTACTGCAACATATTCTTCAAAATGGAGTGAAGAAAGAAGATCGTACCGGTACAGGTACTACCAGTTGTTTTGGCTATCAAATGCGTTTTAATCTGAAAGACGGCTTTCCATTGGTTACTACTAAAAAGGTACACCTCAAAAGCATTATTTATGAATTACTTTGGTTCCTGAAAGGGGATACCAATATAAAATACCTGAAAGAAAATGGCGTAGGTATCTGGGACGAATGGGCTGATGCAGAAGGTAATCTCGGACCCGTATATGGCAAACAATGGAGAAGCTGGGAAGGTGCCGACGGTAAAGTATACGATCAGATTGTGGATGTTATCAATCAGATAAAAACCAATCCTGATAGCAGAAGAATGATTGTAAGTGCTTGGAATGTGGCCGAATTACCCAAAATGGCACTCATGCCTTGCCATAGTTTGTTTCAATTCTATGTTGCCAATGGCAAACTAAGTTGTCAGCTATATCAGCGTAGTGCCGATGTATTTCTGGGAGTACCGTTCAACATTGCTTCCTATGCACTATTAACAATGATGATAGCGCAGGTTACTGGTTTAGAGTATGGCGATTTTGTTCACAGTTTTGGTGATGTACACCTATATAGTAATCACATGGATCAGGCAAATCTGCAGTTAAGTAGAACGCCTTTTCCTTTACCTACAATGAAAATTAATCCAGCAGTAAAAGACATTTTCGACTTTAAGTTCGAAGACTTTACATTGGAGAATTATCAGTGTCATCCAGGAATAAAAGCAGCAGTAGCAGTGTAAGAATTAATTAGCTAATTGGATAATTAGCTAATGTGCTAATCAAAACAAAGAATACAAATTGGATTAACTGATTAGTAGAATTAGAAAGCGAGTATATAAAACAGGACATTGATTTTGTATTTAATTAGCTAATCAGCAAATTAGCTAATGTGCTTATCACAGAAAGGTTTATAAATTGATTAATTGAATATTAGTTTAAAATAGAGAACTGTTTATAAGGGATAATAAGAGACATTGATTTTGTATTTAATTAGCTAATCAGCAAATTAGCTAATTAGCTAATTAAAAGAGTATGAAGATTTCAATCATTGTAGCAGCAGCGGAGAATTATGCGATAGGCAGGAACAATGAATTGCTATGTTATCTTCCCAACGACCTTAAATTTTTTAAAGCCACTACCTGGGGTTCTGTAGTAGCAATGGGCAGAAAGACTTTTGAATCGCTGGGCAATAAAACCTTACCCGGCAGAACAAATGTAATTATCACCCGCAATTCAGACTGGCAATTTGAAGGAACCAGAAGAGCTTCCTCCATAGAAGAAGCAATGGTTATTGCACATTCACTTGGTTATAAAGAAATGTTTATTGCTGGCGGTGGCGATATATATCGTCAGGCACTGCCATTAGCTGATATACTTTATATAACAAGGATTCATGCTACACTGGAAGGAGATACCTTCTTCCCGGAATTCAGTGAAAATGAATGGACAAAGAAACAATCAACAGCATTTTTCAAAGACGAGAAGCATGCGTTCGATTTTACAGTAGAGAAATGGGAGAGGAAATTAATTAGCTAATTTGCTGATGAGATAATGTGCTAATGAATACAAAGAAAAAAAATGTTAGAGATGAAAATATGGTTTGCACTGTTTTAACGCAGGTTCAATTCATAATTCATAATTATTAATTCATAATTACTAAATGTATAAGAACTATCAACTTGGCTGGCTTTACTTTAAGTACCGGTTAAAAGCATTGAACGGAAAAGGTCATGGTACACATTCTCCATTCGTATATACATTTATCAGAGAGGTATTGAACGATAAAAGAAAGTTCTACTGCTATTCGGCTATAGAATTTATTAGACGACAATTACTGGCCGATAAAAAGAAGATTGTAGTGGAAGACTTTGGTGCCGGTTCTAAATTAAACAAGACAAAAGAACGAACTATTGCTGCTATTGCCTATTCATCTTTAAAGTCTAAGAAATATGCACAGCTTTTGTTCAGAATGGTAAATTATTATCAGCCTAAAACTATTGTAGAACTGGGTACTTCTCTGGGTATTACCAGCAGTTACCTTGCTTCTGGCAATACTAATGCCACTGTTTACACATTCGAAGGATCTTCTTCGGTAGCAAAAAAAGCAAAAGAAAACTTTGCTGCACTGAAGCTGGAAAACATTGATTTAACCGTTGGAAACTTTGATGATACGCTTTCAGATAAGATGAGGGAAATGAATACCATCGATTTTGCTTTCTTAGATGGCAACCACCGATACGAGCCTACAATTAACTATTTTGAACAGATTTTGTCTAAGTCCAACGACGATACAATCGTAATTCTGGATGATATTCACTGGAGTAAAGAGATGGAAGAAGCATGGGCTTATGTGCAGAATCACCCTCGGGTAACTACTACTATTGATTTGTTTTTTATAGGGGTGGTTTTTCTTAGAAAAGAATTTAAAAACAAACAACTGTTCGTTATTAAATATTAAAAATGATATTTGTCGCCAATTGTAATGACGGATATCATGGCATTAATTTAGTAATAATAATGTCAGGTTATTGAATAACATATATTTTCGCACTTCAAAATTTCTCTAAATGATTGCAGGGATACTTAAAGAACCCGTAGGTGAAAACAGGGTTTCTCTTTTGCCTGAACAGGCTGAGGTTTTAATAAAAAAGAATATACAGGTATTGATTGAAGAAGGTGCCGGAGCAAATGCTTTTGCATCTAATGAAAGCTATACCGCTAAAGGAGTAAAAGTAGTTTCCAGAGAAGATGTGTTGCAACAAAGCAATATTCTTTACTCTATAAATGCTCTTACCGAAAGTGATTTAGGTAAAGTAAAGAACGAAGTAGCACTGGTTGGAATCTTCCAGCCACTATTCAACTTTGCTCAGATTAATACCTGGAACAGTAAGTCTGTTACTACTTTTAGTATGGATATGATACCCCGTACTACAAGAGCTCAAAGTATGGATGTGCTGAGTAGTCAGGCAAACATTGCAGGTTACCGTGCGGTGTTGCTGGCATCTACTTTATTTCCAAGATACTTTCCTATGTTCATGACTGCTGCCGGAAGTATTGCGCCTGCAAAGATGCTGATACTGGGGGCTGGTGTTGCTGGCTTACAAGCTGTAGCTACCTCCCGCAGATTAGGAGCCGTAGTAGAAGTATTTGATACCCGTCCTGCGGTAAAGGAAGAAGTGATGAGTCTGGGTGCAAAATTTGTTGAAGTAGAAGGTGCTGCCGATGCAAGCCAAGCCGGTGGTTACGCAGTAGAACAAAGTGAGGAGTATAAACAAAAGCAACAAGCTCGTATTGCAGAAGCGGTACAGAAAGCCGATATAATTATTACTACTGCCCAGATTCCTGGTAAAAAAGCACCTATACTAATTACCGAACCTATGTTGCAAAGCATGAAGAATGGTAGCATTATTATAGATCTTGCGGCTGCTACTGGTGGTAATACGCCTCTTACTAAAAACAATGAACACTTTGTTACAACTAATGGAGTTACAATTGTTGGGAATAGCAATCTTCCTAGTGGAATGCCATTTGATGCTAGTAAAATGTATGGTAAAAACGTACTCAACTTTATGCAGTTGATTCTTACAAAAGAAGGTGAACTAAACCTGAACTTTGAAGATGATATAGTAAAAGGTTGCTGCATTACGCATCAAAGCAAAATAGTAAATGATAGAGTAGCTGCTTTAATCAATTAATAAATAACTAATTACAAATTATGGAACTTATACAACATATACTAAGAGGAGTACACAATCATCAGGAGATGTTTTACATTGTAATACTGATGATATTTTTAGGAATAGAAGTTATTGGCAGAGTACCAAGTGTACTGCACACGCCTTTAATGAGTGGTGCCAATGCTATACATGGTGTGGTTATCATTGGTGCAATTATTGTAATGGGATCTGCACAAAGCGATAATTACATTGCCTTGATTCTCGGTTTTCTGGCAGTAATTCTGGGTACCTTAAACGTTGTTGGTGGATTTGTAGTTACAGACAGAATGCTGGAAATGTTTAAGAAGAAAAAATAATCAACCACACTTAATAAGGTAATACAACCTTATAGTCTGATAAATAAATAAAATTTAAAATGGAACATATACTCACAATTTGTTACTTAATAGGTTCAATAACTTTTATCCTTGGATTAAAAATGTTATCGAATCCTGCTACTGCCCGAAAAGGTAATTTAATAGCAGCCGCAGGTATGACTATTGCAATATTTGGTACTATCTTTTTATATAGAGATGAAGCAGGTAATCTGTTGCATAACTATGCTTGGATTTTTGGTGGACTATTAATTGGTGGTATAGTAGGTACACTTGCTGCTAAAAAAGTAAAGATGACCGCTATGCCAGAAATGGTAAGCTTATTTAATGGTATGGGTGGCGCTTGTGCCGCTTTAATATCTTTTGTTGAATTTGGGCACATTGCTAAACATGTTCAGGAAGGGTTACCTGTAAATACCGGTTCTTTGTTAACCATCTTCTTAGGTTTAATAATTGGTTCTGTTTCCTTTGCTGGTAGTATGATTGCCTGGGGAAAACTGAATGGTAAAGTGAAAGACTTTTCTTTTACCGGACAACATATTTTCAACCTTGCATTATTCGCTGTAATCCTTGGATTAGCTGGCTTTTTATTATTCAATATCACAGTAGCTAATATCTATTTATTCTATGTTATTTCGTTCTTAGCATTATTATATGGTGTGTTCTTTGTACTGCCAATTGGTGGTGCCGATATGCCGGTAGTAATCTCTTTATTAAACTCTTTTACAGGGGTAGCTGCAGCTTGCGGTGGATTCTTGTATGGTAATAAAGTAATGCTTACGGGTGGTATCTTAGTAGGAGCTGCTGGTACCTTGCTGACTATCTTAATGTGTAAGGCAATGAACCGTAGCATTCAAAATGTATTGATTGGTTCTTTCGGTGCTAAGAGTACAGGTGCTACTGGTGGTGCATCTCCACAAGGTAACTATAAAGAAATTTCTTTAAGCGATGCTGCTACTGTTATGGCTTACGCTAATAAAGTTATGATAGTTCCAGGATATGGTCTTGCTGTTGCACAGGCACAACATACCTGCCATGAGTTGGAGAAATATCTGGAAGAAAAAGGAGTGGAAGTTAAATATGCTATTCATCCGGTAGCGGGTCGTATGCCAGGACATATGAACGTATTGCTGGCCGAAGCGGATGTTAGCTATGATAAATTACTGGAAATGGAAGAAGCAAATGATGAATTTAAAACAACTGATGTTGTATTGATTCTCGGTGCAAATGATGTGGTAAATCCTGCTGCTAAAAACGATCCTGCATCTCCAATTTATGGTATGCCAATTCTGGAAGTAGAACAAGCAAAAACTGTGATTGTAAATAAACGTTCTATGAAACCTGGTTATGCAGGTATCGAGAACGATTTATTCTTCCAGCCTAAAACTTCTATGTTATTTGGTGATGCTAAAGCTGCATTACAAAAATTACTTGCAGAGATTAAAACTATCTAAGTTTAAATAATACCCCTGTTCAAATTTTAAAAATCAACTGCCCGAGCAATCGGGCAGTTTTTTTATGTAATCTTATGATTATGACAAATGTCATATCAGTAACTATCAAAGCACATTTTTCGGGAATACAGCCCATAGTACCTTCGCACACGTGAGTATCGAAAAAGACATAAACCAAACCAAGCCATTTATCAGCGAATATCACAAGGCTATTATAAACATTCAGTTTACACATAGTTGGGTGGTTGGTCATCTGAAGTCTGTAATGGCCGAATACGATATCACTCCTCACCAGTATAATATCCTTAGAATTCTTAGAGGCAGTAAAAATCCAATCTCAATTCTGAACATTAAAGAAAGAATGCTCGATCAACAAAGCGATGCAAGTAGATTGGTGGAAAGGCTTGTTATTAAAGGGCTTGTACATAAACATATCTCCAATAAAGATAGAAGACTGGTAGACATTACCATATCAGATGAAGGTTTACGCCTGCTACAAACAGCGGATAGTCTGAACGATGATTTACTAAAAATCTTTTCAAACATTACCGTAAAGGAAGCCGAGAAACTGAATAAACTCCTCGACAAATTCAGAGATAGTCAGGATTAATGGTTGAAATATTATTGGCAAAAACCTTACCATCCTCAAGGCCTGTATTCAACCGCTTGCGGTTCTCTCCGTTCTCTGTATTTGTATTATTAAATGGCGCTGTGCAACTCCCTGCCGCCGTGCCTCTGTGGTTCAATGTATTCCTCACGACTCACGATGTATTTTCACGACTCACGACACTCAAGCTCAATATCCACATTTACCCCCTATCTAATCCATCCTCCTACAACTTATTACCCCATCCCCAATAAATGCTCTGTTTTGTTTTTCTTTGCCGCAAGTTATGAGAATAATAATAGCAGTTTTTCTTTTTAGTATATGTAGTGTTACAGGTTCGGCTCAAGCCATTTCGCCCATTTTCGAATTCAGAGCCGCCTGGATAGCAACGGTCGAAAACATAGACTGGCCAAGTAAAAAAGGACTCTCTACCGAAGAACAAAAAGCAGAATTTATCAAGCTGATCGATCTGTTACAATCCATAGGAATGAATGCTGTGATAGTGCAGGTTCGTCCTGTTGCCGATGCATTTTATCCCTCCGATTTAGAACCCTGGAGCGAGTACCTTAGTGGTGTGCAGGGAAAGGCACCATTTCCATTATACGATCCCCTTGCTTTTATGATAGAGGAAGCCCATAAAAGGCACATGGAATTTCATGCCTGGCTCAATCCTTACCGGGCCGTATTTAATCTCGGCAGTTCTTCCATTTCGCCCAGTCATATTACCCGCAAACATCCCGAATGGTTTATCAATTATGCAGGTAAAAAATACTTTAATCCCGGCTTGCCGCAGGTAAGGGAATTTATAAAGGAGGTAGTAAGCGATATGGTAAAGCGATACAAAGTAGACGCCATACATATGGACGATTATTTTTATCCTTATCCCGTTGGCAACAAAGAGTTCAACGATAATAAAGCCTACTATTTATACGGCAACAATTTATCCAAAGCCAATTGGAGAAGGAGTAATTGCGATAGCATTATTACCCTGCTGTCTACTACTATTAAAACCAATGCTCCCAAAGTGAAATTTGGTATCAGTCCCTTTGGTGTATGGCGAAATAAAAGTATCGATTCTACCGGTAGCAATACCAAGGCTGGCCTCACGAATTATGACGATTTATATGCCGATATTTTGCTGTGGTTATCTAAAGGCTGGATCGATTATGTGGTACCACAATTGTACTGGGAGCGAGGTCATAAACTCTGCGATTACGATACCTTGCTGGAATGGTGGAACAACCATACTTATGGCCGGCAATTATATATTGGACACACGCTGGAAAGGGTTGGACATTCCATAGCATGGCGCAATAAAAGCGAGATTCCCGATGAAATAAATAACCTTCGCCAATACATGACCACCAATGGTAGCGCCTATTTCAGTGCCGGAATATTCAGGAATAATCCCAATGGATGGAATGATAGTCTTCGCACCAATTATTATCGTCTTCCCGCCATTATTCCCCCTATGGCCTGGATAGATAGTGTGCAGCCCGCAAAGCCCGCTGTGGTGGCTATCAACAACAATAAAGTTTCCGTTACCTACCCTGGTAAAGAAGATATAAAAGGTTATGCCATTTTCGATATGTCTCCCGTTGTAGAAGAGTCGCTTGGCTATGCCACCTTGATAAAGATTATTTATACTAAAAAGAATATGCAGCTGGATATAAACGATTTGCTGATGATAAAAGGCGATAAAATATTTGTAGCAGCCATCAGCGAAGGCAATAATATAAGCGAATGCGTAAGAGCATTTTAAATATTGACTTGAGCGAATTCTAAGAAATCAATGAAATCTATGATTCAATGCATGAAATGCATTGTGTTGTCTGTGAAATCTTCCGTTCTATTAATGAAATCGATATTGTTATGAAAAATATGCTCTATATTTTTTAGTATATCCTCTGTTCTATGTTTGAAATGCATTGTTTTGTGTGTGAAATCCTCTGTTCTATTAATGAAATTGATAGAGAAGTGTCTGAAATTGATGTTGCAATTGAATACATGGGTTATGTTGTTGAATATCTCGTTATTTACATTTAAATTAAGCCTGTTTTAATATAGTTATGCACCATAAAAAACCTCTGTAAGGTATGGTACGAACCAAACATTAACATTTGAAGAGATAATAAATGCTTTGTTGGTGCATAAGTATAAGGAGATGCGATGTATAAGTATAGTGACATTTACGCTGTGATTGAATGGGCCTAAAAGCTATATTGAAAATATAATGACTCGTTTGGTTGCTTTTTTTAAAGTAAACAATTTAAATGAGTTATTATGAAAGCAAGAGACATTGCCCGCATGGAAGCCGGCACAAGAACATTTTCCTTTAACACTGATGTAGAAAATTCCGTTAAACTGGCTACTATGGAAGATTATCCTGCAGTTGCCTTGGGAATAAGCGATACGCTTAAGGAAATAAAATCTGCACACTCGGCCCAATCTAAAGACATTTCGGGGATTGCACCCACTAAACAAGAACTGAGAGTAGAGATGGGTGAGACCATCCTTATTTATTCACAGCGAGGAATGGTAAGTGCAACGCTGACTGGTAACAAAGAGCTAAGTGATGAGATAGACCATTCTTTGTTGTACTATACAAAGGGGAGAGCGAGTTTGAGTGAGAGCAGGGCTACAGCAACTGTGGATTTGATAGAGTTGAAACTATTAAAGCTCGCTTCTTTAACAGCGGCTAATGTGGTAACAATGAGGGCTGCAATTGCTGCATTTGTAGCTAAGAAGGATGAGCCAACTATTGAAAAACAAGCTAAGAAAGTAGATGGTACAGACCAAGTACCTCCATTGCTTGATAAACTAGATGGGTATATTACTCTTGAAGGAAATCTGATACATTCATATTTTCCAAAAAGTAAACTATCTGAAGGGTTTGACCTTACGAGTAAATTGATAATACTTGGTGGCAGACATAACCCGATAGACCTGTATGTGGAAGATGCTTTGAGTGGAAAATTAATTGCTGGTGTAAAAGTGACTAAAGTTAAGAATACTAACTTGTTTACTATTAGTGATGAAGTTGGGTTTGCCCATTTTGATACCTGTGCATGTGGCAAGCAAAAGTTTCTCGTGGAAGCGGTTGGATATGTAACTCAGACTATTACTTTAATAGTAGTGAGGGGTAGTGGTGTGGAAGTGGTTGTGAAGATGGTAAAGCAAATTTGATAATGAATACAGAAGTAATAATGAGCCTGCGGAGAGATCTGCGGGCTTTTTTTATTACATTGTTCATTACATTTCTTTTTCATACATAAGGCTACACCCTATGCTGGTGTATGGCGCTCTTTCAGAGCTTTGGTTTGTTGTTTTCAATTCATACTTTAATTCATTTTTTATACATACATGTGGCTACACCCATTTCATACATAGGGCTTTGCCGTATGCTAGTGTATGTCGCTCTTTCAGAGCTGGGAGGTTGATTGTATTTTAAGGATTAGTGGGACATAACCCATTGTTTTTTATATAGGGTTCCACCCATTTCATTCATAGGGCTTCACCCTATACTGGTGTATGGCGCTCTTTCAGAGCTTTGGTTTGCATTAATTATAATTTATAAAAAAGGGCTTCACCATTTATCTGTTACATAGGGCTTCACCCTATGCTAATGTATGACGCTCTTTCAGAGCTGATGGCGGATAAAATTGAACTATTTTATTTTGATTGTTCCGGAATTAATCCCACACATATCTTTCATCGTATTCTATCTGGTATTCTTTTAAAAAGTTTACATACTCTTCTTCGAAGGTGAGCTTTTTGTGATGCTCTTTTTGTGTGGCTATGTAATGTGTAATAGCATTAACACCGAGATGATCTATTGAGAAAGAACCATAACCATTTTGCCAATAAAAGTTAGCATATTCTTCTCCTTTTGTTTTCATCCATTTTGATGAGTGTGATTTTATTTCTTCGAGTAATTTAATGAGCGCTATTTTTTTGGATAATAAACAAAGTATATGGACATGGTTTGAGTAACCACCAATTTTTATAGGTTGGCAATCTAAGCTATTACAGATTCCACCTAAGTATGCAAAGAGATCTTTCTCGATGGATTCATTTATAAATTGTTGTCTGTGTTTGGTGCTAAAAATAATATGTGTATAGTTTTTGACTAATGATTGTCCCATGTGAGCATTATTGAGATGGTGAATATTGGGTTGATAAATTTATTCATTTTCAATGTCTGTAAATATACCTTATTTGAAAGGGTATTAGATATTGTTTTCTGATAGTTGTAACATAATCTAAATGATAAGCCCTGAAAGGGCAAAAGATATTAGGGATGGGTGCAGCCCATCCTTGAAGAAAATTGAATATGAACCACAAAGCCCTGCAAGGGCGAGATAGTAGGAATGTTTTGAGGATAGAGTGGATATATTGCAAATCCGATTATTTTTACATATACCTATTAAATAAATAGTGATAAAAATGAACAGCCAAACCTATTCAAGTGAAAATAATAAAATTTTGTTTGTTGATTGGTACAAGGAATTCTTTCCTATGGTAAATAAACTTGTATATGAGAAAACAGACTCATATGATAACACTAAGGATATATTTCAAGATTGTTTGCTAATTGTATGGGAGAAATACAATAGAAATGAATTAAAACTTACCTCTAAACTATCCACTTATATTTATGGTATAGCAGAGAATAAATGTAGAGAATTTATGCGAAGAAAGGAAAGGAAGTATAACCGACCACTCATTGATGAATTTGACACAGAAGAGGAAGTAGGCTATGATAAGGAACAAGATGTATTGATAAAGAAGCTTGCGAAATGTGTAGAAAAACTACCTGATACAAGAAAGAAAATTGTAATGGATTACTACTATATGAAATATGACATGAAGGCTATTGCTGAGAAACATCATTTTGCGAATAGTGATAGTATTAAAAGCCAGAAGTATAAAGCTATTAATGATTTGAAAAATTGCATTAAAATACCTACAACTAATTAATTATGGAACAAGAAGATTTACTTATTGTAATAGATAAATTAACTGATGCTAAAGTATCGCTTAATGAACTTAATGAAATAAAGCCTTTGATAGGTACTGAAGATTTTACTGAAACTTATCTGATAGTAGCTGCTATGGAAGAAACTTTACAAGCTGAAGGTAGATTGATTTTGAAAAAGGAAATTGAAGTGGCTGCCAAAGAATATCATGATGAGCTAAAGGTTGTAAAAATAAAACAGTTTAACAGATGGATGCTACCCTCCATAGCAGCAGTATTATTGGTGGTTTGTTCAGTATCTGTAATACAAGTAATTACAGACTATAATAACCCAAAGAATTTTAGAAAAATATATATAGAAAACATAAAATAATACTATGGAAACTCCAATAAAAAACAATGGGTTAAAAACTTCGGATTGGTTATTATTTATAATGTGTATTGTAGTTACAGCTGGCATAACTTTGATTTATACTGAAGTGCATAAACATAATATGATTGCACAAAGTAGATTCTCCTATAATTTGAATAAAGATTTTGACAATAATATAGTTGATACTGCAATAGCTGCTGATATTGAAAATAGGAAACATTTACTTACAAATAATGGTGGTAGATGGGATGATAGACAACTTTCCAATTACCTTGGTTTTTATGAATTACTACAAGATTACATCGATGCAGGTTCATTGAATGTAAGAGATGTTTTTGATAATTATTCTTATGATATTCTTGCTGCATACAATCATCCTGAAATAAAAAAGTATATAGATACCCTTAGAGCAGAAACAAAGGATAATGCTTACTATGAAAAATTTGAGAACCTTGCCAAAAATTTTGCTGCTGCAAATGCTATAAAAAAATAAATTGAAAAAGCTGGTTACCTTTTAAAAGGATGTGCATAGATGTAATGAAAGAAATTATTTAAATTCAAAAATCAAACATCATGGCTAAGACAAAGAAGATTAACAAGTCGGCAGTTGACGGTAAAATAGTAAGTAAAGAGTATGCTAAAAAGCATCCTAAAACAACATTTGAACAAACTGTACCTCTTAAAAAGAAAAAATAAATTACTTAAACGCTTTTATTAGCAACAAAAAACAATAAAATGAAAAGATTAATATTAGTATTTATCTGTGTGATAATTGGATTAATTAGTTTTAGCCAAAAGAGACACCCTTATTATGGAGGTGGGCGCCACACAACAAGCCATGGAGGATATTATACTGGAGGTTCTGGTTCTAGTCATAAGGGTGGTCATTATGTGAATAGGAATACATACAATACATATGGAAGACATAAGAAAGGATAAAAAGAATTTTAATTATTATAATATGAAAAGTAAATACTTGATATTGAGTTTATTGTTGCTTACTTTTAGTCTATTGAAGTCTCAGACTTCAATAACAACACATGCTTTTAAAGCTTTGGATTCAAGTTATTTTAAATGGAAAGAATTTTCATTTATACTATCATTTCAAAAAAATAAACAAACTTGTAGTCTTGATAAATTAACAAGTTATCCTGAAGACTATCTAGATTTTTACTGTTTACCTATTTCTGACACAAATAAAGCTTACAGTATTAATAATAAAACTTATAAAGAGTTTGACAACATCAATTTTGATAGGGTTATTTTAAATATCAGACAAAATGTAATAATGTCAACAGTTGAAGTTAATAGGAATTCTCTTTGTTTTATTAAACAGTTGAATGATCCCTTAAAAGCTAAAGATACTTATAGACAAATTCTTAAATCATTTAAATTAAAATATGGTAGCAGAGCATCTAGATTTCAACAAAAGAATGTTATACCTGATACTGATTGTGCTGACTGTTTAGACGAAAGCTGTCCTTTTGCAAAAGAAGAAATAACCAGTTGGCGTGGTGAATCAGAAATAGAAATGTATTTAATATATGTTCAAGAAAAGAATTTAATCCTACTAATTATAGAAGACAATGGAATTAATCGAGCTTGGTTAAACAAACAAAGTTTATATAAAGATTCTGAATATGAAGAAAATTTTAAAGATGCCTTTAAAGAATTTGATAAGAGAAAAGAATTTAAGGGCTTGAAATTTGGAACAAATAAAATTAATTTAGCCCCCCATGTACAAATAGAATTGAATAATCAAAAAGGGTATGATATTGTAAATAAAGAATATAATAATTGGTTTGATATAAAATTTGATTTATGTAATATTGGATTTAATAAAAAGAATCAATTTTATACAGTTCTATTATTTAAATCTGATTTTTCAAATGATGAATATGAAAAACTCTTAAGAGATTTTACTTCTCTTTTTGGTTCTTCAAATATATTTAAAGAATTGAAAGGTGATAATATATGGACAATTTGGAGTGGCAAAAATATTGATTTGAATATTATGCGTCCTGTAAATAATAACATAATATGTATAAGAATTAATTGTTTTCCTTTAGATGATTCTTCACCAACTGATAAACTATATTAAAATAAGAAATAATGATAAATAAATTTAAGAATGAATTAGAAGAATTTCTTCATACTAAATCTGGTTCTACTTTTGATTTATTACCCTTAGTTCAAAAATACACTTCTGGAAATTCTCAAGATGAGATAAATAGTTTTAGAACTACGATTATGAGATTAATAAGTGACTATAAAAAAAATGATTTAATAAAAGCAAGAGATGAAGATATAGCACAATTATTACATATACCACCAACTCATAGACCATATATTGAAGAACCAATTATTATATGTAGTACATTTAAGTTTGAAGATTATTATAATAAAAAGAATACTCCAACATTACCTGTAGTTTATAATACATTCACAACTCATGGAGATAATAGCCCAATTGCTGGTAGGGATGTTTCATTTAAAGAGTCAGGAAATACTAACCCTGTTGATTCAAAAAGTTTAGATGTTGCAAAGAAAGGTCTTAATGTGAATATTATAGGAATTATAATAGCGACTATTTTAACAATAATAGGTATATTAAGTGCAAAACATATTATTTAAAGTATCACATTAATTTGAAATTATTATGAAAAAATTATTATGCATTTTTACGGTTTTATTTCTTGTTAAGTCCTCATATTGCCAATCTGTTAGTTTTGATGAATTAGTATCTTATTTGAGTTTAAATACAAAGGATATTGATACCAAACTAAAAATAAAAAACTACCATATTTCAAATACAACAATAGATGGGTCAGATACAATTTTTACTTATTCTATAGGATTACATGAACAAATTTATATAGGTGGCGGACAAACTAATAGTAAAGGCGAATTTTTAAAATCCGTTATATATCAAACTGACAAATCTGTTTATATTGAGACATTTTTTACACAAATGAAATATGCTGAATTATCACAGGGCGGTGTTAAAGATGAAAAAGATAAGACAAGATATTTAATGAATTCAACTTATTTTAATGTTATGTTAACTATAGGAAAAAGTGAAGGTGATTGGCACTCACTTATGGTAATAAGACGTTACCCTTAATTTAAATATTTTGGTATAAAACAATTTGACTTTATTATAATCAAATTGTTATCAAACTTATCTTATCGATTCTCCTTCTTCTTTGCCTTCTTCACATGCCTTATGCCTACTACCAAGGAGTAAGGTTTATTAGTTTATTGGGGTTTGCATTGCTGGCTTATAAAAGCTATAAACAAAAGAAGATAGAAGTAATGATAGTTTATATTGGGCTGGCATTGTTGTTTCAGCCGTTTGTGAAAATAACGTTGGGTAGAAGTGGATGGAAAATAGTAGATGTGGTGGTGGCGGTTGGGTTGATTGGATCGATTGTGTGGGATAAGAAGAGATAGACTGAAGTGTTGAATATTTTAAGTCGATATTTCGCCCTTGCAGGGCTTGGATGCATGATTGTAATATATAGTTCATCGTTCTTCACTATTTATATATCATAGGGCTGCACCCTAAGCTGGTATATTACGCTCTTTCAGAGCTTTAGCGATACTTTTCTTTTATTTCATAGGGCTTGCACCCTATGCTGGTGGATGGCGATTTTTCAGAGCTGGGATAAAACCAAAATTTATAATTATTCGATGTATTTGTTGACGGAATAACTTGTGTTATATACATTCGACCCATTCTGGGTCGGGAATTTTATCCTTGTTATTTTATTCCATAGGTTCCACCTATGGCTATTATTATTAAACCCATTCTAGGTTTGATCCATTTGATTGTAACAGATTAGAAATTATGTATATGCATTTGATTCAGATTTCTTTGCTGCGCATACAAAGACGGAACGATGTATTTGCCTTTGCGTTAGTGCCAGCAGGGAATATCCTATTGCTACCACCCTGAAACTGCTTAAAAATGTAAGCTGATGCAAGTGGTAGCAATAGATAGGAAGAGCTGGAACGGCCCGAAGGGAACGCCCAAAATCAAGTAAAAAATAAAAAACAAAAAGTAAAAAGAATACAAATACAGAGAGACAGGCTCCTGGTATTAAATTCTATTCAATACTTCTTCTCCCATTGCATCAGTACCTAAAATCATATTGGCCGGGGTAGATGCATCGGCAATATCGCGGGTACGAAAACCAGCTTTCAATACGCCTTCTACCGCCGTAATGATGGCAATAGATTCTTCCTTTAAACCGAAAGAAATATCGAGCAATAAAGCGGCCGAAAGAATAGAAGCCAACGGATTGGCCACACCCTTGCCGGTAATATCGTGAGCAGAGCCATGAATAGGCTCGTAAACGCCCGTTCCATCGCCTATAGAAGCCGAAGCAAGCATGCCCATAGAACCCGCAATCTGAGAGGCCTCATCGGTAAGAATATCGCCAAAAAGATTGGCGGTAAGTACCACATCGAAACGACAAGGATCTTTGATAAGCATCATGGCAGTAGAATCCACAAACTGATGTTCTACCTCGATATCAGGATATTCCAAAGCTACTTTCTGCACCACTTCGCGCCATAGTCGGGAGGTTTCCAATACATTGGCTTTATCTACGGAACAAAGTTTCTTTCTTCTGGTACGGGCAGCCTCGAAAGCACGGCGGGCAATACGCTCCACTTCGTAACGACTATATTCGGCAATATCATAAGCGGTATCGCCATCATTCTTTCTGCCTTTTTCGCCGAAATATATATCGCCTGTCAGCTCGCGGAAGAACAATATATCAGCACCTTTTAAAATCTCAGGCTTAATGCTGGAAGCACTCAACAACTCATCGAACAATTTTATGGGACGAAGATTGGCATAAAGACCAAGCTCTTTACGCATCTTTAATAACCCCTGCTCGGGCCTAACCTTGGCAGAAGGATCGTTATCGTACTTAGGGTGACCAACGGCTCCAAACAAAACAGCATCGGAGTTCCTCATTTTCTGCAAAGACTCGTCAGGCAAAGGATTTCCTGTAGCTTCGATAGCCACATGACCGATTAAAGCTTCATCGTAATTAAACTGATGATTGTACTTAGCAGCAATTTTATCGAGTACTTTTTTACCCACTGCTGTTACTTCTTGTCCAATTCCGTCTCCCGGAACGATTAGGATGTTTTTGTTCATATAATACAAGGCAAAGAGGCAATAGGCAATAGGCAAAGAGTTTATCTGAGCGTATGCCTTGGACTCCTTTATTTTATTTTTTGAATAAGTGAATATAACATTTTATCTATTTCTGTACAAGATTCAATCATTTCATTGAACCCATTTTTGGCAATGTAAGATAAGTTATTTGCTATCTCTAATTGCGTTTGCAGTTCAAATAAAGAGCCAACTGCTATTTGTAAAAACCTTTTATAATCATTCGTTGATCGTCTACCATATCCCTCTGCAATATTACTGGGAATTGATATTGCACATCGCCTTAATTGATTTGTTAACCCATACATTTCATTTAGCGGAAAAGAAACTGTATTGGCATAAATATTAGTAACCAATAACATTGATTTCTGCCATACAATCAAATCTCTATAACTACTAATAGTACCCATAATAACCCATTTTATAATTCTATACGCCCAGTCTACTTGTATTCTCCTTGTATTTGCATTCCCTCTTGCCTCTTTGCCTATTGCCTCCTTGCCTTGTATTCCACTTTGTGCCTTGTTGCCTCGTTGCCTTTGTCCCTTGTATTATAAAATATTCAACATCTTCTGCGTTGCTTGTATAGCCGAAACAGTCTGATCGGAATCTAAGCCTCTTGTTTTAAATTCTTTACCTTGAAGATCCCAGGTAATAATGGTTTCGCACAATGCATCGGACTTACCACCAGGTGGAATACGAACAGCATAATCGGTAAGAACAGGTAGATCCAGTTTCTTCTTTTTATAAATCGTTTTAAGCGCATTCATAAAAGCATCATACTGACCATCACCCTGTGCATGTTCTTCAAATACCTCTCCATTCAGATTAAGCTTGAGGGTAACCGAAGGTCTTAAGTCTTTGGAGTGGGTAAGCACATAGTTTAATACCTGCACCTTTTCTTCGATAGAACTACTATCTAAAACATCGGAAATAATGTAAGGTAAATCTGATTGCGTAACGGTTTCTTTTCTATCACCAAGTTCTATAATTTTTTGCGTTACCTTCTTTAAATCTTTATCAGAAAGTCGGATGCCTAATTGCTGTAAATTGTTTTCAATGTTTGCTTTGCCACTGGTTTTGCCTAAAGCATATTTACGCTTACGGCCAAAACGTTCGGGCATTAATTCATTGAAATACAGGTTGTTCTTTTTATCGCCATCAGCATGAATTCCGGCAGTTTGTGTAAACACGTTTTCGCCCACTACTGGTTTATTAGCTGGGATTCTAAAGCCAGAAAAAGTTTCTACTAACTTACTTACCGTATATAAGGATTTCTCTTGAACAGAGGTCTTCACATCTTTTACATAATCGTGCAACACTGCAATAGCACTGGCCATTGGCGCATTGCCTGTACGTTCGCCCATACCATTGATGGTAAGGTGCAAGCCTTGTATGCCTGCATTTACCGCTTCTAGAACGTTGGCAATACTTAAATCATAATCGTTGTGCGCATGAAAATCGAAATGCGTATTGGGATATCTGTTTATAATAGAAGTAACGTATTCTTTTACTTCAGAAGGAATAAGAATGCCCAATGTATCGGGGAGTAAAATTCTTTTAACTGGTTGGGTAGAAAGGAAGTCTAAAAACTGCAATACATATTCTTTGGAATTGCGCATACCATTGCTCCAGTCTTCCAGATATACATTGCACTGAATATTATTTTTATTGGCTAAAGCAATAACTTCTGCTACCTCTTTAAAGTGTTGCTTAGGGGTCTTTTTTAACTGATGGGTAAGATGATTAAGAGAGCCTTTAGTCAGTAAGTTCATTACCCTAGCGCCAGATTGAATCATCCAGTTTACCGAAGCTTCACCATCTACAAAAGTCAGTACTTCAATACGATCGATAAAGCCATTTTCGGTAGCCCATTCTGTAATCATTTTCACCGCCTGAAACTCTCCTTCCGATACACGAGCAGAAGCGATTTCAATTCTATCCACTTTTACTTCGGTCAGTAATAACTGAGCGATCGTTAATTTTTCTGAAGCCGAGAAAGATACACCACTCGTCTGCTCTCCATCACGAAGAGTAGTATCCATTATCTCGATATGACGATGGTGTTTGTTCATTTTTGTTTAATATCTGTGGGCTACATAGTTTGTCTGTGTATACTGAAAGTGAGGATATACAATTATTGCTTAATATGCGCTGGCAGCAGCGAAGTTTTTAATTTCTTCGTTCATTGCTTGCAGATAATCAATATCATCGAAGCCATGCGTCATATTATGTTTCTTGTAACCATTAATTACAAAAGATTCTTTATCTCCTGTAGCTAAAATGGTAATAGTTTGTTCTGGTAAATTAATCTCCAGTTCAGTTGCTGGATTCGCTTCTATTGCCTTAAATATTTTATCCAGAAACTCAGGAGTAACTGTTACCGGAAGAATACCAATATTAAGTGCATTACCTTTAAAGATATCAGCGAAAAAGCTGGATACAACACAACGGAAACCATAATCATAGATAGCCCATGCAGCATGCTCGCGGCTACTACCGCTTCCGAAATTCTTTCCTCCTACCAAGATCTTTCCGGTATATATAGGATTGTTTAGTACAAAATCCTGTTTAGTTGTATTGTCATTATTGTAGCGCCAGTCTCTGAAGAGATTGTCACCAAAACCTTCTCTGGTAGTTGCTTTCAAAAAGCGAGCAGGTATAATCTGATCTGTATCTACGTTCTCTATTGGTAAAGGAACTGCAGTACTTTTTAGTACCGTAAATTTATCGTAAGCCATTATAATTATGAATTAAAAATTAAAAATTAAGAATTTCTATTATTATAAAAAATCTCTTGGATCGGTTACCACACCTGTAATAGCAGCAGCAGCAGCAACTAAAGGACTAGCCAATAGTGTGCGACTTCCAGGCCCCTGACGACCTTCGAAGTTTCTGTTGCTGGTACTCACGGCATATTTACCTGCAGGAACTTTATCATCATTCATTGCAAGACAAGCAGAACAACCAGGTTGACGAAGCTGAAAACCTGCTTGATTTAATATATCCAGAATACCTTCTTCTTTAATCTGTGACTCTACAATATGAGAACCAGGCACTAACCATGCAGTGATATTATCCGCTTTCTTACGACCTTTAACGATAGAAGCAAAAGCTCTAAAATCTTCAATACGACCATTTGTACAACTACCCAGGAATACATAGTCTACTTGTTTGCCAATAATTTTTTCATCTTCAGCAAAGCCCATGTACTCCAATGATTTTTTATAGGAAGCACCACCATCTTTTACTGCTGAAGACAAAGGAATATTAGCAGAGATACCGGTTCCTAATCCAGGATTAGTACCATAAGTAATTTGAGGTTCGATATTATCAGCATGGAAATTCAATTCAAGATCAAACTGAGCACCAGCATCTGTTTTCAATGTTTTCCAGTAAGCAATAGCTTTATCCCAAGCTTCACCCTTAGGCGCTAATTCTCTTCCTTTTAAGTAAGCAAAAGTAGTTTCGTCAGGAGCAATCATTCCACCACGTGCACCCGACTCGATAGACATGTTGCAAACAGTCATTCTACCTTCCATGCTCATGTTTTCGAATACCTCTCCTGCATATTCTACAAAATAACCAGTAGCACCACTTGCAGTAATCTGAGCAATAATATAAAGTGCAACATCTTTAGGAGCAACACCTTTACCTAATTTACCATTTACATTGATGCGCATCTTTTTTGGCTTTGGCTGCATGATACACTGTGAAGAAAGAACCATTTCTACTTCGGAAGTACCGATACCAAAGGCAATAGCACCAAAGGCGCCATGTGTAGAAGTATGAGAATCACCACAAACAATAGTCATACCAGGAAGGGTAATACCATTTTCTGGTCCTACTACGTGTACAATACCATTTTTAGGATTACCTAAACCCCAATGAGAAATACCATATTTAGCACTATTATCTTCTAAAGCTTTTAACTGATTAGCCGATAAAGGGTCTTGAACCGGTAAATGCTGATTAATAGTAGGTGTATTATGATCTGCAGTAGCAAAGGTTCTATCCGGAAACATAACTGAAATACCCCTGTTTTGTAACCCCAGAAAAGCAACAGGACTAGTTACTTCATGGATGAAATGGCGATCGATAAAGAACACATCTGGACCATCTTCAATCTTTCTAATGACATGTGCATCCCACACTTTATCAAATAAGGTAGCTGACATATTATTCATTGTTTAATTATTATAAAAGTTTATACACGATTATGATGAAGACTGCGAATTTAAAGAAAACGAAATGAATTATTTATAAAATGGTTCGTTAAGTATAACCGAACTAGTTAATCTGAAATAAATTTTTAAAAAAGAATGAAATTCGATTATGCTATATATAAAAAAAGCTTCTCTTTCGAGAAGCTTTTTTATATATTAACTTGATAAAATATTATTTATTCTTCAAATTAGGGAAAGGAGCTGGAACAGTATTTGGTCCATCTTCATTTGTATACTGAATATCTACAGTATTTGGATCACCATTTCCACCATCATAAGAGAAGATAAATCTATTTTCAGAGATACCTAATTTCTCAGATAAATATTTAATAGTAGCGTTTACTTTTTCCCAAGTTCTTTGTTGAGAAACCTTATTTGCTAATGGATGTCCAATAACCTTCACTTTATAGTTAGGATTAGCTTTCATTTTTTCAGCGATTGCTTCTAATAACTTAGCTGCTTCTTTAGATATTTTAGCTCCATTCTTAAATTGGATGCTTGGCAAATCTTCAAATTTCTCAGATCCTATACCTTTAATACCATTCTTTTTCAAACTATCTAATTCACTTTGTAATGCATCAATTTTAGTGCAACAAGGAGACTCAGGACAAGTTCCAACACCATCTGCATTTACAGGGAAGCATTTTTGAGGAGTAAGCAATTCTTTATCCTTATAATCAGGAACGCCATCACCATCTGTATCAATAGCTCTACCTCTTGCATCAACTGCTGCACCTGCTGGCGTATTTGGTTCAAGATCAAATTGATCAATTATTCCATCACCATCAGCATCAGGTAATTTTGGAATAGGTATTTTGATGTGTGCAGGAACGTTTAATTCATTATAAATATAGTTCATTGGATTAATCCACCATAAAGGTTGAACTTTTCTAGACGTACTTCCAATATTTCTATTGATATGTAATGTAGTTAAACCAAGCATATCATTATTGTTACCCTCTCTAACACCATCCCACATATCTTCCCAAGCATAAATGAATTTTTGTTCTAAACCTAAATTCCATTTATCATTCAATTTATATGAAAAACCGAAACCAAAATCAACTCCATGTCTTAGTAACCAGTTGTTTTTAATTAAAGTGATATTATTTCTGTGACTATCATAAGTTGAAGCATTATTTTCATATTTATGATCCATTACAGCGTTTAATTGACTTCTGATATCACCTCTTGAAGTCAATAAATTGATGTAGTGATATTTATTTCCATAAGGATCAACTCTGTTGTCGTTCGGTGTAGTAGTCCAATAGTATGGATGACCATTAGCATCTAAAGCATCTACATCTACATCAGCCATTGATAAAGTATAACCTCCGAATAAGTATAAATTCCATTTAGGGTTTGCTCTAAAGAAATCCAAAGTATTAAGTGAGTATACAAAATCTAAAGAAAGTGCATGCATTTTAGTTCTAAAGTTAGCAAAATACATAAGTCCTTTGGAAGCATAATAAGTTTGCCAAGGGTTTGTTGTATAAGATCCTACAGAAAGAGGCGCTACAGTAGTTCTTGGTCTGTAATCTAAACCATAGGTGTAAGATCCTGAGTAAGCTACTCTGAAAGACCAATTAGGAGAAAAAGATTTTCTTAAATGAAAACCTCCAGTAAAATTTAAAGATTCGTGTCCACCAAAATCTCCAAACCTAGTATCTAAATCACTAAACATACAAGCATATCCAAGATCTAAGCCAATCTCAAATTGATCTCTTGGTTTTGCAGGATAAGGAAACTGATTGTGTAAGAATTCATTAAATTGAGGAATTCTTTTAGTCGGTACCTTAGAACTGTCTTTCCAGTCCCAACCCCAATCTTTATTTTTTGATTGCTGAGCAAAAGTACAAACGGTTAAGATTGTAAATAATGCTGTTAGGAGTGTAATTTTTTTACTTGCCATAGCTTTTTAATCTTTTAATAGTGAACAAAAATATTGGTATTGGGCTAAACTATCAAATATTATTATAAAGTCAGCATAATTAACACCAAGTTTTAAAAACGCAAAGTTCTATGCATTTATTATCCGAGACTTATATTAATATCCTTATTTAATGCAAAATTTACTTATTTATTAATGAATATTGTAAAAATAAATGCACTTAAAAACAACAGACATTATATTGCACCCGAAATAGATATGACAGTTTCTACCAAAATCATTGCTAAAGAGCTTGCCGAATTTGAGCTTCACTTCAAGGAAGCGGTTAAGAGCAAAGTACCATTATTAGACAGGATAATGCAATACATCGTCAAACGTAAGGGTAAACAAATGCGCCCTATGTTTGTACTGTTGTGTGCCAGACTAGGTGGAGAAATTAATGAATCAACCTATAGAGCAGCTTCACTTGTTGAACTATTACATACTGCTACCCTCGTTCATGATGATGTAGTAGATGAAGCAGATGAAAGAAGGGGTTTCTTTTCAATTAATGCTCTTTGGAAAAATAAAATAGCAGTTCTTGTCGGAGATTATTTGTTATCAAAAGGATTATTACTTTCTTTAGATAATAATGATTTCAAAGTGCTACAAATTCTTTCAGAAGCAGTGAAAAAGATGAGTGAAGGAGAATTGCTTCAGATAGAAAAGGCTAGAAACCTGAATATTAAAGAAAGTATCTATTATGATATAATTAAAGGTAAAACCGCCTCTCTTCTAGCATCTGCCTGTGCTGCAGGTGCGTATACAACATTTACTGATACTGAATCTGTTGACAAACTAAAGGCATTTGGCGAAAATGTTGGAATGGCTTTTCAGATAAAAGATGATCTTTTTGATTATGGAACTCAAAATGTTGGTAAACCCACAGGAAATGACATCAAAGAAAAGAAAATGACGCTTCCGCTTATTTATACTTTAAATAATTGTGATGCTTCTACTAGAAAGAAAATTATCTATATCGTAAAAAACAATAATACTGATAAGCTGAAAGTTCAGTATGTAATAGATGAAGTTTATAAATGTGGTGGTATAAATTATGCTACTAAAAAAATGATTGAATATAAAAAAGAAGCCCTGAATATTCTATCGCAATTTCCTGATTCTGAGGTTAGATCTACTTTACATGACTTGGTTAATTATTCAATTGACCGCAAATATTAAAACAACCTCAACCTGAGTTTATGGAAAAAAGATGGACGATATTATCTGCTGATGAGCAAAAAGTAAACTCACTAAAGGATGCCCTTAAAATTAATGCTACTATTTGTTCTATTCTGGTTCAAAGAGGAATAGATAATTATAATGCTGCCAAACAATTTTTCCGTCCCCAATTATCAGATCTATATTCCCCTTGGTTGATGAAGGATATGGATAAGGCTGTTGATAGAATATTACTGGCATTTAGCAACAAAGAAAAAATACTGGTTTATGGAGACTATGATGTAGATGGCACTACCTCGGTAGCTACTGTGTTTCAGTTTCTTAAGTCATCTCATGATCAGGTTGACTACTATATTCCCCATCGTTACAGAGAGGGGTATGGTGTAAGTAAGCAGGGAATAGACTATGCTGCTGAGAACGGTTTTAGCCTTATTGTAACTTTAGATTGTGGGATAAAGAGTGCTGAACTAATCGACTATGCTAACACTTTAAATATCGATGTTATTGTATGCGATCACCACATGCCGGATGATTGTGTTCCCAAGGCTGTTGCTATACTTAATCCAAAACAAAAAGATTGTAACTATCCGTTTAAAGAGCTTTGTGGTTGCGGTGTAGGTTTCAAACTGATGATGGCTTTAGCGGAGAAACTTTCTTTACCCGATGAATCGTATTTACAACATCTTGATCTTGTTGCTACTGCTATTGCCGCAGATATTGTACCTATTATTGATGAGAACAGAATACTTACTTATTACGGATTAAAAAAAGTAAATACCAATCCTAATCCAGGGGTAAAAGCGTTGATGAGATTAGCTTCTGTTCAATCGGAAATGTTTGTAACCAATCTAGTATTTGTTATTGCCCCTAGAGTGAATGCTGCTGGACGTATGGATTGTGCTAAAAAAGCAGTACAGTTATTTATTGAAAAGGAAGAGCAAGCTGCTATGGCTATTGCAGAAATATTGCATTCCGATAATACCGATCGTAGAGAAGCTGATGCAAGCATTACAGTCGAAGCTTTTGAATTGATAGGAAATGATGTACTTGCAAAAGATAAAAAAACAACTGTTGTTTATCAGGAGCACTGGCATAAAGGGGTGGTAGGAATTGTAGCGTCGAGATTGATAGATACTTATTACCGCCCTACAGTGGTGCTGACTAAAAGCGGTGATTTTATAGCAGGTAGTGCAAGAAGTGTAAGTGGGTTCAATTTATATGAAGCTATACATGCTTGCCGAGAACATCTTATAGGATACGGTGGTCATTTTGCTGCTGCTGGTTTAACTATGTTGCCAGAGAACTTAGACGCTTTTATTAAACAGTTCGAAGATGTTGTAAGTAGTACTATAAAAGAGGAGTTATTAACCCCGGAAATTGTAATAGATGCACAGGTTTCTTTTGATCAATTGAACCTTGCTTTTTATAATATTTTACAACAGATGGAACCCTTTGGTCCGGAAAATATGAGACCGGTATTTATCTCTCGTAATGTATTTAATAAAGGCTGTAAAATAGTGAAGGAAAAACATATCCGTTTTGTATTGGGACAAAATAATATAACCCTTACAGGTATTGGATTTAATATGGCCGACAAATTTCAAAAATTTGATTCTCGACAACCTGTTGATGTTGTATATACGTTGGAAATTAACGACTGGAATGGTAATAAAAACCTCCAGATTAAGGTTATAGATTTCAGAGTAGCAAACAATAATTAGCAACTAGAATATTAATCGCTTACACTTCTTTCATCAACGTTCTGAAACCAATGAACTTATTACCCCATTGTTTCATAGAATCATCTCTTAGGGGGGATGCAAAAATGGCTATATAACGCTCATAATCTTCGCGGGTTGCTGCAAAGTATTGTGCTGCATAAGTTACACCCTCTACTTCATCTATATCCAGTAGTCTTACAAATTTATGCCCTGTAAAACAGCCCGATGCCATCACTTCAGGAATATGTTTTTCTTGCATCCATTGCACCCACTCAGCATGAATAGAATGATCTAATTTTATAGTAACGTTGTATATATACATTTTAATCAATTAAAAATTAATAATTAAGAATTAGTAATTGTTCAATCCGCCAATTCGTTAATTCGTAAATCCGATAATTAAATATCAAAAGCTGCATATATCGGACAATGATCGCTATGCTTTACATCAGGATAAATAGCCGCTTCTTTTATACGGTTTGCCAGTGTATTGGTAACACAGATATAATCAATTCTCCATCCTTTATTTTGTAACCTTACACTAGGAAAACGCTGACTCCACCAGCTATATGCTCCGGTAGTTTCAGGGTGAAGTTTGCGGAAGGTATCCGTATATCCCGAAGCCAGAAACTTAGTAAACCATTCTCTTTCTTCCGGCAAAAAACCCGACGAGTTTTTATTGCCTTTAGGATCATGAATATCTATTGCTTCATGACAAATATTATAGTCGCCAGTAATAATTAAATTGGGCTTTTCTATTCTTAATTGTTCTAAGTAATCATGAAACTCCTCCAGCCACTGATACTTATAAGTTTGTCTTTCATCGCCACTGGTACCCGATGGAAAATAGGCATTCACCAGCGTAAAGTTTTTATAATCAATTCTGATAACCCTACCTTCAAAATCGCTTTGTTCTATGGCACTTCCATACACAATATTCTCGGGAATAATTTTTGTAAAAACAGCTACACCACTGTAGCCTTTCTTTTGTGCCGAGAACCAGTAAGTATGGTAGCCCAATGCTTCAATACTTTTATAATCGGCATCATCTTTCATGGCCTTGGTTTCCTGAATACAGATAATATCAGCAGGATTGGTTTCAAGCCATTCTATAAAACCCTTTTTAATGGCAGCCCTTATTCCATTGGTGTTGTAAGAGATAATACGAGTCATAAAAACTAAAATCTAAAACTTTAAAAACTAAATGAATACAAATATATAAAGTAGCTTAATAAACAACTCCAATGTATTAAACATTGAACGATTTAAACGTTTTAAACCTTTTGAACTTGTATAAAAGTTCCCCTTCAGGGGATATGGGTTAGAACTCCGTCTTCAATTCAATCAGTCTAAGAAACTCCTCTTTTGTTTTGCCTTCTGCAAACTTACCACCATAGAATGCAGTAACGGTAGATGAAGTATCGTCTTCTACCCCTCTACTGGCCACACATAGGTGTTTAGCATCAATTATTACCGCTATATCTTCTGTCTCCATTATCTTCTGCAATTCTTTTCCTATCTGCACAGTAAGACGCTCCTGCACTTGCGGACGTTTAGCATAGTATTGTACCAGCCTGTTTAGTTTGCTCAATCCTATCACTTTTCCATTGCTGATATAAGCCACATGTGCCTTACCAATAATAGGTACAAAATGATGCTCGCAATTGCTATAGAAAGAGATGTTTTTTTCTATCAGCATCTCGTTGTACTTGTACTTATTATCGAACAATGCAACCGATGGTTTATTAGCAGGATTTAAGCCGCTGAATATCTCCTGAATATACATTTTAGCCACTCTTTTAGGAGTACCCTGCAGGCTGTCATCCGTAAGATCAAGACCCATTATTTCCATAATGGAACGGAAATGTTTTTCTATTGCTACTTCTTTTTCTGCATCGCTCATATCAAAAGCATCGGCACGCAATGGAGTATCGGCCGATGTGCTGATATGGTTATCTCCTATATCGTCTATCATGGTATTGCTCAGTTCTATTCTATCGTTATTAATATGGATATTCAACAAAGTTTCGTTCTGTTTCATATAATGTAATTTTTAGTTGAAGTTTTTCAGAAATAAGTGGTCTTAGTAAATTATAAATAACTACAGCAATGTTCTCAGCTGAAGGATTCAAATGTTCAAATTCTGCAACATCCAGATTCAGGTTTTTATGATCAAACCTGTCCAGCACCTTTTCCTTTATCAGATTGCTAAGGGTTTTAATGTCTATTACAAATCCGGTTTCAGGCACTATGCTGCCAATTACTTTTACTATCATCTCATAGTTATGACCATGATAGTTTTTATTGTTGCACAAGCCAAAAACTTCTTTGTTCTTTTCATCCGACCAAAGAGGATTGTGTAAGCGATGCGCTGCATTAAAATGTTCTACACGGCAAATTGCCACTTTATTGTTCATGTGTTGCCAATATTATATATTGAGTTTGAAGTCAATAAAACAAATACAACTGATTAATGTTCTGAAGTTATTAAAATTATCAACTGTCTGTTGCTGATGCGGAAGTGTGCCGAACAAGCTAGGACAAAGAAGAACTAGTATTGATAATATGGTATTCTATTCACCAATCAGGGAACAAACCTAGTATAATTTTTACTTATTGAATAGAATTTTCCCGTTCTCGAAGTTTTTAATGAAGACTATTCTGACTTTAATTGGAAGGAATAATCACTATTTTCATCCTTACTGTATAGGTAGGAGGAAGGACAGTTGCACCATTTGCTCCTTGTATTTCAATAGTCAAAAGCCCTGTTTGATGCGTATAGGAATAACAATTGCCGTTGTATACTTCTGGTAATCCTTCATATAAATTATTACCACCACTCATAGATACTAAGATACCATCGTAAGTATTGGCGTATGCATCTATTTCAGGCATATTTAAAGAGACATAATATGTTTGAGAAGTGGCACTATACTGCCAGTCGGAAGGATGAATATCGGCAAGAACAGTTATATTGGGTATCACTACCTCTTTCTTTGTAGTACAGGAAGAAAAAAGGACAACACTTAAAACAAACAGAAGTACAATATTCTTTTTCAAACTTTAATTTTTTAGAAATGAATAAAACTAATATCATGCCAGGATATAATGTTTTTAAACATTTTTAATCCTCATTACAAAACTAAACGTACAATATATAAATAGTAATTCACCGAAGTTTAGTATTCTGAGGACTTGTAATACTAAAAATAAACTAAAATTTATGGACCATAGTAAACAGAGTGTGAATTAAAAAATTGAAAATTTAAAGAACTTGTATTTCATTTTCAATTTTGTATTGTCTATTTTAACCCTGGATAATGATCCACCGTTTCAAACACATAATTAGGATTTTGTTTTAATGCCTTTATAAAGTTATATAAAGAATCGGAATATGGCTGATGCTGAAACATTCTGTCGTGTGATAATATTACCAGATGATTCTTCGTGTGCATTTCCATTTTCTCGAAACATTTGGCCACTGTGGCAACCATTTTCGTAACTGATTGTCTGGGAAAACAATGTTTGTCATGGGTAAATTCCCATTCAGCATCCCAACCTATTACATTGTATCCTGCATTGTCTAGTAGTCTACAAACTGGCTTTACCAGTCCTGAAGCTTTTATATCTCCTTTACATACCCAGGCGCTATTCCCTGGAAGGCGGATAATAGGAAATGGCACCCTAAGCTTCTGCTGTGTTTCAAAGAAGTCTTCAGCAGCAGTATTAGGATGATTATAAAACTTATGATACTGTCCATTGGCATGAGTGAAACTATGATTTGCCAGTAGGAAGAAAGGGTATGCCCCTCTGATAGTATCAACAAGATGATTTGTTTTTGGGCTACAAGCATGTTCTCCTACCATAAAAAAAGTAGCTTTTGTACCTAGTTCCTTACAAATGTTTAAGCATATATCCGTACCATTTTGTGGACCATCATCAAAGGTAAGATAGATATATTTCTTGGTAGTATCATATACAATGGGCTTAATAACCAAAGCAACATTAGCGTCTTTAGTAATAGAAGTAGTATCTTTTATTGTGGTAGATTTTGCACTATCTGTCTGATCAGAAGCAGACTTTTGAGCGCTTTTTATAGCGCTGGAATGCTCGTTGCTACAAGCTAGTAACAATAGAACTATCATCCAGCTATTGCATAAAATTATTTTCTTGAGTAACATCATAAACTGGCGACGAAGGTAAGGGCATTGTGTTTTTTCAGAGAAATTAAACCCGGCATTCCAATTGAGTCCCTAAAAAGATAGCAGTTATTATGATCTTTGCAATGTATTAAACAGCTTTAACTGTTATCTGCGCGCGCTGTATTTGTATTAATGTATTTGTTTCAAATTCACTAAATTTTCAAATTTTCAAATTTGTTTTCTGCACCCTCTGCGTTACTGTATTTGTATTCAATCCACAAATTTGTTAATCCGCTAATTCGATAATACTTGCTCTAGATTTTTAATCCCAATAATAGCTTTTTACTCCATTTTCTCATAATCCGTTATCTTGCGCCACTTTTCAAATACTGTTTTTATGAGTAAACATGCTTTTATTTTCCCTGGTCAGGGATCGCAGTTTAGCGGAATGGGTAAACAATTGTACGATACAAACCCACTAGCTAAAGATTTGTTTGAGAAAGCAAACGAAATATTAGGCTTTCGTATCAGTGATGTTATGTTTAGCGGAACTGATGAAGAACTAAAGCAAACAAACGTTACACAGCCTGCCGTTTTTCTGCATTCTGTTCTGGCATATTATACCCTTGAATATCCTCAGCCTGATATGGTAGCCGGACATTCTCTGGGAGAGTTTTCTGCATTGGTAGCTAATAAAACTTTAAGCTTCGAAGATGCTTTAAGATTGGTTAGTATCCGTGCAAGCGCTATGCAAAAAGCTTGCGAACTAAATCCTTCTACCATGGCTGCAGTATTGGCTTTGTCTGATGATAAAGTAGAAGCTATCTGTAAAAAAATTACGGACGAAACTGGCGAGGTAGTAGTGCCTGCAAACTATAACTGTCCTGGACAACTGGTAATCAGTGGTTCTATTAAAGGAATAGAAATTGCCTGCGAAAGAATGAAAGCTGCCGGAGCAAAAAGAGCATTGGTGCTACCTGTTGGTGGAGCATTTCATTCACCGCTTATGGCGCCTGCAAAAGAAGAACTTGCTGCAGCTATCGAAGCTACTTTATTCAGTACACCTATTTGCCCTGTTTACCAGAATGTGGTAGCTAGCGCAGTAGAAGATCCTGCTGCAATAAAGGCAAACTTAATTGCACAGCTTACTGGTCCGGTAAGATGGACGCAAAGCGTAGAGGCAATGATAGCCGATGGTGCAACAGAATTCACCGAATCAGGTCCTGGAAAAGTATTGCAAGGATTAGTACAAAAAATTAACAAAGAGACAGTCGTAAACGGAATAGGATAGGATGAAAGAAAAACCAGTGTTAAACACCGTTTTGTCACCAAAATTGTTAGATTTATACAATATTAAGGATAGTATATTTGTAGTGATAGATGTATTCAGAGCTACCTCTACCATGGCTACTGCTTTATACAATGGAGCTAAGAAAATTATACCGGTCGATAATGTATCAAAGTGCATAGAAATAGGCGCTAAAACAGGTGGCATTACTGCAGGCGAAAGAGACGGAAAAGTAATAGAAGGATTGCAATATGGCAATTCTCCAGCAGAGTATCCAAGAAGCTTTATCGAAGGAAAAGTACTGGTACTAACCACTACCAATGGTACCAAATTATTGCACATGGCTTTAGATAAAGGTGCTAGCGAAATAATCACCGGTTCTTTCCCGAATATCACGGCCATATGTGATTATCTGATAGCCCAAAAAAGAAATGTAATCCTTGGTTGCTCGGGATGGAAAGATAAATTTAATCTCGAAGATACTTTGTTTGCAGGGGCAGTGATAGAAAGAGTAAAAGAACATTTTACCATCCATTGCGATGCATCTTTAATGGCTTCGGAATTATACCAGAAGCACGAAGGAGATATTAAAGAATACATTAGGGAAACAACGCATTGGCACAGGCTTGCAGCCTTTGGATTAGAGAAAGATTTGGAATATTGTGTTACCAACGATGTAGCACCAGTACTACCGTTCTATAAGAATAGTGAGCTGATAGCAAAATAGTCAATTAGTTAATTAGCTGATTAGCTAATTAAATACAAGGAATTAATACAGAAATTCAAAGTATAAAGTATTCTGTTTTAATCCGCTAGTCCACCAATTCGCTAATTCGTTAATCAGTTAATTCGTTAATTCGAAAATTTTAAAAAATGGAAAACAATCGCACAGAAGTAGCCACTTTAGGAGAGTTTGGTTTAATACAACACCTCACCAAGAACTTTGAAATACACAATGCTTCAACAGTTTTGGGAGTAGGGGATGATGCTGCCGTAATAGATCATTTTGGCAAGCAGACTGTAGTTACTACCGATCTGTTGCTCGAGGGTATCCATTTCGATTTAATGTACACCCCCCTAAAGCATTTAGGCTACAAATCCGTGATTGTGAATATCAGCGATATCTATGCCATGAACGCCCATCCTACTGCCATTACGGTAAGTATTGGTATCAGCAATAAAGTAAGTGTAGAAGCCCTCGATGAATTTTACGAAGGAGTATATGCTGCCTGCGAAAAATATGGGGTCGATCTTATTGGTGGTGATACCTCTTCTTCCAATAAAGGTTTCGTTATTTCTGTTACCGCATTAGGCGAAGTAAGTACTGATAAGTTTGTAAAAAGAAGTACTGCCGAAGTAGGCGATCTTATCTGTGTTACCGGCGATCTTGGTGCCGCTTTTTTAGGGCTTACCCTCATGGAGAGAGAAAAGAGAATCTACCTCGAAAATCCTGCTATCCAGCCCGATCTCGAAGGACAGGATTATATAGTGGGTCGTTTATTAAAACCAGAGGCAAGAAAAGATATTATTGAGTTCTTCGAAGCCAGCGAAATTACCCCTACAGCCATGATGGATGTAAGCGATGGACTTAGCAGCGAAGTATTGCACCTCTGCAATCAGAGTGGTCTGGGATGCAGAATTCATGAAGATAAATTACCTATCGATGATAAGTCTCGGATGGCAGCCTTCAAGTTCGGACTCGATCCTACTGTATGTGCCTTAAATGGTGGTGAAGACTACGAATTAATCTTCACGCTGAAGCAGGCAGATTACGATAAAATTACCCTCAACGAACAGATCAGTGTAGTAGGTTATATGGTAGAAGCAGAAGAAGGACGCAAGTTCATTTCCAAGGGTGGAAATACGTTCGATATCACTGCTCAAGGATGGAATGCTTTTAATAAATAGATGTTTTTACATACAGAAATATAATAAAAGAGCGCATTTAAGTTTATCTTAAATGCGCTCTTTTATAAAGTATTAAGCACTATTCTTTTATAAAAGATGTACTTCCGTTAATGTTTTTACAGAAATAAGTTCCAACTGGTAATTTACTAATATCTAAAGTAGTAAAGTTATTTTTTGTGATTGTACTTATTACTTTCTCTCCATTGCAATTATATATATTTAGTATTCCATTTGTTGAAGTCTCTATAGTTATAATATTTTTAGCTGGATTAGGATAAATTAATATTTTATCTTTTGAATTAAAATTATTAATTAAAATAGTATTACTATAGGTAAACTGACCATCTATATCAATCATTTTTAAGCGATAAAAATTGTTTCCAATTAAAGGTAATTTATCTGTAAAGCTATAATGAAAGCCAGTTGTTAAATTTGTGGCAGATACATTACCAATAGCATTAAAATCTTTTCCATTATTGCTTCTTTCAATTTCAAAAGCCTTACTATTTGTTTCTGTTTCAGAAATCCAGTTCAATATAGTCGTTTTATTTTCAACTACGCCATCAAAATTACTTAATGTAATCGGAACGGGCCAACCAAGATACATTTCAGTAAATCCAACAGAACCAGGACCAAACCATTTTAAATTTCTTGCTACATCAAAAGCCATGCAACCTATTTTATTAGCAGGCAATCCTTTGGCAGTAGTAGTTGTACTGTATGTAGTAACTTTAGATAATGTATAGTCTAATACTTTTAATCCTTTAACATCGGTACCAAACCAGATATTTCCAGCAGTATCTATGCCAATACTATGTATAGTAGTGTCGGTAATTTTATTAAATGGTGAACTAGTTTGTGATGGAGAATAATTTACCCAGGTAGTATCATTAAATTTATAAACTCCTTTGTTATCAGTACCAATCCACTTAATGCCTTTAGCATCTATTTTAATAACATTGATAGTATTGTTACATTTAAGACCACTATTAGAAGAATCAAATCTAGTCCAAACTGTTTGTGTACTATCCAGTTTACTTATACCACCACAATCTGTAGCTATCCATGTATTACCCAAATTATCAAATATAATATCATTAATAGTATTGCAGGAAATTCCACTGTTAGATGTATTATAGTTTGTCCATGAAGTATCTTTTACGGTAAAAATACCACCTACATCTGTACCTATCCATACCACTCCTTTGGGATCAACAGCTATTTTATTAATTGCATTATCTGTAATTGGGCTATTAGTAGTATTATAAGTTGTCCAGCTTGTATTGCCATCAAACTTACTAACACCAAAATCAGTTCCTATCCATTTGTTACCTATAGAATCAACAGCAATAGTATTTACAGTATTGTTAGCTAATCCATCTTTGGTAGTATATTTAGTGAAAGTGCTTGCCCCATCAAATTTACTAATACCAGTATCAGTTCCTAACCAATATATTCCTTGTGGGTCAATTGTGATAGAATTAATTGCAGGACTGGATATTTTACTATTAGCAGGTGTAAAGGTTTTCCAGTAAACGGTAGATTGTGCAATTGATTTTGTAGAAAATAATGCTATTGTAATTACTATTATTAAGTAGAATACTTTTTTCATTTTTTTTGGTTTGTATACCAAAACTATACACTGAAAATGAATATAGTTGATAATAATATTTACTTAATATTAAAATAATTTTCAGATAATATTAGTTTAATATTTAAAAATCAAAAAAGGTAATTAATAGTTATTTCAAAATACTTTCTTTATATAATAAGCTTCCTTTATAGTCTACAATTTGAGCTGTTAAAGAATTAGGTAAAACTGAAAAAACCATAAATCCATTTTCAGAAACACCAAATTTGCCATCATTAGGAAAAACTATGGTTGGAGTTAGTTCCGACCCTGCACCTGATACAAAATAATGGGTACTTCCTGATGGTTTAATGTATTGAAGATTATGCTCATGTCCACAGATATATGCATCAACTTTGTAGTGATCAAAAATAGGTTTTAGTAAGTTGTTTAATTGTTTGGTTTCTTTGGTTTTCATTCTTTTTCCACCAGTATATAAAGGATGATGACCACAAACAATTCGCCATTTAATATTTGATGAGCTATCACTCAATATTGTCTCTAACCATTTTCTTTGCATAGCTGTATCTTGTGTTTTCACATCATCATGTTCACCTGAAGAATAATAAGAATCTATGAATGGGGATGTATCCAGAAATACAAATAATACTTGCTTTGTAGTATCATTATTGATTGCAAATTTTTTACTATAATACCTCGCTGGCATATTCCAACGTTTATCTATCTTATGATAATCAATTTCTGCTTGAGGATTACCTTTATAATCGTGGTTTCCCAATACAACATACCAATCTCTTTGTAATGCAGGTGCTGTATAAACATCTTCAAAAGAGGTTTTCCATTGTTTATCAGTAACACTCTGTACACCACTTTCATAAAAATTGTCACCCAGAATCATATAAAATTTAGTATCGGTTTGTTCACCTGTAATACCCATTTGATTTGCAACTTCCACTTGGTGGTTAGTTCCTTGTCTTCCCCAGTCACCCATTGCAATAAAGTTAAAAGCGGTTTTATCTACGGTCAGATTTAATTTGTTTTTAATGCTATCGCTTTGCCCAAAAAGGTTTATACAAATAAATAAGCATAGAATGGCTAACACATAATTATTTTTCATATCTAGTTTAAGTTTGGCTTCAAAATTATTTACATTGAATAATTTTATTGCATTAACAAATTATTAATTCCAAAATAATACTACCCAAAATTGAAATCAAAGAATAGTTTCGCCTTTCATTATATCTCTACATGAAAGTACACTTCATATTACTAGCTATTATATTTTCAATAACTACATCCTATGGGCAATATAGTGTTTTAAAAGGTACTATTTACAACGCTACTTTAAAACAAAAACTATCTGGAGCTTCGGTTTATATTTCTGATACTGCTCTTAAATCTGTAGTTGTATCCGATAATAATGGTTTTTACATCATAAAAAATATTAAGCCCGGTAACTACACTTTAAAAGTTAAATACCTTGGATTTCTTACTGTTTCCAAAAACATTAATTTAAAAGATGGTACTGAGGAAACAGTTGATTTTTATTTAAAAGAAAATTATGCTAAATTAAATGATGTTGTAATATTTAGTAAACTTAATGAAGAGGAAGAATCTTCATCCCGTATATCCGAGAAGAAAGCTAATAATATTCAAAATATAGTTTCAGCAAAAGTTATAGAACGTTCCCCTGATATTAGTACAGCCAATGTTTTACAGAGAATGAGTGGGGTTACTATTGATAAAAACAGTGGAGGTGATGAAGCCTATGCAATTGTTCGTGGATTAGAACCAAGGTATAATAATACCTTAATAAATGGAGTAAAAGTAGCTAGTACCGACCCAGCCGGAAGATATGTAACACTGGATATCATACCATCGGAAGTATTACAGAAAATAGAAGTAAGTAAATCTTTATTACCCGAAATGGAAGGTGATGCAATAGGGGGGTCCGTAAATTTAGTAATGAAGGATGCGCCTGATTCTGAAGAATTAAAAGCAAATGTTTCTTTGGGATATAATTCCATTTTCTTTGATAGAAAGTTTCTTACTTTTTCAAAAAAAGATATACAGTCAAAAAGTGTGTATGACCGTTACGGTGCAGGTTATGTAGCACAACCAGGAGATTTCAGCAGATCGAATCTGGACTTTAAAGAAGTAAATGGCCCACCTTGCGAAACCTTTGGTATTACTTATGGAAATAGATTTTTACATAAGAAACTGGGTTTGATGATTGGGGAAAGTTTTCAGAATGAATTCTATGGGGTAAATTCAAGTGATCAACAGGTAGTAGCCTATTTAGGTAATTATAATGTTTCGGATGCTTATGTGCTCAAATATTCTAACCAGCAATTGAATAACAGTTTTACTACTCATTTAGATTATTCTTTTAATGATCATAATAAAATTACCTTATCCAATTTATTTTTATATAGTTATTTGGCTCAAGCTACTATCAATATAGATACTGCTATTACCGGAGGAAACGGAGGTAGAACGGTTCCAGGAACTGGTCCTATAAATACGGATTATACTTCGTCAACTAATCAACAATTTGTAGATAATTTAAAACTAGAGGGTAAACATATATTATCGAAACACTTTTTGATCGACTGGGCTGGCGTATATTCAGTAGCGTATAAAATAACACCCGATCAGGCCGATTTAAGTTTAAATAAAAAGATTGATACGGTTAATAATCCTAATGGGGGATATACTTTTTTTTCTACTCCCAATTATTATGATGGAATCACCCGAATTTGGCAACATAATAATGATCAGGATTTTAATATAATAGGAAACCTTACCTATAAATTACCGCTGAATAAAGTATTTATAGAGTTGAAGACTGGTGGATTATACAGAAGTAAAACAAAGTATAACCGACAAAACCAATACGATTTACAACCAGTAGTAACCAATACTAAACCACCTTTTTACGATATTTATTCTACACAATGGACTGTGTATGATCCAAAAGGAACCGCTGCTTATGATATTCATAATTACAATGCGTATGAGTATGTTTCTGCATTTTATGTTCAGGCAAAATTTTCTTTCAAACTGTTGGATGTATTTGGTGGAGTAAGAAGTGAAACGACCGATCAGGGATTTAATGTAAACAGAATCTATCCGGGAGCTATTAATGCAATCAAAAAGAATTATGTAGATCTGCTTCCGAGCCTTATGTTCAAGTATAAATTGAACAATCTTACTAATATCAGACTTTCTTATTTTAAAGGGATTTCCCGTCCTCAGTTTAATGAATTAGTACCTACCTCATATACTACTATTGGTTCACCTATTGTAGAAGTTGGTAACCCATATTTACGTCATACGGTGTCTGATAACTTCGATTTTAGATATGAATTATATCCTAAAGATGAAGAACAATTATTTGTTGGATTCTTTTATAAAAAACTGGTTGACCCTATAGAATGGGCATTTAATGATATATTTAGTTATACACCAAGTAATCTTGGAGTTGCTAATATTTATGGACCTGAATTGGTTTATTTAAAATACTTTGGCAGAATAGGTATTTCGGGTAATTATTCTTATTCTTTTTCTAGTGTAAATTCTCCCAAAACCTATACTGATACTGCAACACGTACAACTATAATAAAGAATTCAACCCGCCCGTTGCAAGGTCAGACAGATCATGTGCTAAATCTTTCTCTATTATACAGAAATAAAAAGAAAGATTTTTTTATACAACTGGCTTATCAGTATTTAGGTAAAACACTTACACAGGTTTCTCCATTATATAATACCGACTTTTTTTCTATACCACAACATTTTCTGGATATTTCTGCTGAAAAACAAATTGATAGTCACTTTATTGTTTTTTGTAAATTAAACAACCTATTGAATACTACTATCAGAAGTGGAACAGGAAATCTTGTGACTATAAACGATAAACATAATTCTATTTATAGTATTGGGATAAGGTTTTCTAAAAATAAAATAAGCGATTAATAATTAATAATAAATCAAAAACAAAAAAATGAAAACAGTTAAAATGCTACTTGTTGTGAGCTTCGCAACAATTTTATTCTCCTGTTCTAAAAAGGACAGTACAACGGTAATTCAACCTACTGTACCTGCTTCTTCTCCTATTCAACCAGGACATATCCATGGTTATGTGAGAGGAACTTTCACTACCGGTAACACCTATATTATTGATAGTGATATTATTGTAAAACCGGGCGATACACTTTCTTCTCAACAAGGTGTGAATGTAGTTGTAAACAACAATTCTCAAATTGTAGTGAATGGAGTACTAGTATTAATTGGTACGCAAAGTCAACCCATTACTATGAACTCCAGTAGCAATACTCCTGGTTCATGGGGTGGTATAAATGGAGACAGTGCACAAGCTGTAACTATTAAATGGACAAATCTTCAAAACACAGGTGGCCCCGATGGAACTGGTAGTCCAAGATCATCTATTGAAGTTACCTCTCCAATTCCAGTATCAATAGAAGATTGCTGGATTTCTGCTGGACAGGATAATGGAATTTTATTAGAAAATGGGGCTACTGCTAACATCGTTAGAAATACCATTATCTCAAGTGGTAGTACTGATGGAGAAGCAATAAATATTAAAACTGGAGTTAAAGGTAATTTTGCTTATAATGTTATTTATAATCAGGCAGGTACTGCAATTAAAATAGAAACAGACGATGTAGTTCCATTCCCTCAAACTATTGTAAATGTTTATAACAATACAATAGTTGCAAATGGTTGGAGAAGAGGTGCAGCAGAGCCAGGAAGAGCAGTTTCAGTTGGTTTAAACGCAGTAGCAAGAATTTATAACAACCTATTTGTAAACAACTATCAGGACTTAGAAATATTTAAAGATGCTGATACCGTAAATACTAAATATGGAAACAACTTATTCTATGCTTCTGTAAAACAATATATAGATAGTACAGTAACACCCAATATTGCTATTACTTTAAGAAGTAATTTTTATCCTGGAGATGGTGTTGGTAAACCACAAAGTTCAGACTTAATATCTCCAATTGTATCTGATAGTGCAGGTATTAAAAGTTATAATCCATTATTTACAAAATTTGATGGAACTGTTTCAGCTCCAAATGCTGCTGTAAACAATAATATTTTTACATTACAATCTAACTCTCCAGCAATTGGGGTAGGAAATACTTCCTTTAGTGTGTTTGGTGGTGTAAATTATAGTTCGAATGCTATGCCTAATAAAGATTTAGGTGCATACCCTACCGATGGCACTGGTAACAAACATTAATATCTAATTAAATTACGAATAGCCGGAAGTTTAATAAAATCCTTCCGGCTATTTTAGCTTCTTAGATTATTCATTCATAACAAAAACTAGCTAAATGAAGACTAAAATTGCCTTTGTATTATTCGTATTCTCTTTTTTAATTTTTAAGCACAATTTATCTGCACAAGAACTATATACTGCCGACAAAACAATCGAACTTCCTGGAACAGGTAGTTACGATTATCTTTTTATTGATAAACAAAACAATAAATTGTATGTATCACATGCAAGTGCTGTGAATGTGATAGACCTTGGTACCGAAAAGGCTGTAGGCAGTATTGATAATTTAAAAAAGTGTCATGGTATTGCAATTGTAAATAAACTGAACAGAGGATTTATAAGTGATGGTAATGCCAATACAGTGGTGGTATTTGATATTAATACCCTAAAAATAATTCAGACTATTGCACTATCTGGAAAAAAACCTGATGCTATTATCTATGATAGCTATTCCAATAAAGTTTTTGCTTTTAATGGAGGCAGTAATAATGTATCTGTAATTGATGTTGAAACTATGAAGGAAACTACTACTATTGATTTAGGTGGTGGTCCAGAATTCGCTGTAACTAATGGTGCTGGAAAAATATATAATAATATTGAAGACCTTAGTAGCTTGAAAGTAATAGACAGCAAAACATTAACTGTTACCAACACCTATCCATTAGCACCATGTGGTGGCCCTACAGGAATTACTTTAGATTCAGCAAATAATAGGTTATTTACGGTTTGCAGAGAGAATAAAGGAATGAGTGTAGTTGATGCTACAAATGGTAAAGTAATTACCACAGTTCCTATAGGTACAGGGGTAGATGCGGTAGCTTTCGATCCTATCACTAAATTGGTTTTCTGCTCCAATGGCGATGGTACTACTACTATTATTAAACAAGAAACTGCTGATAAATATACTGTTGTACAAACTTTAAAAACCGTTGCGAGAGCTAAAACTCTTGCTTTAGATACCGTTACCCATAAAATATATTTAAGTGTAAACGACCCTGCTACTAACAGTTTTAAAGTATTGGTATATAAGCTTGCTAATAAGTAGTTTAATAGGTCCTTTCTTTGGGTATTAGAGCCTGTTTAAATTTTGTTTATTAGAATTGCTACAGCTTATTTTTGAGCGAAAAAATTAACGAAGTTGTAGCCAAAAAGAAGCATAGCAAGCTTTTTTAAATAAATTTTAAACAGGCTCTAAGTCTTTAGGGTTTAGTTTTTTGGTTTGATAAAGTTGGTGTAGAAAACTTTGTGTACAAAGGTCTGAAGGGTATTAGAAAATGACCCTTAATTTAATAACAAAATACAAATGGGAAGCACATAATTCCTTTATAAATTTATTTTTATTGACCCATAGATTTTTAATACTGCTACTTTGTATTAGTTGCTGTTCCTGTTCAAATTTTAAAATAAATAGCAGGGTTAAAATCATGATAACTACAAACCCTGATTCTTGTTTAATAAAATTAGACAACGATTCTATTGTTAGGTCGCCTGTTGTACTAAATGTTCCAAGAAGTAATAAAGATTTTAATATCATTGTTAAAAATGATACTACCGAAAATAAGGTTAGAATTAGAAGTCTACTATCACCAGAAATATTACCTTTTGATTTATTGTATAAAATATCAAGTAGTTTTAAAGGATCTATTGTAAAGAATTCTATACTCAGAAAAATGTATGTTTATAATGACTTGTCAATTGATGTAATAAATAAATTACAGAATGATTATTATCAAATAGCACCCAGAAAAGGTCACTTTTACATAAGAGGTTCTATCCCGTTTCTAGATAAGTTACATTTTAATAACCATGGAGAAAGTATTGATCACCTAGACTATCTAGGATTAACAGGCGGTATAGATTATTACTGGAAAAAACATACTTTTCTATCGCTGAATGGGGGATTAACTGGAAAGTCTGATGGGTTTCCTACTATGGACAAGAGTATTGACATTGGTAAATATGAAACAGAAAGGTCATACAGTGTTAGACTAACCAACAATCATGATTTTAGTTTTTGGTTTTTAGACGATGTTGATTTGTCGGTAGGATATGGATTAAGTGTTACAAACTTCAAGTATGAACAAATGTTTAATGATACTATAAATCACAATAGTGTTGCACTGAATAAAAGTTCCATTACCACGGCAGGATTTACTTTTAATACTTATATGACTTTTTTAAATTGCTTATTTGCAGGACTAAATTATTCTCCTTCCTTTTATACAACTAATAACAAGTCATTCGAATATTCAAATCTAATATACCTCGATTTCGGAATTCGCATGGCTCTTGGAAATTACAATAAAGCAAAAAAAACGATGTATAAGGCATATAAAAGATATAAAGTAAGGGCAATAAAGTATGACCCTTTTTTGTTTTAATACTTCTTATACCATTAAAAAAAGTCTTAATACATCTAATGTATTTTGGTATTACAGTAACACTATTGTAGCAAAGCAATCTTAGTACGGCAATTAGTAGCCCATATTTAGTGGTTAAAAAATTGCCTACAACGAACAAGTGTTTGGTAAGGTGCTTGACAAGAATCCTCGTCTGCCGATGGCAACGCTTAATTCTTGTTCCACGCTCAATTCTTGTTCTACTTTCCCATAGTGTTAGGTCTGCCGAAACTACTGCTAAAAGAAAGCAGAATTGCTGAATTACTTCCGTCTGCAAGCACTTTCCTAAACACTTTTGTTGGTAGAACTGCAGTATTAAAGTGTTTCTATTTCTTCTTTTGTTAAGCCAGTACTACTAATAATCACGTCAACCGATACCCCATTATCCTTCAAGTTTTTTGCTACCTTATTGAGTGTTTTTTCTTCTGCTTTCCTTTCCGCAAACTCAATCCTGCCTATTTCGTCACGTTCCTTTATTGATGCCCTTTCATAGTCTTCCAATTCTTGCTTTGTCCAATTTCGCCTGTCTGCTTCCGTATAGGCTTCTTTTAATCCTTCGTCTTTTACACTTTCAGGTATCAAACTCAAGTTTTCTGCGTTCTTAATAAAATAAGTCCATTGGTCTATGCTACTTCCCAATTGGTCAATTGTCTTGTTAAACTTCGGCAACTCAATAAAGTTGAATTCAACATCCTGTATTACCTGTTCTTTGGTTTCAATATCCAATACCTTATGTCTGCTGAAATAGTTTGAGTTCTGTCCGATTTCAAACTCAAGGATTCCAATGAAATATACTGGTTTCAACTTGTGGTATTCAACTCCTTTGTCAATTTGTGAAACATAGCTTTGTGAAGTGTAATAAAGTATCCTTTTATGAAAAAAATCGAATTCAGCAATTTGCATTTCCACAATGAAAACATTCCCATTTTTGTCTTTTGCTTTCACATCAACAATTGTGGATTTTCCACCACTAAGTTTGCCCAATTGATAAGGGTTAGTTATTTCAACTTCAACGACTTGCTCATTCTTGGGAAAGTCAATAACAGCATTTAGGAAGGAAATAAGAGACTTTTTCTTGCTTTCATTCCCAAATATTTTTCTGAATGCTATGTCATTAGTTATATCTACAAATTTCATAGAACAAATTTAATAGGAATTATCGAAGTTTGAGTTTTGAGAGGTGATGTTTTGCATTTCTGCCAACGTACAAGTATCGCGATGGCAGGGCAAGAATCCTCGTCCGCAGATAACCAAAGCTTAATACTATTCCAAAAGCCAAATATAAGAACTGATGTTCAAAAGTGTTCGGTCAGCCCCAAACAGAAGCCAATAGAAAGAACTGAAGTTGATGTTTATTCGTCGCCCCTGCTATTGTCAAATACACCTGTTGTGTGATGCCAAATAATAGAGTCTTTCCAAAGAATGAATTGCTGCACAGGTGTACCGAATGAGTATTTGGGAGGGATCTTAATAAAAATGTTTCGCCTGCCTATGACAATAGCTTAATTCTTTTGTATTGTTTGATAGTGATAGGTCTGCCGAAACTACTGCTAAAAGAAATCAGAATTGCCGAATTTCTTCCGTCTGCAAGTACTTTACTATACACTTTTGTTAGCTGTCGTGCTATTGTGGTTGCATTTCTTTCACTTTCTTAGTGTTAGTCGTTCTTCTGCCCTTTGCTTTCCGTGATTTAAGGAATTCACTAAATTCTTTTTCCTCCTTTGCACTCAATGGTTTATTTACAAAGACAAAGTCTTTCTCATCCATTTTTTTGAAATTTATCATAGCTTAAAATCTTTAAAATACTTAGTTGTCAAAATTAATGATTCTTTTGTGTCAATGAACATTCGATTGCCTCCAAAAAGTTTTGCTCCTAATGTTTGTTCGTAATGTTCAATAAGTTGCGTTTTTGCTATAAATGACACTACGCCATCATACTTTTTCTCAAATGCCATTTTACACCCAAAAGCAACAAGGTTACCCGCTACCCCTCTGTAAAGCTTATTCTTGCCTTTATTGAATTTAGCACTTTCAATTAAATCCATATAGATATGGTCTCCTTTGTCTGTCAAGCTAATGAGTCCATGAATAATATTGGGATTACTTACTGTTGTTAATTTATAAACTTGCTTTGTATTGTCTTTTAGTTCATTATGCCAATTGAAAGTCCAATCAACTTTCTTAATGATTTTTGAATCTACTGTATTTAGTTTTGTAATTAAAGTGTCAAATACTTCGCCTGAAATTGCATTCTCAATAGAGTTTGTAAGTTTATCAACTTCAAAGTCCAAATATATTTTTTCTTCATTTATCACAAAGCGAATTTATAGGAAATAGAAAGGATTGTCAAATGTATCTTTAAAATAAAAGCTGTTTCAGCGCATGACAGCCAACGGACAGGTATCGCGATGGCAGGGCAAGAATCCTCGTCCGCTGACAACCAAAGCTCAATACTGTTCCAAAAGCCAAATATAAGAACTGATGTTCAAAGATGTCACGTCATCCCGAAACAGAAGCCAAAAGAAAGAACTGAAGTTGGGTTACTTCTCGTCGCCCCTGCTATTGTCAAATACTCCTGTTGTGTGCCGTACTTTTATTTTCTATAAAACTTGAGTGTCGATGTTAAAAATGGAAGTCCTGTTGAGGTAACTTCTGTACTAAGAAATTTAAAGCCTTTTATGTCATAAGTTGGATAACCTAAACTTGACAAATATTTATTAGTGATTAAAAATACTTGCTTTTCATTCTGATTGATTGGGATAAGAAAGTTTTTGGAAGTGTCTGCAATCATAAATTGCAACTTGGGTTTACCACTAACACTGTCAGTTCCTAAAAAATATTTTAATGGTAGCAACGAATCACAACTATACCAAACAATATTCTCTTTAATTTTTTTCTCTGAATTCTTTATATGTGTCAAATCAATACTGTCCTAAATATTTAATTCAACAAAAAAGAACCTTAGCAATATTGAGCTACAGAGCGATATTGTTCATTTTTTAGAATAGAACCCCTTGTATTACTATTTCATCTGGTTC
>Ga0007873_1000014_pt1 | contig 59383 bp, 53 predicted proteins | sample CryBogCBH26May08_FD_71228 | JGI IMG/M metagenome (GOLD analysis project Ga0007873, IMG submission 71228) | Freshwater microbial communities from Crystal Bog, Wisconsin, USA - CBH26May08 | ecosystem: Environmental > Aquatic > Freshwater > Lake | place: Crystal Bog, Wisconsin, USA | collected...
CAATGTTTCTGTGTACAAAAATTTCACCAGGTTGAGTACAGGTAATTTTATCGGCAGGTACTCTACTGTCGCTACAACCAATCCACAAAAATTCGGGTTGCTGAATCTGTTCCAGGCGCTTAAAGTAATCAGGATCTTTTTCTACCTGATCTTTAGCCCAGGCCTTATTCTCCTGTAGCAATTTCTCGTAAACTGTCATCTGTTTGTGTTCTTTTAATAAAAGAGACAGGAATCTGTAGTAAAATAAATTTATTATTCTATCTCCTTACTCCTGTCTCCTATCTCCAATAGTTAAATGTTAAGTCCACCGCAAGTGCTGATTACCTGACCAGTAATATAGCTGCTTAAATCGCTGGCAAGGAATAAGGTAGTATTAGCAACCTCTTCAGCTTTACCAAAACGACCTAAAGGAATCTTTTTCAGGAAATCTTCGCTTGCAGCACCTTCTTTAAGATAATGCGTCATATCAGTTTCTATAAATCCTGGAGCAATAGCATTACAACGAATATTTCTGCTTCCAAGCTCATGTGCTATAGACTTAGTAAAACCTATAATTCCAGCTTTACTGGCAGCATAACTGCTTTGACCCGCATTTCCTCTTTCGCCAATAATAGAACTCATATTAATGATACTTCCACTCTTTGCTTTCATCATAGGACGGATAACCTGCTTAGTCATGTTAAATACACTCTTTAGGTTTATGTCCATTACCTCATCCCATTGTTCCTCAGTCATTCTCAACAGTAAATTATCTTTACTGATTCCTGCATTATTCACACAAACATCTATGTTTCCAAAATCTTTAAGCACTTCTGTCACTAAAGTTTCACATTGCGAAAAATCACCTGCATTACTCTTATATGCTTTTGCTTTTACACCCAAAGCTATTAGTTGAGCCTCAAGTGCTGCCGCTTTTTCAGCACTGCTATCACTTACATAAGTAAAGGCTATATTGCTGCCTTGTTCTGCTAGTTTTAAAACAATTGCTGCTCCTATACCACGGGCAGCTCCAGTAACGATTGATACTTTATTATTCAATAACATGAAAAAAATTTATGCAATAGTAATAATTATGTCAGTAACTTGAAAGTTGTAGGGTATAAGTTCGTAAATATACAAGTATAAATACTGTTGAAGCATAGCCCCTAATCTAAAATATAATTCGTAAGTTTCTTCACGCCTTCTACAGCTCCCATTTCAATATTTGTTATTCGGGACTGGATACTGATATGAGGTATTTTCTTATCGATGATATAGATAGGAATATCTTTTGGAGCATAATTTACCAGTCCAGCTGCTGGATATACTTGCAAGGAAGTGCCTACCACCACAAATATATCAGCCATCATTACAATATCTATAGCTGTTTCCAACATGGGTACCTGCTCTTCAAACCATACAATATGTGGTCTGAGTTGCCCACCATCGGGTGCCTTATCGCCTAATTCTATATCTCCTCTTATGTCGTAAATAGTATCTACATTCAGCACACTTCTCATTTTAAATATTTCACCATGCAAGTGCACTACATTGGTACTACCAGCTCTTTCGTGCAAATCATCTATGTTCTGGGTAATAATAGTTACATCAAAATATTGTTGCAATGCTGCAAGTCCTTTATGCGCATCATTTGGTACTGCAAAAGCTACATCTTTTCTCCGCATATTATAAAAATCCAACACCAACTGTGGATTAGCATTAAACCCCCTTGGAGTAGCTACTTCGTATACATTATAGCCTTCCCATAAACCATCACTATCGCGAAACGTTTTTAAACCACTCTCTGCACTAATCCCCGCACCACTTAGTACTACCAGTTTCTTTTTGATGCCCATTGTTTTTTGTTTTTGCAAAGGTGTATAAAATAAAAACAGGAATGATGTTATTTTCGCAGCCAATTAAAACAATATGTATCAGTTTACAACACAAATAAGAGTTCGTTATGCCGAAACCGATCAGATGGGAATTGTGTATTATGGCAACTATGCACAATACTTTGAGGTTGGCAGGGTAGAAACAATCCGTAGTCTTGGCATGAGCTATAAAGCTTTGGAAGATATGGGTGTAATGCTACCAGTAGTAGAAATGAACATAAAATATCTTCGTCCTGCACAATACGATGATATTTTAAACATACAATCCACCATTAAAGAACTGCCTGATAAACATATTCTGCAATTTCACCAAGACATTTACAACGAAGCAGGAAAAATGATTACTTCAGGGGTAGTAATACTTTTCTTTTTAGATAAAGAAACCAGAAAGAAGGTAAATATTCCTAAAGAATTACTTGAGAAACTTCTAGGGTATTTTGAATAAGAAACAGCATTAACTATACGAAATAAACAATTAAGTAATATTTTCCAATGCATTCATTAGAAACTTGCTTTACGTAGGTATCTTTTTCTTTTTGTATAAGTTCCATTTTAAGAGAATTTAGCATAGAAGTAAGGAAATAAGTACCTAATGTTTGGCAGAGAATACCCAATTTTAATCCACTTTAAAATCATTGGCTTTAAAAGGTTGATCGCTGAAGTTCGAGTTACAACCCAACTATTTCTTCGTACAACATTTACGCTCCAAAGGTTGTACGCCCAACTCCGCGGTACAACATTGCAAGGTTAGCGTACAACATTTACGCTCCAAAGGTTGTACGCCCAACTCCGCGGTACAACATTGCAAGGTTAGCGTACAACATTTACGCTCCAAAAGTTGTACGCCCAACTCCGCGGTACAATATTACAAGGTTAGCGTACAACATTTTCGCTCCAAAAGTTGTACGCCCAGCTCCGAGGTACAACATTGCAAGGTTAGCGTACAACATTGGGAATTATTTGTTATCACAACAAGCAGCAATAACTATTTACAGAACCAACAAATTAGTGTGATTAAAAATCTATTCCAGTCCAGTTGTTCTTTTGTTTCTCGTATTTATCAAAGTTAAATTTATACAACTTACCTGGTCTGTGTGGTACATCCGCTTCAAGTTCGCCGGTATCTATCAAGAGTTTCATGGAAGCAAATTTCTTTCTAAAATTTCTACGATCCATTCTTACACCAAGAATAGCTTCGTATAAATTCTGTAACTCTCGTAAGGAAAATTTTTCTGGCAATAAATTGAATCCCAAAGGATGTTCCTGAATTCTTTTTTGAAGCCAGCTATAGCATTCCATTAAAATCTCTTTATGATCAAATGCAAGTTCTTCGATTGAAGAAAAGCTATGCCAGTGAATTTCATTATCGTGAATCATTAGCTCGTGATGACGAGTATTTAATAGTGAGCAATAGGCAACAGTTAACACTCTTCCACCTGGATGTCTATCAGGTTTACTAAACACTTTTACCTGTTCAAGGTATACATCCTGCATACCGGTACGTTCCATTAGTATCCTATAAGCCGCGGAATCAATATCCTCATCATCCGCAATATTATCGCCCAATAAAGACCATAAATCTTTATATAATTCCAGATCGCTTCGTATAAGTAAAACTTTTAATTCATTATCATCAAAACCAAAGATCGCACAATCAGCAGTAACGTGCATTTTAGGATAAGACTTTACTAATGTAACAGGATCTTTTATTAAAGCGCCCTCCTTTTTTTTGATGGAATAAGATATTTTACTCATAGCAGCAGTTAGAATTAATGATTATTGCTTAACCGTTATCTTTGTTTTATAATCTATACAAAGGTGTATAGTTTACACGATACGAAATACAAAATTGTTGAAAAAATGTATAACAAGGGTGAAATAAAGTTAATTATAAATGAAACAAAGGAGTGGTTGACCTCCATAAATGCCCTTAATGGTTCTTCTTTGAACTTTGTAAACATAGAAACACTTAGAAATATTCTCCGATTTCATGAATATCAGTATTATGTGCAGGACAATCCATTTATCAGCGATTCGGAGTACGATATACTGTTTAATCAACTAAAGAAAATAGAAGCAGAACATCCGGAAAAAATTACTCCCGATTCTCCTACACAAAGAGTTGGAAGCAGTTTGAATCAAAGTTTTAATACAGTAGAACATATTGTACCAATGTTGAGTCTGGATAATAGTTTTAGTGGTGATGATTTAATAGACTGGAACAGAAAAGCAACGGAACTTGCAGAAACTACTTCTTTAAAATACTGTGTGGAGCCTAAATTTGATGGAGCCAGCATCTCTTTAATTTATGAAAACGATATTTTAATTCGAGCGGTTACTAGAGGCGATGGAATAGCGGGAGATGATATTACGACCAATATAAAACAGATCCGCTCTATACCTTTAAGAGCAGCATTCTCCAGTTATGGTATACAAATGATAGAGATAAGGGGCGAAGTAATGATGAGCAAAAAATCGTTTGATACGTATAATCAATCATTGGTAGCACAGGGATTATCGCCACTTGCAAACCCTCGCAATGCTGCCAGTGGTAGCCTAAGAATGAAAGATCCTGCAGAAGTAGCCAAGAGAAATCTGGATGCGTTTTTGTACCACATCAGTTATACCGTGAGGAATACTGAGGAGACAGGAGATAGAAGACAGGAGATAGGGGGTAATACATTAATACAATTTGACAATCATCCATCATCCATTATCCATCATTCATTATCTTCCCATTCCGCATCTTTACAAATGCTCTGGGATCTTGGATTTCGTTCACCAGTGAAGGAAATGAAAGTGGTAGATAGTATAGACGGAGTAATAGATTATATTAATGAATTTGAAACAAAGAGAGACGATCTTCCATACGAAATAGATGGGATGGTAGTAAAGGTTGATGACCTGAATGTGCAGGATCATATAGGCATGACCTCTCATCATCCTCGTTGGGCAATTGCTTATAAGTTTAAAGCAAGACAAGCAACTACACAGCTATTATCGGTAGAATTTCAGGTAGGCAGAACAGGAGCGGTTACCCCTGTTGCTAAACTAAAGCCGGTACCATTGGGAGGTGTAACGGTGAGTAGTATTTCTATTCACAACGAAGAATATATAAAAGAAAAACAGCTGATGATTGGCGATGCTGTTTTAATAGAAAGAGCGGGCGATGTGATACCACAGATTGTAAAATCATTCCCTGAACTCAGGACAGGAGCGGAAACAGAGATTAACTTTCCTACTCATTGTCCGGTTTGTAATAGTGGTTTATTTAAAGAAGAAGGAGAGGCGGTGTGGCGCTGTATTAATATAGAATGCGAAGCACAGGTGGTAGAGAAAATTATACATTTTGTAAGTAAGGATGCAATGGATATTAAAAGTCTGGGCGAAGCTAATATCCGCAGCTTTTATGAAGCAGGGTTATTAAAAGATATACCGGGTATCTATACGCTGAACTACGATTCTATTTCTACCATGGAAGGGTTTGGTAAGAAGAGTGTAGACAATCTGGTAAAAGCAATTGATGCTTCGAAACAACAGCCATTGCATCGGTTAATTTATGCACTGGGAATTCGCTTTGTAGGAGAAACAACTGCTAAGACTTTAGCTACTGCTATTGAAACTATTTTTGATCTGGCTGATAAAACGGAAGAGGATTTAAAACAATTAGATGATGTAGGCATTAAGGTTGCATCCAGTATTTATAGCTTCTTCCATAATCCAGACAACCTGCATATTTTGCACCTACTCGAAGGTTTTGGATTGCAGATGAAAAACGACAAGAAAGGGAGTATCAGCGAAGGAAGTTTTTCTGGAAAAAGCTTTTTATTTACTGGCACATTATCCCGTATGAAAAGAAGCGAAGCGGAAGCGTTGGTGGAACAAAACGGAGGAACAATTGTTGGTAGCGTTAGCAACAAATTAAACTTCCTCGTAGTAGGTGCCGATGCAGGTAGTAAACTTGAAAAAGCAAAGAAGTTATCTTCCGTTCAGATATTGACAGAAGACGAATTTCTGGCTATTATAAATGGGGCTGAATAGACTTAAAATATCACGACTGAGGATTCACGAAACTCACGTTTAAAAATACGCTTATGTTACAAAAAGAAACAATTAAGTTTTTAACTTCTCTGAAGAAAAACAACAGTAAAGAATGGTTCGATGCCAACAGGAAAACCTATGAAATAGCTAAGCAAGATTTTACGGCATTTGTTGGAAATATTATTACCGACTTTGGTAAGAAGGATGAAAGTATTGCTCACCTGCAACCAAAGGAATGTATGTTTCGTATAAACAGAGATGTACGATTCAGTAAAGATAAAAGTCCTTATAAAACCAATATGGGTGCCAGCTTTAGCAAAGGGGGTAAGAAGACGATGCTTGCTGGTTATTACTTTCATTTAGAGCCAGGCAATAGTTTTATGGGTGGCGGTATTTATATGCCCGATGCAGATACCACTAAGAAGATAAGACAGGAAATAGATTATGGCTTTGAAGAGTTTAATAAGATTATTAAGAACAAGAAGTTTGTTGCACAATACGGAGGACTTACTATCAATGAAGAGTTCTCGCTTACCCGCGAACCAAAGGGGTACGAAAAGGACAATCCTGCTATAGATTATATAAAACTAAAAAGCTGGATTGCTACCTATCCTGTACCCGACGAGCTATTGACCGATAAAACATTATCAAAGAAAGTAGTTGCAGCATTTGAAGCATTGAATCCTTTAATAGACTTTTTGAATAAGGCTATAGAATAATAAATGGATTAATTACGAATCAATATACGCATAATTTAATATTATGCGTATATTTTTTTTTACAATGCTATTATTATATGAAAGCAAGATTAAATATTACAATAGATGATACTTTATTATCAAATATTAAAGTGTATGCTGCCAGAAATAATAAAAGCGTTTCAGAGCTGGTTGAAGATTATTTCAGAAATATTAGTAAACCATCAAAAAGAAAAAACATACTTCAATTAGTAGATAAACTGGATACGCCTTCTCTGGAAATTAATGATACTAACTTAAAAGAATCTTTTTATTTAGATCAAGCAAAAAAATATGGCTTCTAAAATATTCATAGACGCAAATGTTTTGCTGGACTTCACTTTAAAGAGAGCTGCATATGCTTATGCCAGAGAAATTTTAGCTTTGGTTGTTGACGGACAAGTACAAGGTTTTATTACCCCTTCAATTGTACATTTAGTTGGATACTGGCTTACAAAAGCATATGGTGCTACAAAAGCAAAAGAACTATTATTGACCTTGCTTGTAGATATTCATGTAATTGATATTCCACATCATGTTACATTAACTGCATTACATTCCAAGATTAATGATATTGAAGTTGCCTTGCAGTATTATTCAGCAATTTATCACAAATTGGATTGTTTTATTTCATTAGATAAACAATTTCAAAAAGCAGGAATTCCTGGCTTACCAATATATACTCCTAAAGAGTTTATTAATGAATTTGGATACAAAAAATAAAGCAATTCAACAATTAATACCCTATCAACTTCTCCATACTATCTCCCAGTCGTTTATTAGCCAGGAAGTTCTTTTCCAGCATCATATTAAAAGGTATTGGCGTATCCAGAGAAGCACAACGGATTACTGGTGCATCCAGCAATTCAAAACAATGCTCGGTTATCCAGGCGCTAATCTCACCACCTATGCCACCCATTAGGGTGTCTTCGTGAAGAATCAATACTTTTCCGGTACGTTTTACACTGGCTTTAATAGCATCGTAGTCCAAAGGCAATAATGTTCTCAGATCAAGAATGTCCAAAGAAACATCCAAATGTTGCTGAGCATATTGTAATGCCCAATGTACCCCCATTCCATAAGTAATAATGCTTATATCTTCTCCTTGTTCAACCAGTTTTGCCTTACCAATAGGCACTTCATAATATTCTTCCGGCACATTACCACTAACGCTTCTGTACATTACTTTATGTTCGAAATACATTACTGGATTAGGATCATTAATAGCGGCAATCAACAAGCCTTTAGCGTCGTGAGGATTAGAGGGGTATACAACCTTTAATCCAGGCACATGCGTAAACCAGGCTTCATTGCTCTGACTATGAAATGGACCTGCACTAACTCCCGCCCCTGTAGGCATTCGCACTACAACATCGGCATTTTGTCCCCAGCGATAATGTATCTTGGCTAAGTTGTTTACTATCTGATTAAACCCTACGGTAACAAAATCTGCAAACTGCATTTCCATCACCGATTTATAGCCTTCCAGACTTAAGCCTAAAGCAGTACCCAAAATAGCACTTTCGCAAAGTGGAGTATTCCGGATACGTTGTTTACCAAACTCCTGAACAAAGCCTTCTGTTATTTTAAATGCACCACCATACTCTGCAATATCCTGACCCATAATAATCAGGTTGTTATGCTGCACCAGCGATTGTTTTAAACCTTCCTGAATAGCATCTACAAAACGTTTTTCTTTAACCGCTGCACTATACCCTTCCTCAATAACAGGTACTGTTGTTTTTGAAATATTGGGAGCATAAAGATCTTCCAGTTCTTCTTTTGTATCAGGAACAATTTCTTCAGCCTGATAGGCCAGTTGTAATTCGGATTCTATATACGCTTTATAATCATTACGGATATCTGCAATAGCCATTTCGGAAATAACCCCTTCTTTTACAAGCCACTGTTCATAGTTCTTGATAGGATCTTTTTTGCCCCATTCTTCAAACAGCTCTTTAGGAACATATTTAGTTCCACTTGCCTCTTCATGACCACGCATTCTGAAAGTCATACATTCTACCAGATAGGGTTTCTGATTCTTTATACAATAATCCCGAACCCCTTTGATGGTATCGTAAACAGAAAGCACATTATTTCCATCTATTCTAACCGACTCCATGCCATAACCCTTTGCCTTGTCTATTAATTTCTCGCATTTAAACTGCTCATTAATAGGTGTACTAAGACCATATCCATTATTTTCAATGATAAATATTACAGGTAGATTCCACACGGCAGCAACGTTCATTGCTTCATGAAAATCACCCTCACTTGTAGCTCCATCACCAGTAAATGCGAGAGAAACTTTATTTTCCGCTTTAAGTTTATAAGCAAGCGCTACTCCATCGGCAATAGCTAACTGTGGACCAAGATGCGAAATCATGCCACATATATGATGTTCTTTATTACCAAAATGAAAACTTCGCTCTCTACCCTTGCTATAGCCTTCTTTGTTGCCTTGCCATTGCATAAACAATTTACTTAGCGGCATTTTTCTACCCGTAAAAATTCCCAGATTACGGTGCATTGGCATAATCCATTCATCTTGTTGTAATGCCATTACGGCACCTACAGAAATAGCCTCCTGACCAATTCCACTAAACCATTTGCTTATTTTTCCCTGACGTAATAATACCAGCATCTTTTCTTCTATCATTCTTGGCAACAGCAGTTCGCGGTATATTGCTATCAGTTCGTTTTTCGATAATCCTAATTGATGAAATTCCATACAAGCATCGTATTTTCTCTGTCAAATAAATTGCATTTAACCCAAATTAAGCAAAGAATAAACAATCTTTTATACACTTTATATAAAAGCTCCTCAAATTTGTACTATGAAGATGCTCATAACTGCGGCTACTAAGATGGAAATTCAACCTTTAATGGATGGGAAAGAATCTATTAAAACAGGTGCTGATATTGTATTTCATACCAGTGGTATTGGCATGATGGCTACTACCTTTTCGCTGGCAAAAGCAATAGAGCAGCACAAACCAGCATTGGTAGTTCAGGCTGGCATTGCAGGCTGTTTTGATAATACTATTACGTTTGGCTCTGTAGTAGTGGTTGGCAAAGAATATATGGCAGATATGGGTGTAACTGAGCATCATCAATGGAAAGATGTTTTTGATTTGAATCTTTCCGACAGCAATGAATTTCCTTTTAGCAACAAACAATTAATTAATCCAAATATACCCGAATTCAATGTATTGAAATCTCCTGTTGTTACTGGTGTTTCGGTAAATACTATTACAACCGACCAAAAACATATACAACAGATATTGCAGCATTATCATCCATATTTAGAAAGCATGGAAGGCGCAGCTCTGCACTATGTCTGTCTAAAAAATTGTATCCCTTTTATACAGATAAGATCTATCTCAAATCTGGTAGGAGAACGAGACAAAAAAAAATGGAAACTGAAAGAATCTATTATTAGTTTGAATGATTATCTAACGGAATACCTCTCCAGATTCTAATATATTTATTACCATCAATTTTAATTTTACAACATGAAATATACGCTTGGTTTTTCTCCTTGCCCCAACGATACTTTTATTTTCGATGCTTTGGTCAATCATAAAATCGATACCGAAGATTTCGAGTTTGATGTAGTATTGGAAGATGTTCAGACCTTAAACCAATGGGCAATTGATGGTAAACTAGATTTCAGTAAAATAAGCTATGGTGTACTTCCTATAGTTACCGACGAATATGGTGTACTGGAAAGTGGTGGAGCTTTAGGCAAAGGAGTTGGTCCTTTATTGATTACTTCTTCACATAATTTTCAAAAGAAAGAGATTGAAGAAATGACTGTTGCAATTCCTGGCAAAAACACTACTGCACATTTGTTATTTTCCTATGCTTATCCGCAAGTGAAAGAAAAGAAGTTTATGATTTTCCATGAGATAGAAGAGGCGGTTATGAGTGGAAAAGTAGACGCTGGTGTAATCATTCACGAAAACAGGTTCACTTATCAATTAAAGGGGCTTAAAAAGATAAAAGATCTTGGGGAATACTGGGAAGAAAATATTAAAGCACCAATACCTTTAGGTGGTATTGTAGGAAAGAGAAGTATAGATAAAAGCATTCTTTTAAAAGTGAATCAATTGATCAGGAAAAGTCTGGAATATTCTTTTGAACAGTATCCGACTATCAGTAATTATATAAAGTGTAATGCACAGGAAATGGAAGAATCTGTAATGCGCCAGCACATTGATTTATATGTGAATAATTACTCTTTAGAATTAGGTCATGTAGGCAGAAAAGCAGTAAAAAAGTTATTGGATGTATATGAAAATATTACAAAGACAAGACCAGTAAATAAGGAAGAAATATTTATTTTATAAGTTTATTTTTCTTCTACAAACTAATCACTTCTTTATTTCTCGTCTTATTTATATTATCTGGTATACAACCCTGAATGGTATCTTTCAAAACTTCCATCAGCTTTTGTTTCCGCATTAGTTTGTAAGTAACCAGACTAACCTCTCTTACGGGAACCGGTGCTTTGAATTTGCGCAGATAACCCTGTTCGGTCTTACTCATATTGCTGGTAGCAAGCTCAGGCAATATGGTAGACCCAAGATTGAGCTTCACCATTTGTTTCAGTGTTTCTACACTCCCCGACTGGTAATTGAGTTTGATATTGCCTTTAATATTCTTTTTCATATCGCAGATATTTAGCACTTGTGTACGCAAACAGTGTCCTTCGTTCATTAATAATATATCACTTGGATCGATATCAGCTGGAGATACCAGTTTATTCTTTAATAAAGCGTTGCCAGCATTAGAGTACAGCATAAACTCTTCGTAGAACAAAACTGTTTCGGTAAGATCTTCTTCGTTTAAAGGAGTAGCCAGTATGCCGACATCAAGATCGTTGTTTTTCAGTTGTTTCTTAATCTCTTCAGTAGTTAATTCAGAAATAGTTAATTGAATTTCGGGATACTTCTTCACCACTTTAGTAAGGAACAGCGGCAACAGATATGGTGCCAGCGTAGGAATGATGCCCAGCTTAATTTCGCCGGAGATATTGTTGGTGTTATCATGAACAATATCGAATATCTTCTGCTTTTCGTCGAGTATTACTTTGGCCTGTGCTATTACGGAACTCCCTACTACTGTGGCTTGTACGGGATATTTACTACGATCGAAGATGATGATGTTTAGTTCTTCTTCCAGCTTCTTAATCATGGCACTGAGAGTGGCTTGTGTAACAAAACAGGCTTCGGAAGCCTTTAAAAAGTGACGGTATTTGTCCACTGCTACAATGTATTCCAGTTGCTGAAGATTCATGTTGATAGATTTTATCTATGCAAAGATAGAAAATATCAGTTTTTATCTATCAGAATAAGTCCCATATTTGCATCATCAAATTAATAAAACAATAAACATGAGTAACAAGATTTTATCAGTAGGAAGTGAGTTTCCACATTTTGACAAGAAAGCCGTTGTATCTATCGAAAAAGGAAAAGAGTTTAAAAACATTTCTTCTGTCGAGCATAGAGCAGAAGGCAAATGGATGGTAATGTTCTGGTGGCCAAAAGATTTCACTTTTGTTTGTCCAACAGAAATAGCGGAGTTCAACAAACACAATCAGGATTTCGCAGATAGAGATGCACAATTGGTTGGCGCTTCTACCGATTCAGAATTTGTACACTTAGCATGGAGAAATAACCATGACGATTTAAGAGGTCTTAAATTCCCAATGCTTGCAGATACTTCTAAATCTCTTGCTGAAGAATTAGGTATTTTAGAAGCAAACGAAAAGATTGCATACCGTGTAACTTATATCATCGATCCTCAAGGAATTATCCGTTGGGTTTGTGTAAATGATTTAGCAGTAGGAAGAAACGTACCAGAAGTTTTAAGAGTATTAGATGCTTTACAAACTGATGAACTTTGTCCTTGTAACTGGAAGAAAGGAGACGAGACCATTAAGTAAAAAGTAAAAATGTAAAAGTAAAAAATAACATCCATAGCTTTTCTGTGGATGTTATTTATAACAGTTTCAATATAATACAATGAGCACGATATTAGAAAACGAAACATTATTAGGATTAGCCGACATGTTGAAAGTGGCCCCTAATAGTTTTTCTGCAGAATTGAATACAGTTGTAGAAACCAATCATCGTTATCTGAAAGACTTGAAAATCAATCTTTCAAATGGATTGGCGTATACCAATCTTACTAAAAAGGAATCTTATCTTTTAGCATTAGCCGTAGCGGTGAATGATAAAAGTGAAAGATTGAAAAATACCTTCCTTCCTTTAGCGAAAGCAGAAGGTGCTACCGAAGAAGAAATAGCAGAAACCTATGCCTGTGTTTCTTTATTAAATGCGAATAATGTGTTCTATCGTTTCAGACACTTTACCAAAAAGGAGTATTACGAAACAACCCCTGCAGGTATTAAGATGAGTGTAATGATGAACCCTTTATTAGGCAAAGAATTCTTTGAATTGATGAGCCTTGCAGTTTCTGCATTAAACGGATGTGAGCTATGTGTAAACTCTCACGAAGCATCTTTGTTGGGATTAGGTTGCACACAAGCAAGAGTTTACGATGCGGTAAGACTTGCGGCTATTGTTAGAAGCTTTACAGTAATCAGTTAAGAAAACCTCGAGAAGGTCGTGAGACTTGAATCGAAAGGGAATACAAATAATTAGTGTGAGTTAGCAATTTTAGAAGGCGGCGGATATTTCTGTCGCCTTTTTTGTTTTGTGCAGAAAAGGTTAGTCGTATATATCTTTACTATGTCCCATTTCAATAACCTCTACTAACAAAACTTCTTCCAATATATCATAAATGATTCTGTAATTAGCTACTCTTATTCTATATCCATCTCTTCCTTTTAATTTCTTATAACCAGGAGGTCTTGGGTTGGTAGCCAGTCCATAAATTGCATTTTTGATACTGCTAAAATAGGGCTCGTCAATTTCTTCCAGGGTCTTAAGGACTCTTTTCTTTAATGTTACCTGATAAGTCCTCATGACTTATTTTTTCTTTTCGCTTCAATCATATTAAAGGCTTTATCTATTGGGATAGAAGGCTCTTTGGATTCTTTTGCTTTATCATATAATTTAATATCTTCCAGCTCTTCCAATTCTTCCATAATAGTTTTAAATTCTTTAATAGGAAGAACAACGGACATTTTTCTTCCGTTTCTGTCTGTAATGTATTTTGGATTTACTGTAAGCATACTAAAAAATTTATTGCAGTATTATTGTCAAATATAGAACTAATGTCAATTAATACTTTTTAGAACTCTATTCTTCTTAAAAATTCATAGTTATAAGGAAGCTCGTTGCCTATAACTTCCCAAACTTTTTCATAGTCAACTCCAAAGTATTCATGAATCAAGGGGTTTCTAAAGTCGGTCATTAGTTTAAATTCAATTAATGGATGTACTGATTTAAACTCATCAGAAACCATCTTTGATGCCTCACCAATTATTTCGAAGTTCCTTACAACAGCATCAACTGTTATTTTGCTGTTTGTAAAAGAATCATAATTCATTCCTTTGGTATACTCAAAGATATTATTACAAGCTTCTACTATATCTTGTATTAAAAGATCGTTATCTCGCTTAGACATATAACAAATCTTTTTTTAAACGTTCGAAGTATTGGGGTTTTATAGCTTTCTTGCTAACTAACTGAACTTTTTGCTCAGGGAAATATTGTTTTAGTTGTTCGTATAAATTACTAAAATCCCGGAAGGTTCCTCCGTCTGTTAAGACCATTATATCAATATCGCTGCTATCTGTTTGATCGTTTCTTGCGTAGCTTCCAAATAAAGCCATTTCGGCTATACAATATTTTTCCTGCAGGGTGGGTTTTACTGCTCTTAGTTTATTTAATATTTCATTTTTGTCGAAACCCATACCAAAACTTTACAAGCAAACTTAATGATAATTCGTTTATTGGTTAAATAATGTCCATTTAAGATTACAATCTAATTATTTATCTGTTTAATCGTCAATACTCTTAACTTGCATTTGTAAATAAGGTTTTATGAATACAATTGATACAAATACAAAGCTTAGCTTTAAGCAATTAATAGAGATTGTAAAAAAACTGCCCCCAGAAAAAAAACAACTATTAAACGAGTTAATCTGGGATGATTCAATGCCTATACTAGAGGAACATAAAAGTATTGTTAGGAAAAGATTTTCTAAAAGTTTAAATAATCCCAAGAGAATGATAGAATGGGATTTGGCTTCGCAAAAATTATACGCTTAGTGTACCTCAATAGTCTCCACCTCTCTAATATCTATTAGCTTTAGCTCAATATGTTTTAAATGAGCCTTCAATTTAAACTGCTGGAAAATCTCCAGAATATCATAATCAATATATACACTATTGGTGCCTATAATTTCCACCACCGAATACATTGGAATCTTGTCCAGTTCGTCTATTAGTTTTTTCTTATTCAGGAAGCTCACATTCATAGCAAGCTCTATAATAAACTCGTTATAGTGACCATGCTTAATCTTCTGAAGAGTATAACCCGCCCTATAAGTATGCTTCGCCAGAAAGTAAATAGAATATGCCAGACCAATTAATACCCCTATTAATAAGTTAGTAATAAGGATAGCAATTACTGTAATAATAAAAGGAAGAAACTGTTCGCGCCCCTGTTTATATACCGAAAGAATCATGGAGGGTTTAGCCAGATTATAACCCGTACGAATCAGTATTACTGCCAGTACACAATAGGGTATCATATTTACTAATCCTACAGCAAAAAGTACTACCAGTAATATCCATAATCCATGCGAGAAAGAAGAGAGCTTTGTTTTTGCTTTAGCCTCCGCATTGGCTGCACTTCTTACTATCACTGCTGTTACAGGTAGTCCGCCTATCAATCCACTAATAGTATTTCCTACCCCTTGTGCTATCAACTCTCTGTTTTGAGGTGTTACTCTATTGCTTGCATCCAGCTTATCTATTGCTTCAATACTTAATAGGGTTTCCAGCGTGGCAACAAAACAAATAACGATGGCGTTTTTCCAGATAGCAGTACTATGTAATATGGCTTTAAAGTCGGGGAAATTAACCTGCGAAAAAACATTCTTAGGCACGTTTACAAAATGAGAAGGTAGCAGCTTTATGGATGGAAAAAAGTATTGTATACCAAGACTAATCATTACCCCAAATACTACCGTAATAAAAGAAGCAGGTAAAAAAGAGATGAGTTTATACAACCATCTTTTCCATACTATCAGAAAGAGGATGGAGGAAATAGAAACGATTAATATCCCTGCAGAAAAACTATTGCGGATATTGTCTATATTTTGGAAAGCGTGATTGAAAGTAATAATATTAAAGAGCTCATTACTCCAAAACATGGGTTTATCGTAACCAAATAATACAAAAGGAATTTGCTTGGAGATAAGTATTATGCCAATAGCCGCAAGCATGCCTTTAATAACTGCCGAAGGAATAAAGCTTGTAAATCCGCCCAGCTTAAAGATGCCCAGCAATATCTGCATCAACCCCGCAAGCATTATGGCCAGAAATAATAATGGAAGTCCTCCAGTTTCATGAATAGCGGCAGCACAGATGGCTGTTAAACCCGCAGCTGGTCCACTTACACTTAAAGGAGATTTACTGATCAGCGATACAATTATACCACCTACGATTCCTGCAGCAAGCCCCGAATATACTGGAACTCCTGAGGCTAATGATATGCCCAGACAAAGAGGCAATGCAACAAAAAATACCGTAATACTGGCCTTGAAATCATGTTTCAGAAACGCAAGAAAGTAAAACTTCGATTTTCTGCTGATGAATTGCATACCATATTACATTTTGTTACTAAGGAGAGAGGAGGAAGGAGACAGGAGATAGAATAATACATTTATGTTTTACCATTGTATTCTGTATTCAATTAGCACATTAGCATATTATCGAATTAGCTAATTGTATTCTCCTGACTCTTATCTCCTGACTACCTTGTTAGAGTTTCTCGTACAACGCTCTCAGCTTTTCTCTGGTCATAATACTTTCCCAGTTCTTACCTAAAGCGTTTTCCCACAATGGTTTCATTCCCAGGCTAACGTTCAACATCGCATCAAACTGCTCTTCCGATAAACCATTGCAGATACCTACCGGTATATCTATATTATTCTCTGCCACCATTTGCTTAAACTCCTTTACGCCTGCAGGATAGTATTCTTCCAGATGGTTCATTACTATACAGTTGCCAATACCATGCTTGGTGCCCAATAAATAACTTAATCCGTAGCTTACAGCATGTGCCACACCCACCTGAGAATATGCAATGCTCATACCACCGGCATAAGAAGCCATCATCAACTTATCGTCGTTAGCATCGTTCCAGGGTTTGTTACCAAGAAATATATTTTGACAAAGCTGCAGGGCTTTTTCGCCATAACTCTTACTAAATTCATTCAGGAAAGTTCCTTCCAGACTTTCTATACAATGTATATAACAGTCCATGCCGGTATAAAAACGTTGATTAGCAGGAGCATCCTTTGTTAATTCAGGATCCAGCACTATCTGATCGAACGGTGTAAAGTCGCTGTTCATACCCAGTTTACGTACCGGACCAGTCAGTACGGTTGTTCTACTTACTTCGGCACCCGTACCACTAAGGGTAGGAATACCCGCTTTATATACGCCAGCAACTTTTACCAGATCCCATCCCTGATAGTCGGCCGAAGAACCTGTATTATTCATCATCAGCGAAACTGCTTTTGCAAGATCCATTGCACTACCGCCACCAATACCTATAATACCACTTACGGTACCAAACTCCTCTTTCAGCTCTTGCGCCAGCTTATCTACCTGCGTTGTCTTTGGTTCGTAGGTAACATCTACTATAACTATTTTATCTTTTCCTCTCAATGGAATACGGCTCGCCAACGGTTTGCCCTCAAAAAAATGATCCAGCAGAAATATCATGGGTGCGTCTCCCTTACGGTGTGGTGCCAGTATTTCGTCCAGCTGATTAAAACATCCTCTACCAAAAACTACATTGCTTACCAATTTCAAATTACGGAATTGCATATCTGTTTATTTAGATTAATTCTGGCAAAGGTGTTGATTACATTTTTAATAATCAACAAGTTTTTCTATTTCGGTAAAATCTCCCCCCTATAACGTTAGATAATTGTTTAATATAACCCCGCGGTATGACAACTATCATAATAAATGATACTTTTGCCCACGTATTTTCAGATTAAGATTATTTAGAACACATGCCTCACGTAAAATTCTCGCACGATAACGCTGCCTTTTTCAATATTCTCAGAAAAAGAGTTAACGATTATTTCAAAACAAAAAACATTAAGCCTACCGGCAATATGGCACTCTATAGCAAGACTATCATTCTTGCTATAGCATTTCTGGCTGCCTATATCGATCTTGTTTTTATCCATCAGCCTGCCTTTGTTTCTATTATCGTTTGCTGCATTACCGGATTGGTTATGGCCGCTATCGGGTTCAATATCTTTCACGATGGTGCCCACGGAAGCTATTCTTCCCGCAAAACCATCAATCATATTATGGCCTGCTCCCTCAACGTTATGGGAGGAAGCTCTTATATATGGAAACAAAAACACAACATCAATCACCACTCCTATACCAATATCGAAGGGCTTGACGATGATATTGATATCAAGCCTTTCTTCCGCACCAATACTTCGCAGAAGCGTTACTGGTTTCATCGCTTTCAGCATATCTATAGCTTTGTATTGTACGGACTAACTTACCTTACCTGGGTGTTTCAGAACGACTTTACCAAGTATTTCCGTGGCAGAATTTCCGATCATTCTACTATGAAGAAGATGAAACTGTCGGAGCATATTATGTTCTGGGTTACCAAGGTTACTTACCTGTTCACCTTCCTTATTATACCTGCTTATATGGTGGGTATCAGTCACCTGATTATTGGCTACAGCATCATTGCTTTTATATGTGGTATTGTAATTGCCTTTGTATTTCAGCTGGCACACCTTCATCAGGCGGCCGATTTTGTATTACCTACAAACAACGATCATTACGAAGTAGAAAACGAATGGGCAATTCATCAGATACATAGTACCATCAACTTCGATACCCGCAACAAGCTGGTTTCCTGGTTCTGTGGAGGCCTCAACTTTCAGGTAGAGCATCACCTTTTTCCTAAGATCAGTCATGTGCACTATCCACAGATCAATAAGATAGTAAAAGATACCTGCAAAGAGTTTAATATACCTTACAACGAGTTTCCCAACACATTCAGTGCTATCCGCTCGCATCTGCAGTTTTTAAAAATGATAGGAAGAGCAGCGTAAACGTAGTGCTTTTAGTCTGTTTTAACTGGTCTTTTACTACTTTTGTCTATCATTTGTTGAATTAGGCCTGGTCTTTTGCAACTTTACCCGATTGTGTATCGACTTTTGCCTATCATTTGTTGAATTAAGGCCGGTCTTTTGCGACTTTGCCCGATTGTGTATCTACTTTAGACTATCATTTATTGAATTAGGGGTGGTCTTTTACAACTTTCCCTTATTGTGTATCGACTTTTGCCTATCATTTGTTTAATTGGGGTTGGTCTTTTACGACTTTACCCGATTATGTGTGTTTTCTGATTATTGTATATTTATCTGGAAAAGGTGTTTAAAATTTGAATGAGAGCAGGGCTACTGCTACAGTTGATTTTATTGAGTTGAATATTTTAAAATTTGCCTCTATAAAAGCAGCGGATGTGGTTACGATGAGAACTGCAATTGCGGCTTTTGTAGCGAAGAAAGATACGCCTACCACCGAAAAGCAAGCTAAAAAAGTAGCAGGTACAGACCAAGTACCTCCACTTCTTGATAAGCTGGATAGATTTATTTCCCTTGAAGGAAATCTGATTCATTCTTATTTTCCCAAGAGTAAACTTGCCGAGGGGTTTGACCTTACGAGTACGTTGATACTACTTGGTGGTAGACACAACCCTATAAACATACATGTGGAAGAAGCTTTGAATGGTATACAAATTGTGGGTGTAAAGGTGACTAAAGTAAAGAATGTAAAATTATTTACTATTAGTGATGAAGATGGGCTTGCTCATTTTGATACCTGTACTAGTAGTAAACAAAAGTTTCTTATTGAAGCAGAAGGATGTGTACCACAAACTATTACTGCAATTGTTGTAAGAGGTATAGGTGCAGAAATGGTGGTGAAGATGGTGAGGATGGTAAGATAATATGTGTACAAAAACTAAAGACTAAAAAAAGAAAAACTAAAACGTTTTTTAAGAGTAGCCTGTAGTTTGTCTGCGGGCTTTTTTATGGGATGTTTGGAGAATGTAAATATTTGAAATTCCTAAGAAGGTATCGTACTTTTTCTTTAATTATTTTGAGTATTTGAAATGACTAGTAGAAAAGAGACTACAGCGAGGAAGGACATTCTGAGAAGAAAGAAAAAGCCTAAGGATAATATATATCGAAGTAGTTTATTAATGATATATTTGAACACTAAAACAATTAAATGTCTGAGAAAGAACTTATCAATCAAATAGCTGAGTATTTTGAAATAAATGTATTTGAACAGCACATTAATACTTGCCTTAAAACTCATTCTAAATTAAAAGCCTATAATATCAACCCAATTATAGTTAAATATCTTTCAAAAGTATTAGATGATAATTATTGTGCAGAAGGTGTAGCGAAGGCTCTTTATTACCCAAGAGTATTAGGCACTTCGATAAACACCACTTTTGGAACAAGAATACAGAATATGTTTATTGATCTTAAAATGGCTGAAGGTTCATTTATTAAAGGAATGGATATTGAGTTTACAGACAAAGTTGATAACAGAAAGAAATGGTGTCAATTAAAATCGGGACCCAATACAATTAACTCTGAAGATGTAAAACCATTAATAGATAAATTTACCAGTACCATAAACTTAGCAAGAACCAACAGGGCATTTGCAGGAATAAATAACACTGATTTTATTGTAGGAGTCCTTTATGGAGAACAGTCTGAACTAAGTATGCATTATAAAAAAATAGATCAAATACATCCTGTATTAATTGGAAAAGATTTTTGGCATAGAATAACCGGATACCCTGAGTTTTATTCAAAACTTGTAGTAGCCTTACATGAAAGTATAGCCAATATAGATACTAAAGACTTTTTTAAAATAGGCTGTGACAACTTAGCTGAAGAGATTAGAACTTCCCCGTTATTTCACTTTTAAATTGTAGTATTCGTTTAAAAATTTAATAATCGAATAACCAACTTCTCTTCCCAAATTTACGGGTACTGCGTTTCCAATTTGTTTATACTGTTGCGCCATAGAGCCTTCAAACTTCCAATCATCTGGAAATGTTTGAATACGTGCATATTCACGTACAGTAAAAGGACGAGTTTCGTCTGGGTGACATCTTTCCGTTTGTTTTTGAGCAGGGCTGCAAGTGAGTGTAAGACAAGGTTCGTCCCATCCAATTCTTCTTGCTATTCCTGTTTTTCCTCCGCCTAAATAAAAGCTTCCTCCCATAAATTTCTTTTGAAGATCTAAGGGTAAGTCACGCCAATACCCTTTTGGGGGCACTAAATCGAGTATTTCTTTTTTACTTTTAGGATACTTTACGCCATCGGATTTAGGAACGTTACAATTGAACAATTCTCCTTTTTTTAAAGCGTCTTTCAGGTTGTATATTTTCTTGTGTGGTTTTGGATATTCGTATTTGACTTTAATATCTTTTCTAATACCCACCAAGATAAGTCGTTCTCTTTTTTGAGGCACTTTATAGTTGATTGCTTTAAGTACTTGAACTGGTACTACATTGTATCCAATTTCATCTAATATGGAAATCATTCCCTGTAATGTTTTGCCATTTTCATGGCTTAATAATCCTCGTACATTTTCTCCTATACAAATAGGTGGATTAACTTCTTTAACGACTCTTGCAAACTCATAAAAGAGAGTACCTCTTGCATCGGCAAGCCCCAACTTTTTTCCTGCGTAACTAAAAGCCTGGCAAGGAAATCCTCCTGTAACAACATCGACTTTATTGTGGTACTCTAAAAAATTGAACCCTTTAATATCTCCTTCCAATACTTTCCAATTTGGGCGGTTATTTCTTAGGGTTTGGCAAGCCCATTTATCTATTTCGTTTAAGGCAACACATTTCAAGCCTGCTTTTTCCATTCCTACAGCTAAGCCCCCTGCACCTGCAAATAACTCTAATACTGTATATTCTTTTTCCGGTGTAATATCGTTAAAGCAAGTTTCTTTAATTTCCTCTGATAAAAAACCTGAAAATAAAGTTTGTACTTCTTCTCTTCTATAAACTCTATAATTGCTAAGCGGTTCTCTTACAGCAGAAAGTTTACCTTCCCTATCCCAACGACGTAGTGTTTCTTTACTTTTTCCTATCAATTCAGCAGCTTCGGACAATGTTAAATACTCACTCATAACCATATTGTTTAACCTTACACAATGGTTACAAATTTATGGGTAAATATTTATCAACCAAATCTAAATTTAGTAGTGATAAAATTTAAGCGTTTTTATAATAGGTTGAGGAGTATTCTGCGGGCTTTTTTATGGGGTGTTTGGAGAATGTATATATTTGGATTAAGGTAAAAAGGATTCTGCGTTTAAAAGGGTTTATGAAATTAATAAATAGAATATATTTTTTGATATTAGCTTTTGTATTATTTATTAATGCAAATGGACAAAAAGAACATTTGTACGAATTAGAAAATAAAATAGAAAAAGGTGACAAGGAAGCATTATTTGAAATAGGAAAATATTTTGATAGTGGTAAAGTAAAAGTAATAATCAGCCATGCACGATGTGGGTCTAGTGAAACAAATGAAGCTTCTATTGCGAGATGGATTGTTTTAGAAAATTGTCTTTTTACAGGTAATGAAATAAAAATTACTGATACTACTACTACAAAACAGTTTGAAGATTTTCTAGATTCAAATAGGGAAAAGATTGTTTTTTCGAATTTGGCAAGCGTGTTTATAATAACACCTTTAGAAGCAAGAGAAGCTACTATTTTAAAAAGAGAAATTTCGCTAGAGAAAAGAAAATATTTGGATAGTATTTATAAAGAAATAATAGTAGAGGGTTGGGTTAAAGATTTATCAATTAATAAATTTATTGAAAGTAAAAACCCTGTTTCTCTTCTTTTAATAGCATCTGCTTATTTTAAAAATAGAAGTGGAAATTTATTTTATGCTAATGATTGTTTAGATCTTTTAGAATATTTACTGGGAGTTGAGATAGCAGTTAAAAATGATTATAATGAATTTGACTGGCATATTGAAAAGGATTATTATTACGATTCTAAACATAATTTACTGAATTTACTAATCTATTTTTCTAAACACTATCTGGAATATAGATGGAATGAAAAACAATCCTGTTTTACTAAACTAAATGACAACATTATAAAAATCACTAATGAGAATATATTATTTGAATTTTTAAATAATAAGAATGATTCTTTAGCTAAAGATGCGTTTGTTAAATTAACCACATCTAATCCAACTAAAGTAATTGAATTAGCAAATGAATATGAAAGAGCTAGAATTGATAGAAACTATTCTCTTCCTTATAACCCATACAGTGTACTAAGACAACTAGTTGTATTGACTAACTATTACAGAAATAATCATATTAATTTTACATGTCCCGAATATCTGAAAGATAACATTAAACTACTTGATTCTAATCTAACATTTATAGAAAGATACCAACTGGAAAATAAAATAATTAATTTACTAAATTTAGACAATGTAAGTGCATTTGAATACTGGGTATCTGTACATCGTGAATATGAAGCATATAGAGCATATAAAAGAAATTCTGTATGGAGAATATTGAATATTTTTTATTCAAGAAACTGGAAAGAACTTTTAAAGAATAAGAAACAATTGGAATGCTATTTATATAAATCAAAATTATTCAACCCTTTAGGAATAGAATACCTTCAGAAGTTTGAAAAATCTTCTCCATCAATAATAAAAATAATGAATAAATATGAGGGGACTGTATATAATATTAAAGACCAATTGAACAAAATAGATTCGTTAGATTCAATCAATAAAACTAAACAAACCGTGTTTCAAAAAAGTTTAGTAGAAAATAAAGATATTATAAATGATTCTGTAGAGAAAGAATTCTGGTATAACTATAAAATTACTACTGACACCTCCACAACGATATTTGTTCAATATAAATCCTATCTTGAAAATGCAGGGTTGGATTATAAAAATAGTGACGGAACTTTAGATTATGATAAAATATATGAAATTTTAAAGTATGATGAAGTTAGTCAATTGTTGGGTGGGGGGGGATGGGAAGAGCGCCTAGATGAAGTTAAGTCAATAGCAAAACTACTAGAGATGAAATATCATACAACATTAGGTTTTCCTAAAATATTTATTGATAGATTTGGTGAATCCAATGAAATGTATTTTGGTATGACTGATGCATGGATGAAATATCTTGAAGATCATAAATTATTGAAATATAAACATGATGAACCAAGATCATTTAAAGAAGTATGGTGATTTTTTTACATTTATTTAATTGATTTAAGTATATAGTTGTTAGTGAACGTGATTAAAATCTGAGCGATGCGCGACGGATAGTAGGGGTATCCTTTTTGCCTTGGGGTAATATTGAGTTGAACATTTTTATGGCAAAAAGATACAACCAGATAGCCGGGCCTGCAAGGCGCGCCCAAAAACTAATACGCTATTTTAATAATATGCTGATTAATACATACTTATAACTTAAGAACCTAAACTTATTAACTCTCCTTATCTTCGCGTATCACAAAATAAACTGTTGTAGGATGGGTGCAAAACTTTCTGTCTTCAATGCCAAAAGCAAGATTAAAGCTGCCGACTTAGACCATCGGCGGAAGATTAATTTTAATATTGGTAAATACAATGCTACCGTGCCGATGGGTAAGCAACAGTTTGTGGACATGGATTTGTCGAGCCAGAAAGCCAAGAACATTAAATGGAAGGCGATAGAGCACCTGGATACTTATCTGGAAGAATTTGAGAAAAAGATTACCGAACGTGGTGCTAATGTGCTATGGGCGCTGGACGATAAGGAAGCACTACAATTTATAAGTGATATCTGTACCGAAAAACATTGCAAAACGGTGGTGAAAAGCAAGAGTATGGTAACGGAAGAAATACACCTGAACCACCATCTGGAGAGCATTGGGATAGAGAGTATAGAAACCGACCTGGGGGAGTATATACAACAACTGGATGGCGAAACGCCGTACCATATAGTAACGCCGGCGATGCATAAAAGCAAGGAAGATGTGGCCAATTTATTTGCCCGTAAACTGGGCGTTCCCAATGGATTGACGCCGGAAGAAATAACACAGATTGCGCGTAAAGAACTGCGTCAGAAATTTGCTGATGCGGAAGTGGGTATTACCGGAGGAAACTTTATAATAGCCGATGTTGGGGGTATTGCCATTACGGAAAACGAAGGGAATGCAAGGCTTAGTTGCTCGATGCCGAAGACGCATATTATAATAGTGGGAATAGAAAAGGTGATTCCTGCTATGAAAGATCTTGCACTGTTCTGGCCTATGCTTTCCACCTTTGGAACGGGGCAGAAGATTACGGTATATAATACGATTGTTACGGGGCCTCGTCAGCAAAATGAAACGGATGGTCCTACAGATATGTATGTGATATTGCTGGATAATGGCCGTACCAATTTATTGCAGAATCCTAAAACAAGAGAGTCGCTTTATTGCATTCGTTGTGGTGCCTGTCTGAATGCCTGTCCGGTATATAAGAACATTGGTGGTCACTCCTACGACACTACTTATAGTGGACCGATAGGTAGTGTGATAACACCGCACCTTAAGGGCATAAATGAGTATAATCACCTAAGCTTTGCATCCTCGCTATGTGGGGCTTGTACAGCTGCCTGTCCGGTGAAGATTAATATTCACGATATACTGCTGCACAACCGTAGAGAGGCAGTTATAAAAGGGAATAGTAAACTGAGCGAAAGACTTGCCTGGCAAATATGGAAACGTGCCTGCAACAGCAGGAGCATGTTTAATATGGGATCGTACAAAACGAAGAATTTTGTGATTAATAAACTGTTTAGCGGATGGACTTATAACCGGGCTCCTTTGCAGTTTAGTGCCAAAACTTTTAATGAGCAGTGGAAGGAAAGAAATAATAAACCTGCAGAATGATTGTACTATATACCCAACAGATAAGTGAAAGACTGAAATATATTGTACAGACAATATTAAATCCGGACATTACAATCAGCTGCGATCTGGATTTTTATAAGGGCTATGATGGGTTGAAAATAAACTATTCTGCCAAGAGAATATTACCTGAAGAACTGCATATCCGTCCATTTGGATTGATGACGGAAACGGAGATACAGCTGCACGAATGGGAGTGTATATCCTGGAATAATCTAACAGCATTTTGCATGGTTGCCGATGCTGATATACCGTTTGATATTTTATCTGCTTCCTTTTATTTATTGTCGAGATATGAAGAATATCTGCCGCATGAGAAAGACGAATATGGACGGTATCATCATAAGAGCAGTCTGGCATTTAAGCATCACTTTTTAGATACTCCGATTGTAAATTTATGGTGGATAGAACTGGATAAGATCTGGAAGAAAAAGCTGAAGACTAAGGTATCTTTATTGAAGACAACAAGCTTTAAATATATTCCTACTTACGATATAGATGTAGTGTATCAATGTAAAGGAAATAGGCTTTCGTATAACCTGCTTAGTCTGGGTGCATCGATACTGAAATGCAGGATGGGCGATGCGAAGAATAAGCTACAATATTTAACCAAAGGGAAAGATGCTTTTGATACTTTTGGATGGCTGGATAATGAACATAAACAGCATGGTTTGCAACCGGTTTATTTTCTGCTTACGCTGTTGCAAAAGGGGGTAAATGATAAGAACCATTATGCTAATAATGCAGCCTTACAGGAACTCTACAAAGAGCTCTCTGAGCAGTATACTATTGGTATACATCCATCTTGGCTGAGTGGTGATATAGAACCATTGATGGGGGAGGAAATGGAATGCCTGCAAACTATTATAGAAAAGCCAATTACATTATCCCGATTTCACTTTCTACGTTTTACGGTTCCTGAATATTACCATAAGTTGATTGGGCTGGGAATAAAGGAAGATTTTTCGATGGCGTATGGTGGTAAGAATGGATTCAGGGCTTCTTATGCAAATCCTTTTTACTGGTATGATCTGCACCATGAAACCATTACTGATTTATTGATTCATCCATTCTCGTTTATGGAAGCAACGGCACATTTTACGGAGTATAAAACAGCGGAACAATCCTACCATCAAATGAGCGAACAGTACGATCTGGTAAAAAGTATTAATGGAGAATTTATTACGTTGTTTCATAATCATTTTTTAGTAGATGATGCTGAGTGGAAACCCTGGAGAAACATGTATAAAACATTTTTAAATAATAAATATTCATATTAAAAAATGAGTAAGAAAGAGACTATAGTAGCCATGATTCCGGCAAGATATGCTGCTACCAGATTTCCTGCTAAACTGATGCAGGTGCTGGGTACTAAAACGGTGATAAGACATACTTATGATAATACCGTTGCTACTGGATTATTTGACGATGTAGTAGTGGTAACGGATAGTGAAATAATATATACCGAAATAACTACGCATGGTGGTAAAGCCATCATGAGTATGAAGGAGCATGAAAGCGGAAGTGACCGTATAGCAGAAGCTGCTGAAAAACTGGATGTAGACATTATTGTAAACGTGCAAGGTGATGAACCTTTTGTAAAGAGAGAACCGCTGGAGAAACTGCTGGAAGTGTTTAATGGAGAAGGGGGACAGCAAGTACAAGTAGCATCATTAATGCAGGTATTAAAGGAAGAACAATATATACAGGACCCTAACTACGTAAAGGTTGCGGTAGACAAAAACATGAACTCTCTAATGTTCTCTCGCAGTCCTATTCCATACCATAGAGATAAAGCTGTTAGTCCGGTTTACTATGAACATATAGGAGTATATGCGTTTAGAAAAGCGGCACTTATACAATTCACTAACTGGGCAATGACCCCATTGGAAGCAGCAGAGAAAATAGAATGTTTACGCTACCTTGAAAACGGTATTTTATTGAAGATGGTGGTAACGGATTATATGGGTGTAGAGATAGATACTCCAGAGGATTTAGAGAAGGCTGCAGGGTTGCTATAAATACAGAATACATTATTAAAAACCATTTAGAAACTCATAAGGCTTTCAACTGATACTTTGTATTAAAACTATGGCTTTCAGTAGGTTTTATCCAAATAAGACCAAATTTATTATTGAAGTTATCCGCTGTTCCACTTAAACATTCAATAGCAATACTTTTACGATGATCGGGTGTAAATACCTGTAAGTAAGGCATTGATTCTTCGGGGAAAAAGCAAAGGCTAATTACGTTGTTGCTTAATACACAAGCTGGGGTAGTATGGTCGTAAATAAAGTAGCAATTGTCCAGATGGTTATCACCAATCATTGTGGGAGCTATAAAACTATTATCCACTTTCAATTTACCTGTAGGTATCATTTCACTATCAAAATCTACTGCTGTATTACTATTTATCTGCAGTGTCCAATCGTTACAGTTTCCTGCTAAATTAAAGTAAGGGTGCCAGCCTTCGCTGAATGGTATGGCAGTTTCGCTCTTGTTTAATATTTTAGAAGAAATGCTAATACTATTATCCTTTTTTAGGGTGTAAGTAATATAAGAATCAAAAATGAAAGGGTAGCCTTTATCGAAAGCAGCATAATTATAATAAAGCGTTACTGCTGCCATTTCATCGTTCGCTACAGAATCGTGAATTGTATAAGAAGCATCAAAAACCAAACCATGAATAGCATGATTGCCCATATAAAACTTATCAATTTTATATTTCTGATTTTCTATAACGTACTCTCCTTGTTTTAATCTGCAAACAAAAGGACTTAAACGTGCACTGTTAAACCAGGTAGCCAACTTTGCTTTAGCATCTGCAATACTGGTATAAGCTTCTTTTATATTGAAATCTTTAACCTCTTGCCTAATAGAAAAACTATTTAAGATTGCTCCAAAAGAGTATATCTCGGCAGAGCAACCGGTATTAGTATCTGTTAATAGAATTATTGTTTCGTTTTCTTGATTTGTTATTCTAATCTGGAATCGCATTTTATTAATTTGGTGTTTGCTTGTCACTACAAATATCATGAATGAGAAATTAATAAAATAAAATTGTCGTTAATATTAAGCATCAGGTAGTTTAAATTGTTATAAAAGATAAATAAGCAATACTGATTAATTACGATTTTATCAATACATCTTCATCTAAAAATATGGGACAGCGTTTGTAATAAGGGTATTTAAGAATTTAATTATATACCCTTATAATTTTAATTATCCCTGTTGAAATAGAATAGATTAATAAAACCCTTCTTAACACATTAAATTAAGTAAAGACAATTTATTAATATTGCTTTGAATTGTAATTTTTTACACCTAAAAATATGAGATATATATTTACGCTGCTACTTTCAGTAGCCTTTTCTTCTATTATATCAGCACAATCAGTCACCATCACTCAGCCTAATAGCGGAGAGGTGTTGTATGCTTGTCAGCAATATCCAATAAAGTGGACTTCTTCTGGAACATCAAACTATCATAATATTGATTATTCGTTAAATAATAGCTCCTCCTAGACATATATTACCACTAATCTGAATGTAACAAATGGACAATATTTATGGACAGTTCCAAATGCTTCTTCCAGTAATTGTTTGGTGAGAGTCAGGGATAAAAATGATACTACCAAAAACGATATAAGCAATAATGTTTTTTCAATTAAAATTCCAGTTGTACAAGTTTGTCTTACAATGCAAATGTTTCGGTAAATGGAAGCTTTGTAATAGCAGGTACTATTTCAAGCCCGCTGGGAAAAATAATCCCGAATGTAATCATTTCTTTCTCGGTTCTGCCGGGCGCCAATAGCTATAAAATAAAACCATCAAAGAATAATGATGTAAACAAAGCTAATGTAGTAAGCACACTCGATATCGCGTTGGTGCAGTCACATATTTTACAGAAGACAATTTTTAATTCTCCTTACAAAATTATTGCTGCCGATGTAAACAATGATGGCAAGGTAAGTACCCTCGATATTGTTTATCTGAAGAGATTAATCCTGGGTATCGATACAACCTTTGCGGGCAACAGACTTTGGGCTTTTGTGGATAGTACTGCCGTATTATCTGCCACCAGCCCTTTCCCTTACAAGGATAGTTTTAGCTATGCCAATATTACTGCTACTCAAAATAACCAAAACTTTATAGGAGTTAAACTGGGAGATGTAAATTTCGACTGGAATGCAGCTTTGCCGAAAGTTAATCAGCAAGATCAGGTTACTCTTTATTATGATAGTAAGCTTGCTGTTCAAAACCAGGAAGTCCGTATACCTATTAGAGTTAAAAACTTTAATAAGCTACTTGGTTTGCAGTATACCATGACTTACAATCAGCAACACTATAAATTGATAAATATTGCTAACAATACTTTGGGTATAGAATATGCAGCTCATAAAGATGGTAAAGTTTCATTCTTATGGAACGATGCTAAAAACGAAGTAAAAACACTCAATGACGGTACTGTAATTTTTGAGTTGGTATTTGTAAAAACAGATAACGAGAATATAGAGAATACTCTGGATTTAAATAGCACAATTACGGCTATCGAAGCATGGGACGAAAATTATCAGTTACACAATGTAGTACTGGAAAAACTATCTATAAAAGATCCTATCGTTTCAGCAAAAGAAAGCTGGTTATTTATTCCAAATCCATCCGATGGATATATAAAAGTTGCTGTAGTTGCTAACAGTAATAAAGTATTGCAATTTATTCTAACAAACACCAATGGAAAAGTATTGATGCTACAGAATAAAGAAGTAATAAAAGGAGATAATAATTTTACAGTAAACCTTCAGCAGACAAGTCATTTACCTACAGGCATATATTTCTTAAAAGTAGAAGGACTGGAAGCAGATAAAGTAAAACAGGTTTTTATAAAATAGAAGATAATTTTTTCAGCAGGGAAAGTTTAAATGAAAGTTGCCAGTTACATTTTATAAGTAACTGGCAACTTTCATTTAGATTGTAATCTCCTACTTACTCATCTCTCCTATATAGTAAATTTCCCATGCTCTTCCTCGTTATATTCCCATTTGAATCTACGATGACTCCATAAATAATTCGAAGGATTACGGCGGATAGTCTTCTCTATAAAATGCACCATCTGTTTGGTAATTTCTCCTTCAGGCAATGAGCGTGGATCGGTAGTAAGAAGTTCCAGCTCCGATGCATAATACCCTCTTTTTACTTTTATCATATTGGCCATCAGGATAGCCGTATTATTAAACTGTGCCCCCTTCTCTGGTCCTTTCGGGAATGGTATTTTCTTGCCAAAGAATTCTGTCCAGAAACCTACAGAAGCCCCCGGCGGATTCTGGTCAGCTATCAGTACCAGACAATAATTTTGTTTGCGGTATGGAGCAAATGCAGTCTTGAATTCCGTAGCTGGTAACATCTTAGTACCAAAGCGTTCACGGATATATAAAAACAATCTTTCAAATATCTTATTGGTTATCGGCATATACACCGTAAGGAAGGGATATTTTAATTGAGGAGAATAGCCCATATTGCAAAATTCCCAGCTAAAAAAATGACCGGAATGTACCTGAACTTTATACCCCTGCTCTATCAGATTATTTATCTTTTCGGGTTCTCCCTTAAATCTTTTGGCTATCTCTTCTTTGCTGATAGAAACAAACTTTATAATCTCAATAAAATTGTCGCAGAAAGATTTATAAAATTCTTTTTCTATTACAATAATTTCCGCTTCCGTCTTTTCAGGAAAAGCAATAGTCAGGTTGTTGCGGACTATCTTTCTTCGGTAGCAAAATACATAATAAGTAAGAAAATAAAATCCATCACTCAATATATAAATTACCCTCCATGGCAATAGAGAGAGTAAATAAAATAATGCAAAAACCAAATAATACATGCTGCAAAAATGAATGAAAAAAGGATTGAGTAGAAAAAATAGTTATTCGATTAATAAAAAAGCAGGTTGCCAGTATATGGCAACCTGCATAAAGATAAAATAATTGAAAGTTTTTACATACTCGGAAAATCAGCAGTTGGACCAAAAGATGGCGGTACTGCTACATCTAATAATCTTAAGTAAACCGAAAGTTGACCACGATGATGATATAAATGATTTAAACACCACATTCTTACCACTGCTGCTTTGGGCATGGTAAAATAAATCGTTTCGCCATTACGCATAGTCCATGGTTTTAAAAATTCTTCTTCAGAAGTTTCACTGAGTATCTTTTCCGCATTGTCAACTAAGGTATCATGATAAGCCAAAATCTCCTCTAGGGAATTATATACTTTTGGTGTATGATCACCTACTGCAAAGTCCAGCTCATCATTTATTAAGCATTCTTTCCACCAACCTGTAATTTCTGTTACGTGGATGGCCAGTTTTTTTAAAGTCATCGACTTTTCATGTGGTTTAAAATCTCCTTTATCAAATGGAACAGCTTCCAGCAATTTTCTGGTGTTTGCAGACTCATGCTTAAGTTCATTTAAAAATGCGGTACTAAAATTCATGATAATATTTGTTTTTGAATAGTGAAAATAATAAGATTAATGATAGGAATTATTTCGATCATATAAAAATAATGAAATATCAATAAATTTTAATATAAAAGCATTGTAACGAATTTGCTTTTATATTTAAAAAGCTATTCACTAACCTAAATTTCTATTATGTTTGTCGGCTTCATTTTAGAGTTTTTAAAGTTGTTATGGAAGATAAATCAGCTGCTAAATCGGTTTTACTTTTTGCACCACATCAATTTCAGCATTTAGCGGATATTGTGCAGATTTTGCATATCAAAAAGGTGAATGGCATCCCTCAATTATCTGTTGAAGGATTGACAAAAGCTGCATTACAAAAACACTTTAAAAAATTACCGCCTGTAGTAAGTGAAACTATTTTATTTTTTTCCAATGCGGCACTTTCGGCATGGGAGAAAGAAAGCTGGAACAACCTGCAGAAAAGAATGGTGAGCCCTACCGAAGAAATTCATCATACGGCATTGCTTCGAGGACTAAATCAACAGTTTGAAATGTTGCTGCCCTTTATGAATTTGTTTAAATGGTATCATCAGAAAAACATGCAAAAGCGAAGTGTGCAAACGGCACCCTGCAGCTTTAGTAATTTTCGTCCGCAGTTACAATTCGACGTAGTAAAACATCGGGAGCAGTTATCGGTAGAAACAACGATTATACTGAATGGAACCAGCTATCCTTTGTCTTCTTTTAATCAATCCTATTTCTGGCTGGAGCATAATAATGAATACTTTTTATTGCGGTTTAAAGATGTTCAGATTATAGAATGGTTACAATCTACGGAAATAATACCTTTTGCTGTAACACCTGCACTATTTAAGGAAAAAATACTATCGGTACTGGAAGCAGATTATAAGGTGAATAGAAACGGGCATTTTAAAGAAACCCCTATTACTTCCATGCCCATAAACAGGATCATGCTGAGTGAGATAAGTGGTTCGTTTCTGATGCTTACACCACAGTGGCTATACGAGAATTTTCTGGTGGATAGTGTTTGGAAACCTACCAAAGAAATAGCACAGGGAGGTGAAATATTTGTGGTGCATAGAAATAAAGAAGCAGAAGATGCATTCAGGACTTCTCTGCAACAGCTGCATCCCAATTTTGCCAAACAAAGCAATGGTTATTTCTACCTCTCCTTTGCGGATGCACAAAAGAAGAGCTGGTTTTTGAAAGTGTACCATCAGATGCTGGATAAAAACATAGAGATAGTAGGGATAGACATGCTGCAGCATTTCCGTTATTCACCCCATAAAGCGGTTACTGAAATTGGTATTAAGGAACAGCAGCGACAAACCTTGTTGCTATCCTTCTCGCTAAAATTTGGGGAAGAGGAAGTGAGCTTATTATCCTTACAGAAAATACTGCTGGCAGGGCAAAGAGCAATCTTATTGAAGGATGGTAGTCTGGGAATACTAAGCGATGGATGGCTGAAGCAATACAGTGCCATTATAAAGCATGGGAGGATAAACAAGAAAGATATAGAGGTGGCACGCTGGATGGCCATAAAAGAGACTAAGCCAGATGAAGGAGAAGAAGATACTTTTCTTAAACCGGGTATCAATAAAGACTGGTGGCAGAAATGGAGCGACTGGCAGCAGGCGGATACCATTTCCATCTATCCAATACCAACGATGGTGAATGCATCGCTAAGACCTTATCAACAAAAAGGTTTCGAGTGGATGGCATTGCTGGCCGAAGTAGGTGCAGGTGCCTGTCTGGCCGATGATATGGGACTGGGAAAAACATTACAAACCATTTGTTTGCTGGCACATCAGTATAGTTTATCGCCCCAAGATATCAGTATCATTATTTGTCCGGCCTCCCTTATCTATAACTGGGAGCAGGAGCTACAAAAGTTTACGCCACAGTTTACTTCTATGGTATATCATGGTAGTCAGCGCAGCTTTGAAGCAATTGCAAACGAAGCTCCTAATATTATTATTACTACCTATGGTACCCTCCGTTCTGATATAGAACAATTATCACAAATTACATTTGGTGTGGCGGTAGTAGATGAGAGTCATAATATAAAGAATCCTTCGGCCTTAATTACTCGTGCTATTGCACAGATAAATGCCAAAACGAGAGTAGCACTGAGTGGTACTCCCGTGATGAATAATACTTTTGACCTGTATGCACAACTTAGTTTTCTATTGCCTGGCATGTTTGGCAGCAGGGACTTCTTTAAAAAAGAATATGCCGACCCTATTGACTATTATCAGGAGGAGAGCAAGGTAAAAGCATTGCAACGAATTACAGCCCCATTTGTATTGAGAAGAACCAAGGAGCAGGTGGCAAAAGATTTACCCGAAAAGATGGAAAGTATATTGTGGTGCAGGATGGGTATAGAACAAAAGAATGCATACAATTCTATTAAAGAAAATGTTCGAAATAGTGTATTCCTGGAAATAAAAGAAAAAGGGTTTGGTAGTGGCAAACTGAGTGTGATTGCCGGTATGCTGAAACTGCGACAGGTATGCAATAGTTGTTTACTGGTAAAGGATGAAGAAGTGACAGGATCGGAATCGATAAAGACAGAAGTGCTGGTAGAAGAACTGACCAACCTGATAGGGAACCATAAGGTGCTGGTATTCTCGCAATTCACCTCTATGCTGGATTTGCTGGGCGATAGTTTTAATGACCATAACATTCCTTATATAAGACTGGATGGCAGTACCCCTATTGCAAAGAGGCAGGATCTGGTAAATGAATTTCAATCTGAAGAAACAGAGGCCCGGGTATTCTTAATTAGTTTGAAGGCAGGCAATGCGGGATTGAACCTTACGGCAGCAGACTATGTATTCCTTTTCGATCCATGGTGGAATACTGCAGTGCAGCAACAAGCAATAGATCGTACACACCGTATAGGACAAGATAAACAGGTTTTTGCTTATCAGATGATTTGTAAGGGAACAATAGAAGAAAAGATAGTACAGTTGCAACAGCGTAAAAAGAAGCTTGCAGAAGATTTAATAAGTGAAGAAGAAGGGTTCTTAAAATCGTTGACGGAGGAAGATGTAGAATTTTTGTTTAGCTAATTAAGGAAAGGTAAAGAGGCAATAGGAATAAAAGGCACGAAGGCTGAAGGCACTGTGGTAACAAGTAAATACATCAATATGATGGTTTTAATGTAAAAGAAAAAGCACCATCTTTATAGGATAGTGCTCTTCTTTTATCTATACATAAATTGCATTCTACTCCTATACCGCCTTCATTATTTCTCTTCTAATCAGCACCTCTTTAATCTCGTCCAGAATTATTGGATCATCGATGGTAGATGGGATAGTAAATGGTACTCCATCGGCCAGGAAGCGCATGGTTTTACGGAGTATTTTACCGCTTCTAGTTTTAGGTAAACGTTTTACCAATACCGCTGTTTTAAAGAATGCTACGGCACCAATTTTGTCGCGTACCAGCAACATCAATTCATGCTCAAGTTCTTCTTCGGTATTGTGGTGATTATCTTTCATTACAAACAAACCTATAGGGCGCTGACCACGAATAGAATCTGCAATACCTATTACAGCACACTCCGCAATAGCAGGATGATGAGATATAATTTCTTCCATTTCACCAGTGCTCATTCTATGTCCAGATACATTAATTACATCATCTACCCTACCCATAATATGGAAGAATCCTTCTTTATCGCGATAGCCTCCATCGCCGGTAAGATAATAGCCTGGGAACTTGAACAGGTATGACTGTTTAAACCAATCATCATCCTTCCATAAAGTAGGCAGACAACCAGGCGGTAAAGGAAGTTTTACGGTAACAAAACCTTCCTCATCATTTTCTATTATCGTGCCATCATCTTCTATTATTTGTACATCGAAACCGCAGATGGGTTTACCTGCAGACCCCGATTTGGAAGTCATCTTTTGCAATCCCTGCATAATGCCCAGCATTGGCCATCCGCTTTCGGTTTGCCACCAATGGTCTATGACTGGCTTACCCAGTAAATCGCTTACCCAGTGCAGGGTAGCGGGATCGCAACGTTCGCCGGCAAGGAATAAATACTGCAAAGCAGAGAGGTCTTTATTCTTAAATAATTGTCCTTCAGAATCTTCTTTTTTAATCACTCTTATAGCGGTAGGTGCAGTAAACATCACCTTTACTTTATGCTCGGCAGCCACTCTCCAGAACGCTCCTGCATCGGGTGTTTTTACAGACTTACCTTCAAAGAGCACCGTTGTGCATCCCTGTAATAAAGGAGCATATACAATATAGCTATGGCCTACTACCCAACCTACATCACTGGCAGCCCAGAATACATCGCCCGGATCGGCATTATAAATACTCTTCATGCTATATTTTAAAGCCACTGCATGACCTCCATTATCTCGAACAATTCCTTTAGGTTTTCCGGTAGTACCAGAAGTATATAAAATGTATAAAGGATCGGTAGCATCTACCGGCACACAGCTGGCCGGAGTAGCTTCCTGCATCAGTTGTTGCATGTCTACATCACGCTCTTCATCCATATAACAGATCATGCCTTCGCGCTGATAAACAATTACATGGTTTGGCTTATGATAAGCCTCCATAATAGCATGATCGACCAATGGTTTGTAAGCAATCTTTTTATCAACTTCTATACCATAAGTTGCAGTGATAATAGCCTTTGGTTCTGCATCATCTATACGCACTGAAAGTTCGTGAGGAGCAAATCCACCAAACACTACACTATGCACGGCACCAATACGAGCACAAGCCAGCATAGCCATTAACGCCTGCGGAATCATTGGCATGTATATAACCACCGTATCGCCTTTTACTATCCCCAGCTTTTGTAAACCGCCAGCTAGTTTTGCAACCTCCTCAGTCAGTTCGGAATAAGAATATTTACGAATGGTTTTAGTTACCGGAGAATCATAAATAAGAGCCGTCTGATTGTCTCTACCATTCTTTACATGATAGTCCAGACAGAGATGCGCTGTATTTAGTTTACCTCCTTTGTACCAGCGATACAGATTGTTTTCTTCTTTAGTTAATATGTTTTCAGGAAACTCAAACCAGTCTATATCATGCGCTTTTTCTCTCCAGAAAATTTCCGAGCTATTAATACTCTTAAAATATTCTTCCTGATAAATATTGCGATGCGCTTCTTTTACTTTGGTTAGCACTCCTTCTACCTGCTGTATAAGATTGCGGGTACTAAAAGGTTTTGTTATGAATAAATCGGCCCCCAGTTCATAGCCTTTTTTAATGTCAGAATCCTTTGTTTTAGCAGATAAGAATATTACCTTAATATCGGCCAGAGCCGGCGTATTCTTTATATGTTTACAGATAGCATAACCATCCACATCTGGCATCATAATATCAAGCAACACAAGGTGCAGAGGACAAGAATTAATGATGTTTAATGCCTCGGTACCATTGCGGGCAATCAATACATCGTAGCCATTCTTTTTCATCAAAAACTCCAGAGACATCAATATGTATGGATCGTCGTCCACTACCAATACTTTGTGCTGATTCTTAGTCATGATATGCTGCATTTAAATTATTTATGTTGTCGGTATTTCTACTTTAAAAGTGGCCCCATTATCTACTTCACTTTCCACCCATATTTTACCATTATGCATTTCTATTATACGCTTACAGATAGCCAATCCAAGACCGCTACCCTCGGGCTTCTTTAAAGTCTGATTCTTAGCCTGAAAGAACTTATCAAAAATCAATTCATGTACTTCTGCTGCAATACCTTTACCATCATCTATTACCAGTATAAGCACCGTATCGTCGTTAGTTTGTACCGATATATTAATAAACATTTCAGCATGTTTTACCGCATTCGAAATAAGGTTGTAAAACACCTGATTCAATAAGTCCTCATCCCCCTTTACTGCAGGCATATTGAAAGGAATTTTAAACTCCAGCTTAATTCCTTTTTCGGTAACAAGCGATTTAACTCTATCACCTGTAGAATATAATAATGCTGCTATATCAACATTGGAAATATTTAGTTTTGTTCTACCACTTTCATATCGTTCCAGATTTAATACCTGCGTAATTAGATAACTTAATCGCTGTGTTTCCTTTACCACGGCACCCAGATATTCATTCTTCATATCCTCAGGTAAATCAGGATTGTCATGTACTATTTCGCTCAGCGCTCTGATAGACGTAAGCGGTGTACGAAGCTCATGGGTAACAGTATATAAAAACTCATCTTTCTGTTCATCTATCTGCTTCAGTTGTTCATTGGCTTTCTGTAGCTGATCGGTAGCTTTCTGCAACTCGTTCGATTTCTTACGAAGCTCTTTATTAGTCTCCTTCATCATCTGACTTTCGTGTAGAATTTTCAACACTTCAGTCATGCTTAGTTCTTCTTCTTTTACCACACTCTTTACCATAATTCTTGCAGATGCAGAACCTATTGCACCTGCCAGTATTCTTTCAGAAAAGTTTACCAGTGCAGGGTTAGCTTTAGTGGTAGTATTGATATTGATATTTTTCTTTTTTGCGTAATTATTTAAGATAGCATCGGTTCTTTCTTTGCCAATAAAGTTGTTTAATAAAACTTTTAAATCAGGTATATATGCAGTACCCTTCCAGGCTATTGAATCTTCAGCCGACTGACGGGAATATTTAAATACATCTACAAACATTTCGGCCTGATAAAACTCATCTGTTTCTTTTTCAGTAGTAAGTGATATACTGATAAAGGCAATAGTATTAAAAAACATGCTCCAGAAAAAGCCATGGGTTACTATATCAAAGCCATCTAAACCAAACAAAGAAGTTGGTTTAAGCATAGTCATTCCAAAGAGACCATTCTGGTTTACAGCGTCAAATAAAGGCCCGGTAATAGAGGGGAATATTAAGGTATAAAACCATACAGTAAACCCTATAAGGATACCAGCAACAGCACCTTTTTTATTTGCTTGTTTCCAATAAATGCCCCCAATAATACATGGAGCAAACTGCGCTACTGCGGCAAAAGAAATTAACCCAATAGAAACTAGTGAATATTTTTCTGCAATCAGTTTATCATACAGATAAGCAAAGAATATAATAGCAACAATACTGGCTCTTCTATTAAACAATAATATGCTACTAATATTTTTATCGATATTAATTTTAAACTTTTTAAATGTCAGCAATAGTGGCATTACTATCTGATTACTGATCATGATACCAAGGGCAATGGTTTCTACAATAATCATACTACCTGCGGCAGAAAAGCCTCCGATATAAACCAATAGTGCCAGTAGTTTATTGCCCGAATGCATGGGCAATGCCAACACATACGTATCGGGATTAATATGCTGACCATGAAAAATAAGGGAACCTCCAAAAGCAATTGGAATAACAAATATGTTGATTACAAAAAGGTATAAAGGAAATAACCAGGTAGCTTTTACCACATGATTTTCTTCAATATTTTCCACTACAGAAAGATGGAACTGACGTGGTAAAAAAAGCACTGCCATCATGGATAGAAACATTAAGGCAAATGTTTGAAAATACATATTACCTCCTTTAAAAGTAAGGAGTTGTTTTAGTTGAATATCTACAGATGCTTTCTGCATAATATCACCAAAGCCATCAAATAAAAAGTAAGTAACAAATATGCCTGCAGAGATAAAAGCAATCAGCTTTATAATAGATTCGAATGCTACGGCCGCCACAAGTCCCTCGTGCTTTTCCGTAGCATCTATTGTTCTTGTTCCAAACAGGATTACAAACGCCGCAAGCCCCATAGCTATATAGAATGTAGTATCCTTAAATATATTTAAGTCGTTATTTGATTGATTGATAGTGCCATTTAAAATTTCTATGCTACTACTTATAGCTTTCAATTGAATAGCGATGTAAGGAATAATACCCAGCACACATAGCAAAGTAACTATTATTCCTAAGGAGATATTTTTACCGTATCGGGTAGAAATAAAATCGGCGATACTGGTAATTCTTTGTGTTTTTGATATTCTGATAATCTTTCTCAGCAATACAATAAACAAAGGAGCAATTAAAGTGGGGCCAATATAAATAAACAGGAATTCCAATCCCGTAACAGTAGATCGGCCAACACTACCAAAGAATGTCCATGCTGTACAGAATACCGCTAAAGACAACGAGTATATATATGGATTATTAATAATGCTTTTCTTTAATCTGGCACGTACTTCTGCATAATATCCTATTGCAAATAAGGATATTAAATAGAAAACAGAACTTAATATGATAACCAGATTACTCATCCGTAGCAGTAATTTTTTTTCTTCTTTCAACTACTACCGCTATGATAATAATAACAAGCAGCCAGAGGAAAAAGATATAAAAGTAAAGCAAGGGAAAATGACCAATAAAAGCATTTTTATTCATCATCTTAACAAAGGGAAAGCTGAATAACATCAGAGATAGTATTGCAATAAATATAAGCTTTGATGTTTTCTTCTTACTAATCATATATGGCATGAATAAGGATAGTCTCTTTATAATATTATGTTATATAAAGAGACTATCCTGTGATAAATTATTCTTACAATGGCTTTACATCGTAATCATCTATTTCTGCACTGGATTCAGGAATGTGATCGTAGTTTCCTTCCAAAGCGTATAAACCGAAAAGGATAAAACCAATAACAATAGGATAGAAAATGGTAAGAAATACTCCCCATTGTATTTGTGTATCTATTACTGGCTTTTTAGCAATTTCACTCTCTGCTGTAGCCATCAAATAGTGTATAGCTAACGGACCTAAAATGATCCAGATAATTCCAGCATATCTTTTTAACTTATTCATATAGTTGAATTTATTTTGTTTGTTATAAATTTTAAACGCCTGCTACTTCAGGATCTATTCTGTTACGAATATATAATGCACCAATCACACAACATAATGTAGCAATAACTATCGGATACATTAATCCAACAGTTTTATCATTTGTATATATTGTTGTGAACAAAGTAGCAATGAATGGCGTTAAACCACCAAATACTCCATTACCTATATGATAAGGTAAAGACATAGAGGTATACCTTATTTTAGTAGGGAATAATTCTACTAAGAATGCAGCAATAGGGCCATAGACCATAGTTACATAGAAAATAAGAATAAATACTATTCCAACTATCTTCCAGTAATCACTATCCCCTAAAGTTTTAGCTACTGATACAACTGGTTTTATTGTTTTTTTACCTATAGTAGAATACACTGTATCTGTCTTTGTTTCCACCAGCTTCATACCATCTTCGTAGTATGTTTTAGTAACTACTTTTCGTAAAGAATCGGCGGAGTTTTTAATCAATGAAAGCATAGGTTTTACTTCTCTTTTATCAACAATTTCTACTTTTGTTTTTGCGTCGGTAATATTTAGTATTTGAGTAAACAAATATTTATAAGATACTACTGCTATCAGCATACCAATAATCATGATCCATTTTCTACCAATTTTATCACTCAAAGAACCCCAAACTACAAAGAAAGGTGTAGCAAAAAGGATACCCCAGATAATCATGGTTCTGGATTGATCGAAGTCTACTTTACACACGTTTTCAATGAATGATTGAGCATAAAACTGACCAGTGTACCATATAACTCCTTGACCCATTGTAGCACCAAACAATGCTAATAAAACCATCTTAAGGTTTGCTTTATGTGCAAAGCTTTCTTTTAATGGATTTGAGGAAGTTTTACCTTCTGCTTTTAGCTTAGAAAACAAAGGAGACTCCTGCATTTTCAATCTGATATAAATCGAAACCACTACCAGTACAGCAGATAATAAGAAAGGAATTCTCCATCCCCAATCATTGAACTTAGCAATAGACTTTGCAGCATCAGCATCAAGACTATGGCGAGTTAATAGAATTACACCAAGAGATATGAATAGACCAAGTGTAGCGGTTGTTTGAATCCAGGAAGTAAAATAACCTCTTCTGTGATTAGGGGAGTGTTCGGCAACATAGGTAGCAGCACCACCATATTCACCACCAAGTGCAAGACCTTGTAATAATCTTAGTACCAGTACTAATATTGGTGCCAGAAAACCAATGCTTTCATAACTAGGCACACAACCTATTAAGAAGGTAGAGCCTCCCATTAATACTAAAGTAAGTAGGAAAGTATGTTTTCTTCCTATTAAATCTCCTAGTCTACCAAAAACCAAAGCACCAAAAGGCCTTACAATAAAACCGGCAGCAAAGGTTGCCAACGTAGAGAGTAAAGCAGCTGTTGGATTCGTTTTTGGGAAAAATTGGTTTGCAATAACAGTGGCAAGACTACCAAAAATGTAAAAGTCATACCATTCTATTAAAGTACCTAGGGAAGAGGCGCCAATAATTTTCCATATCCCTTTCGTTTCGTTATTGTTCATATCTGCAAGTTTGAATTGATAAATTAAGTATTAAAATGAATACGACGTATAAAATAATCCTCTGGTGTTAGTTAAATCACTTGTAGAGCCAGTAACTTTACCATTTTTACCTGCTGTACCATATGTAGCAGTAGTTACTTCCAACTCAAAACCATATTTGAATTTACCAGAAACCATTTCAAATCTTGGAGCAACTCTGATCACTTTATCTATTGAGCCAGCTTTTCCAGCAGTAATACCTCTTGCATAAGATGCAACAGCATTATCGTCAGCACCATTGTTTTGCGTATAACCAACAAATATTCCAGGAATAAATTTCTTACCTGTTCCCATTACTTCTAACCATGCAGAACCAACATTTATAGGTTTATAGGTAATAGAATAAGGTGCAGCAGATGCATAAGCAAGATATCCACCAATCATTAAATGGTCATATAAATTTTGTCCCGCTATATATTCAGCTTTAATAACTAAAGGTTTTGTAGTTATTTTTGTATACACTTCAAAAGACACACTATTAACAGTTTCTGTAGAAGAAACATTTGTAGCGGCACCAGCAGCGGAAGGCTGAGATAGTGCTGGTCTTAAAGATTTGTAATCTACAGCAGCACCTGCCAAAAAAGTAGCAGTTTTGTATTGTAATTGAGCATGTAAATTAGGAATAACAGCATTAGCCAAAAAACTTTGATTTGCAGCAGAAGCACCTAAAGCAACTCCAGTACTGGAACCTGGACTTACAAAAGCTTCAGTTTGAGAAGAAGCCGCTATAATCAGATTAAGTTCTTTGCTTAATTTCTGAGTCAGTCTGATTTGTGGATTACGGGAGAATGGTTGAAATGGCATTCCTGTATTAAAACTTATTACCGAAGGATAACAATCGGTAACAAATAATGGATGCCAGTATTGTCCAAAACCTAGTTGTGTTTTAGGCCAATCCAGTTTTACATAAGCATGTCTTAAACGAAATACATTCTCGTTTCCATTAGCATTGCCAAAGAACTCTGCTTCCAATACACCAGAAGTTTTAGCACCAAAAGCATCAGGACCAGTAATAGCACCAGATAATCTGGAAGTAATAGCCATCATAGATAAAGAAGGGGTAGCATTCAAATCTTTACCATTCATGTCATTTGAATAGTTAGTAGGATACAATAGTAATTCTCCTTGTGTAGCAGGTCGGGCAGAAACTACCTGACGGGAATCGTAGTAAACATCGTTTCTTACAAAGCCTGAGAACTTAATTCCAAATGTTGGAGTAGTTTCTGCAGCAGGAGTAGTTTGTGCATTTAAGCCAGTTATTACGGCCATTAAACCCAATGCAGAGGTTAAAAATCTTTTCATGTGCAAGCAATTTTTGTGTTTGTTAAAAAATCAAATCGTTCACCGAACCTAAAGGCTAAACACAGTAAAGTTTGCTTGCATAGTATAGTTATGCTAATAGTATAGTTTTTAACGATATAAAACATACCGAATAATCCAACTTTATCATGACTTTAAACGCTCCCATTTAATCATCATATACTTGTCTCCAAGCTCTGTAACCATCATACCGGTATTCTTCAAATTTGCAGGATTAGCAAAGAACATAGAGAGTTCTGTAAGCGTTAACACTTTGTAGGTGGGACGGTAATCATACTTCTCGGGTGCTTTGATTTTATATTTCTTCACCCAGTTCATTACACTAACGTGACTAACACCCAGAATTCTTTCTATTTCCCGGTAGGTAATACCCTCAATATGAAGCTGTAAGGCCTTGATTACATAGTAAGAATCGATGCTTTTACCCTCTTTTTCTACCGTAAAGTTGTAACTGCAACTTTTGCAATTATATCGCTGTCTCTCTTTAATAACGCCACTTTTAGTAATCGTATTTCCTTTGCAACGGGGGCAATGTTTGATTTTCATATAGCAAAATAATTCGTCAAATATATTAAATTAGCAATTATATATCATTTTAGCAAAAAACATTTTTATAAAAACTTTTCACAATACGAATGCCTCTACCTTAGTGCCTTCAAATAAAACGATTGTTATGAAATTTCCTTATCAAATTAAAAGTTACGATCAGTACAAGAGTGATTACAAAAGAAGTATAGAAAGCCCAGCTGAATTCTGGAGTGAGGTGGCAGAACATTTTACCTGGAAGAAAAAGTGGCATACTACGCTGAACTGGAATTTCACCGAACCTAAAATAGAATGGTTTAAAGGTGCTAAGCTTAATATTACCGAAAACTGTCTCGACCGCCATCTGGAAAAACATGGTGATGACCCTGCTATCATCTGGGAACCTAATGATCCAGAGGAACACCATAGAATTCTTACTTATAAAAAATTACATGAAAAGGTATGTCAGTTTGCCCATGTACTTAAGAACAATGGTGTAAAGAAAGGCGACCGTGTATGTATCTATATGGGTATGGTACCCGAATTGGCTATCTCTGTTTTGGCTTGTGCAAGAATTGGTGCTATCCATTCCGTAATCTTCGGTGGTTTCTCTGCTCAGTCAATAGCCGATAGATTGTATGATGCTCAGGCTGAATATATTGTTACTTCTGATGGTGCTTACCGTGGACAAAAAGATATCCCTTTAAAAAGCGTAATAGATGATGCACTAATTGGCAATCGTAATATTAAAAAGGTAATTGTTTGTACCCGTACCCGCACAGCCGTTTCTATGCTTAAAGGAAGAGATGTGTGGTGGGAAGATGAAATTAAGAAAGTAGAAACCATGGGGCTTCATGATTTTCCTGCAGAGGAAATGGATGCCGAAGATCCATTATTTATTTTATATACATCGGGTAGTACTGGTAAACCTAAGGGTGTAGTGCATAGCTGCGCAGGTTACATGTTGTTTACCAATTACACCTTTGTAAATGTTTTTCAATATAAACCAGGCGATATCCATTTCTGTACTGCCGATATAGGTTGGATTACGGGTCATAGTTATATTATATATGGTCCATTAAGTGCAGGTGCTACTTCCTTAATGTTCGAAGGGGTACCTACCTGGCCCGATGCTGGTAGATTTTGGGATATAATAGATAAGTACAGAGTAAATATTCTTTATACTGCTCCTACTGCTATCCGAAGTTTGATGGGCTTTGGTCTTGGGCCTGTTCATGGTCATGATTTAAGTAGTTTAAGAATACTGGGTACCGTAGGGGAACCTATTAATGAGGAAGCATGGCATTGGTATCACGAAAATATTGGTAAAGGAAATTGCCCAATAGTGGATACCTGGTGGCAGACTGAAACAGGCGGAATTATGATTTCCAACTTTGCTGGTGTTACTCCAGAGAAACCAAGTTGGGCTACCCTTCCTATGCCAGGAGTAGAACCAATACTGGTTGATGAAAATGGCAATGAAATAATTGCAAAGGAAGGCGAAACCATTTCTGGTAATCTTTGTATCAAGGCGCCATGGCCAGCTACAATTCGTACTACTTATGGCGATCATGAACGATGCAAAACCAACTATTTCAGTACTTATCCCAATATGTATTTTACAGGAGATGGTGCTTTGAAAGATGAAAATGGTTTTTATAGAATTACTGGTCGTGTGGATGATGTATTAAATGTTAGCGGTCACCGTATAGGTACTGCTGAAGTAGAGAACGCCATTAATATGCACTCAGGTGTGGTAGAAAGTGCAGTAATTGGCTATCCTCACGATGTAAAAGGACAAGGTATTTATGCATTTGTAATTTATCAGGGTTCTCATATTCAAGGTACTCATGGCGATTTCCCAATGATAAGAAGAGATATTCTGGAAACAGTTAGTCGTATCATTGGTCCTATAGCAAAACCTGATAAGATTCAGTTTGTAAAAGGATTACCTAAAACCCGTAGTGGTAAAATCATGCGTAGAATATTACGTAAGATAGGCGAAGGTGATCTTCAGAACATTGGTGATACTTCTACCCTGCTCGATCCGGGAGTAGTAGAAGAAATTATTAATGGTAAAATGTAAGACAGTTTTCGGTTCAGTTTCAAAATAAAAGGCCCCGCTTTCTAGCGGGGCTTTTGCTTTATAGAAGATAAATGACTTGTAAATAAGGGAACACAAACTGAAGTATAATTGGAAAAAATTGGAGGCTATATTTGTGAAGACTCAATAATACCAGCTCTAATGTTGAGCCTTCGAGCTTACTCTATTTGCGTTTTCAATTAATGTTTCCTACTTTTGTCAACTAATGACTTTCTACGAAAAATATAAACAATTACAAAATGAAGCTTTTCTTACAAAGCTTTTAACCGATACAGTTTATTCAACCATGTGTCTTGAAAATCAAGAGGTGTCTAAACCAAAGGTGAATGAAATTGTATTGTCTGCACTTAAAGAGCAACAATTAAAAGGACTCCAATTCTTGCCTAATCAAACTGTCAAGTAATTCAAACTTACCTTTATCTGCTTGTTGCATTGATTTAATATAAATCATTCTACTTTCGCCTTCTCGTTTATAAAGTTCTAAAGGTTTATAGCCAAATTTCATTGATACAAGATTCATAAGAAGTCGTCCTGTTCTGCCATTTCCGTTATTAAAAGGATGAATCTTTACAAACTCATAGTGCGTATAAATTAAAGTCTCAATTATTTCATCTTGTGTTTTTGAAACTAAAATTTTATAATTTAAATTGTCAATAAATTGGTATATCAAATGAATAATTTGTGCAGGTTCTGGTGGTATTAATTGTCCAACAGCAACATTTACATTTCTCCATTTACCTGCCCAATCATACAGATATTCAAAAGCAGTTTTGTGTATATCAAGCAATAGTGTAGTCGAAATTTTAACTTCTGTATCAAGAGCAAAAACATATAATTCAGCTTTTGCAATTCCTTTTGCTTCGTATTCATTAAGCAAATTCTTGTCTGTTAAACCAAGCAAATTATCATCAGGGAAAGGTGTCCAACTTGTATTATCATTCATCGTTCAAAAATAAGTCAAATCTCCAGTTCATAATTATTTTAGCATAACGCACAAAGGACAGGTATCGCGATAGCAGGGCAAGAACTCTCGTCTGCTGATAACCAAAGCTCAATACTTTTCCAAAAACCAAATATAAGAACTGATGTTCAAAAGTCCTCGTTAACCCCAAACAAGGCTAAAAAGAATGAACTGAAGTTCATAATTATTCCGTTCCCCTTGCTATTGCAAATACTCCTGTTGTATGCCGCCTTTCTTCTTCATGTTAATTATCACAACACAATTAAATTGTCTGTCAATATAATATTGTGTCGTGTTATTAGCAACAGAAATATTGTCAATTAAGTTTTTTTGAAAGTATAATTCTTCGTCTGTGTCGAAAAACGCTTTGTCAACTTTGATAAGTGTCTTTTTATGAGGGCTTAAAATTGCTTTTGATTTTTGTTTCAAAATCTGTTTTGCCGTAGAGCTTTACACTGTCATTTTTTGGATTTAAAACTTGTACTGCCGAAATAGTAGTTGTATCACGGTCAAAAAATATGTTCTGGAAGAAACATTTTTTAAAGGATTTGCCATTTATTATGATTAGTGGATAATTGTCCTTTGAAGACATACTTGATCCTGCGTGACATTTCCAAAGAATTATTGAAGTTGTGTCAACTAATGATATTTTAGGTGAATCAATCTTTAAACATTGTCCTATTGAAGTAGAATTCTGCAAAATTGTCAATGATAATATTAGAAGTTTTATGTTCATATAAAGTTGCACATAACGGACAGATATTTGCTATGGCAGGGCAAGAATCCTCGTTCTCTGATAACAAAAGCTCAATACTGTTCCAAAAGCCAAATATAAGAACTGATGTTCAATAGTACCTAAATGTATATTTTCATTCATCTACAACTTTACAGATGTGTCTAAATTATTATTTTCATACACCCACAACTTTTCAGATGTATCTAAATTATTATTTTCATACACCCACAACTTTTCAGATGTACCTAAATGTTTATTTTCATACACCTACAACTTTACAGATGTATCTAAATTATTATTTTCATTCATCCACAACTTTACAGATGTACCTAAATAATTATTTTGATAGTCTATCAATTTTACAGATGTATAAAAATAAAAAACCATTATAGGTTTTGAAACTCAATATTGCAGCAGATGTAGAATTCAACATAATAATGGAGGCTTAGCTGATATTGTAGCTTGTATTAAATGATTAGTACATTAAACCCAGAATTTGAAAGTTGTTTTACTACTTTTTAATAGATATTTGCAGGCTCAATTAAAGGATTATGTCAAAATCATTTAGCGTAAAAGGTAATTTAGTAGATGTTTGGAAACAGGAAATTTATCCTGCAGAAGTGATAGTTGCAGATAAAAAAATAGTTGCAATCAATCCAATTTCAAATGCAGATAGTAATGGCTTACCCTTTATACTTCCAGGCTTTATTGATAGTCATGTGCATGTAGAAAGCAGTATGCTGATTCCAAGCGAATTTGCCCGTCTTGCAGTTGTGCATGGTACCGTAGCAACTATCAGTGATCCACACGAAATAGCCAATGTAAATGGCATGGAAGGAGTAGAATTCATGATTGAAAATGGAAAACAGGTCAACTTTAAATTCAACTTCGGCGCTCCAAGCTGTGTACCGGCAACCATATTCGAAACGGCAGGAGCAACTGTAGACAGTGCAGATATTGAAAACTTAATGAGCCGTCCTGAAATAATCTACCTGAGCGAAATGATGAACTTCCCAGGCGTGCTGTTTAAGGATGAGGAAGTAATGAAAAAGATTGCCATAGCACATAAATATAATAAACCAGTAGATGGTCATGCACCCGGACTTAGAGGGGAGCAAGCGAAGCAATACATTGATGCGGGGATAAGTACCGATCATGAATGTTTTACTGCTGAAGAAGCTTTGGACAAGCTTCAATATGGCATGAAAATATTGATAAGAGAAGGTAGTGCAGCAAAGAACTTTGAAGCATTAATTGGTTTACTGGACGAACACTATAAGATGATGATGTTCTGCAGCGATGATAAACACCCCGATAGTCTGGCTATAGGTCATATCAATCAGTTATGTGCCCGCGCTGTTGCAAAGGGAATTGATATATTTAAAATAATTCAGGTGGCTTGTGTAAACCCGGTACTACATTATAAGATGAAGGTTGGTTTGCTAAGAGTAGGCGATGATGCTGATTTTGTGTTGGCAAAAGACCTTATCGATTTCAATATTGTACAGACTTATATCAATGGGGAACTGATGGCGGAAAATGGTAAATCATTTATTCAATCAGTGAAAACAGAACCTATCAATAACTTTAGCTGTAACCCTGTTGTAGAGTCCGATTTAAAGATATTGACTTCCGAATATCCAAAGAATGAAGAGGGATTATATCCGGTAATGGAAGCTTTGGATGGTCAACTGATTACCAACAAACTATATTGTGCATTATCTGTAAAAAATAATGAACTAATAAGTGATACTACCAAAGATTACCTTAAGATGATTGTAGTAAACCGATATCATCCTGCACCTATTGCAAAGTGTTTTATAAAGAATTTTGGATTAATAAAAGGTGCATTAGCAAGTAGTGTTGCCCATGATAGTCACAATATAGTAGCGGTAGGTGTTGATGATAAAAGCCTTGCAGAAGCTATCAGTCTAGTGATAAAGGAAAGGGGTGGTGTGAGCGCTGTTTCTACTGATAAACAAATGGTGCTTGGTTTACCGGTTGCAGGATTGATGAGTGCAGAAGACGGATACAAAGTAGCCGCAGATTATACCGCTATTGATAAAATGACCAAGGAAGATTTAGGCAGTAAACTTGGTTCTCCTTTTATGACCTTAAGCTTTATGGCATTATTGGTAATTCCGCATCTTAAACTGAGCGATAAAGGCTTGTTTGATGGAGATACTTTTCAGTTTGTAAAATAATCAAATAGATCAACAATAATAATTACATAGTTCCTACGATTATAGTGTACATTCGAACATTATAAAATAAATTTTATGTCTGTTATCAAAATACCTGTCTTTTATGTCGGTTCTAAAGGAGAGAAAAATCTCTACACTTTGTTTGATAGTGGTGCAAACTTGTCCTGTATTAATCCAGTACATGTTGATTCATTAGCCAATCTAGAAAGTCTTGGCAGAACAAGATTAGTATCTACAGCAGCGGAAGGACATTTTATCGAAATAAAAGACAGAATAACATTAGATTTTTACATAAATGATATACTGCTAAGTGATGAGTTTTTAGTGGTACCAGGTCTTTCTGAAGAAATTATTATTGGGGCTGCTACTATGCAAAAGTGGCGTATCAAATTAGATTTTGATCACGATACTGTTGATGTAGATCCAAGAGTTGCTAAGATGCAATTGATATAATCTCAATTTGTACTTTAGTATTTATTACAAACTCCAAGTTTATTAGATAAAATATATCAATAAAAAAGCCGTAGAAGATTAATCTTCTACGGCTTTTTATATCTAAGTAAAATTGTATTATGTATACTTAGTGACTCTGTGCCTGTATTTACACATCTATCTTAGCATATCTTGCATGAGACTCAATAAACTCTCTACGTGGAGCTACTTCATCACCCATCAACATACTGAATACTCTATCCGCTTCAGCAGCACTTTCAATAGTTACTTGTTTCAATATTCTTCTTTGCGGATCCATGGTAGTTTCCCACAACTGATCAGCATTCATCTCTCCAAGACCTTTGTAACGTTGTATACCTACGCTATCGTCTTTACCGCCACCCAGTTTCTCTACCCAGTCCTTACGTTGTTCTTCGGTATAAGCGTATTCTTGTTTAGTTCCTTTCTTTACTAAGTATAAAGGTGGTTGAGCAAGGTATACATAACCCGATTCTACCAGCTCCTTCATATAACGGAAGATGAAAGTAAGAATCAAGGTAGCAATGTGAGAACCATCCACATCGGCATCGGTCATGATGATTAACTTATGGTAACGGATCTTCGTTACGTTCAATGCTTTAGGATCATCAGGTGTACCAATAGTAACACCCATTGCAGTGAAGATATTTCTAATTTCCTCGTTCTCATATATCTTATGCTCCATCGCTTTTTCTACGTTCAGAATCTTACCACGCAACGGCAGGATAGCCTGAAAGCTACGTTCTCTTCCTTGTTTTGCTGTACCACCGGCACTATCCCCTTCCACCAGGTACAGTTCACACTTTTCAGGGTCTCTTTCACTACAATCGGCCAGTTTACCAGGCAAACCACCACCGCTTAATACGGTTTTACGTTGTACCAGTTCTCTTGCTTTCTTAGCTGCTACTCTTGCCTGTGCTGCTAAAACTATTTTAGAAATTACATTCTTTGCTTCTCTTGGATTCTCTTCCAGGTAAATCAATAAAGCTTTAGATACAGTTGTTTGTACTATACCACTTACTTCGCTATTACCCAGTTTAGTCTTGGTCTGTCCTTCAAACTGAGGTTCAGGAACTTTAACGGAGATAATGGCACTTAGCCCTTCTCTAAAATCATCTCCTTCAACTTCTACCTTAGCTCTTTCAAAAAGACCTTCTTTATCACCATATCCTTTGAATACACGGGTGATAGCCGTTCTGAAACCCGCTACGTGTGTACCACCTTCAATAGTGTTAATGTTATTTACGTAAGAGAAAATGTGCTCTTTGTAATCATCACTGTAGCTCATTGCTACTTCCACTACCACATTGTTTACCTCATCGTGACCTTCGAAGTACAATGTTTTTCCAATCAATGGAATACGGTTACTGGTCTGATCCAGCATTTCCACAAACTCTACTATACCACCTTCGCTATAAAACTCTTTGGTATAAGTAGTACCATCTTCAAGGGTTTCTCTTAGATCGTTCAGAATAATTCTGATTTTACGATTCAGGAAAGACAATTCTCTAAGTCTTGCTTCCAGTATTTCTTTTTGGAATACAGTAGACTGCATTATAGAATCATCAGGCCAGAAGTGTACTCTTGTTCCAGTTTCGTGCGACTCACCTATTTCTCTTACAGAGTATTGAGGTACCCCTTTCTTATATTCCTGTTCAAATATCTTTCCTTCTCTTTTTACAGTTACCTGCATCAATTTACTCAATGCATTCACGCAACTTACCCCCACACCGTGCAAACCACCAGATACTTTGTAGGTGTTTTTATCAAACTTACCACCAGCATGCAATACCGTCATTACTACTTCCAGAGCACTACGTTTTTCTTTAGTGTGCATGGCAGTAGGAATACCACGACCATCATCCTGTACGCTAACTGAATTGTCTAAATGAATATTTACAGTAATGTTTTTACACCAACCTGCAAGAGCCTCATCTATCGAGTTGTCAACTACTTCATATACTAAGTGGTGTAAACCTTTAACCCCAATATCGCCAATGTACATGGCGGGTCTTTTTCTTACAGCTTCCAGTCCTTCTAATACCTGAATACTATCGGCGCCGTAATCCTTATTCTCTTCGGCAAACTGATCCAATTCTTCGTTGTTCATATATTTTGTAATAATCCCTGAAATTAACTTCTCTAAAAGAGGGGGTAAAGATAAAGGAAAACACCCTTTCTTTCAGCTGTTTTTGCCTTTAAAAGCAATTTGGGGAAAACATTGTGATATTATACAAAAAGAGCCGCAAATCAGTTTGCGGCTCTTTCTAAATTAATTATATCAGTAAAGGAGATTATTCTGCCTCTGCAACCACTTCTCTTACTTCGGGAATCATTCTTTTCATCATCCCTTCAATACCCGATTTAAGGGTAATCATAGAGGAAGGACAACCACTGCAACTTCCTTGCAGCATAAGGGTTACGGTACCATTCTCGTAATTTTTGAACTGAATAGCTCCACCATCCATTTCTACAGCTGGTTTTACATAGCTTTCCAGTAATTCTTTTACTCTTTTTACCACATCATCATCATCCGCACTGGCTACATTGCTCGATTCCTGTTTTACTTTAGCAGCTTCTTCTTCATTTACCACTACACCACCTGCTTCAAGATATTCCTTTAAAAATATTTTGATAGTAGGTATTACATCCTGCCAGTCATCTGTATCAACAGTCTTGGTAAGAGTAATAAAATTGCTGGCTATAAATACGCTTTTAATAAAAGGAAAACAAAAAAGTTCTTTAGCTAAAGGAGAAGGACCAGCCTGACTTTCATCTTGAAAATCAATGCTTTTTCCTGGGTATAACAATTTGTTTGCTACAAATTTCATTGTTTCTGGGTTAGGAGTCATTTCAGTATAAATACTGATTACCGGATTGCCTGTCTTAATCATAACTTTTATATTAAATCCATTAAAAGATAAGCAAATGTAACGACTGTAATGGGTAAACAGGTAAATGAAGGTTAAAATGACTTTTATGTGAAGTTAAAATTCCATATATCGCAATTTACAAATCTTTACTTTTACGGCAGTTTAAAGCAATTATGAATACAGAAAAAGAGAAACTTAGAATAGATAAATACTTGTGGTCCATCCGCGTTTTCAAGAGCCGGAGTATTGCTTCAGAAGCTTGTGAAAAAGGTAGGGTAAAGCTGAACGGACTAGCCGTAAAGGCTTCCAAGGGCGTGAATGTAGGCGAACAATATGAAATAAGGACAGAAGCTAAAAACTGGGTATTGAAAGTAACCGCATTGCTGCATACGCGTGTTCAATACAGTGAGGCTATAAAGTTTTATGAAGATCTTACTCCTCCCGAAGATAAAGACCTGATGCCTTACCAATCTGAATCGTTCTATACCGGAAAGAGACTAAGCAAAGTAGGAAGACCAACCAAAAAAGAAAGAAGAAATATTGAAGGTTTTACAGAAGGGGAAGATGAAATAGAGGAGTAAGGAGAATATAAAAATGCAACTAATTGTTTTCTTTATTCCTCCCGACTTATGTTCCTCCCGATTCACAACTCAAGAAAAAAAAGAGCCCATACAATTAAATTGCAAGGGCTCTCTTTTTAGTATCTTCACTATATTATTCAGCTTCTTTCTCTTCTACTTCTTCTTCGGTAGGTAAATCTAAAGAAACATCAGCAGCTTTTAACTGTATAAACCATTTTACCATTTTCTTCATATCACTGGCATACACTCTATCGAAATCCATATCGGGATATACTTTTTCAAAATAAGCTTTCACTGCTTTAGGGTCTTTCTCGGAAGGAAGCGCTTCTGCACTAGCCTTCATCGCTTGAAACACTTCTATCAAGTTTACATTGTCTCTGATTGTAAAGACTTCAATATTTACTACCTGTGAGAACTGATGCATACGATTACTCACAAATTTTGTAGCCTTATCGTCCAAAGAACGTACAATAGCACCATCAGTTTTGGTTGCTACAAACTCAAACAAACCAGGCATCCCCGTAACAGAAATTAATTTGCTATACTCCATATTCCAATTTTAGGGCTGCAAAGTAAGGGGAAAACGCACTAATTAGCTAATAGCTGAAGTGCTAATGAATACAATTGCTAAAAAGATCAAACAAATCAATTTGTTGCAGGTTGCCAGTTGCTAGTTACCAGAAATTAGTAACTAGTAACCTGTAACAGTACTAATTCGTTAATTACTGATACTTTGGATTAGCTTTCAGTTCTTCCGCTGTCAAATCGGTTAGCACATATTTTCTGATATCATTTATCGGCATCTCGTTCAAAACAGCTACTACATTATTATAATTAGACAAGCTGGTTGGTTTTATAATTACTGTAGTGCCGGTATCGGTTCCCCAGAATTGCTGAACGGCTCTTTTCTTATTCTGCAGCATCTTTCTCAATCCATTATCCTTAAAAGAAACGGTGGCTATCTTATTTATCTCATCCCCATTATAAAAGTCCACATTATTCTGATCTTTCAATATTAGGGTAACCGTTTTACTCTTTGCTGCTGCAGTAGGAGGACCATCCACCGGAAGATCCAGTTTCATTGCATGATTTTCCCTCATGGTGGTGGTAATAATGAAAAAGGTAATCAACAGAAAACCTAAATCTACCATCGGAGTTAAATCTACCCTGGTAGACAATACCTTTCTGTGGTGTTTGCTCTTTGCTCCTTTGTTGTTGATAATTTCAGCCATAACCTTCGTTTTAATTGTTCAGAATATTGTTATCATAAGTCCAGCATACAGCATAATGAGTCCTGAATTCTGAATCGTGAGATATACAAACAATCATCTTCATTTTCCAAAATACACGCTACAGTATAAAGATGTTTAAAAAGTAATTATTCCATAAATCTACCTATCTAAAAATATTACCGTGCAATGTATTCAACAGCTTTAGCTGTTCTCTGTGTTCTGCTGTATTTGTATTTGCGTTAAGCAATAAGCGTTTAGCGTTCTGCTGTATTAATCCGCCAATTCGCTAATGCGCAAATCCGCTAATTACCCCTCCCTCCTCCCTTTCTTAATCGGTTTAGTATAAAAAATGCTCAATATCATTATTTCAGTTCCTAAAGACCTATACTTTTGCGACACTAAAAAAATAATTTATGGATTTCAGGATAGAAAAAGACACTATGGGTGAGGTTAAAGTACCTTCTCATGTTTATTGGGGTGCACAAACCCAACGCAGTATCGAGAACTTCAAAATTGCGCAGGACATCAATAAGATGCCTAAACAGATTATTGAAGCATTTGCTTATCTAAAGAAAGCGGCTGCTTTAGCAAACAACGAATTAGGTGTTTTGTCTGATGAGAAAACAAAGGCTATCGGCAATGTTTGCGACGAAATTTTAGCCAATAAACTCGACGATCAGTTTCCTTTGGTAGTATGGCAAACTGGTAGCGGTACCCAAAGCAATATGAACGTAAACGAAGTAGTTGCATACCGTGCGCACGTAATTAATGGTGGTGCTTTGACTGATAAAGACAAGTTTATTCATCCTAATGATGATGTAAACAAATCGCAATCCAGCAATGATACTTTCCCTACTGCAATGCACATTGCAGCGTATAAAATATTGACTGAAGTAACTATTCCTGGAATAGAAAAACTAAGAGATACTCTTGCTGCTAAGAGCAAAGAATATATGCAGGTGGTAAAAATTGGTCGTACCCACTTTATGGATGCTACCCCTATTACAGTAGGACAGGAATTTAGTGGTTATGTATCGCAGTTAAACCATGGCTTAAAGGCTATCAAGAATACGTTGGAACACCTTAGCGAACTTGCTTTGGGTGGTACCGCTGTAGGTACGGGTATCAACACACCAAAAGGATACGATGTGGTAGTTGCAAAACATATTGCACAACTTACTGGTCTTCCTTTTGTAACTGCCGAAAACAAGTTTGAAGCATTAGCTGCTCATGATGCTATTGTAGAATCGCACGGTGCTTTAAAGACTGTTGCGGTTAGTCTGATGAAGATTGCCAACGATGTTCGTATGCTTTCTTCTGGCCCACGTAGTGGTATTGGCGAAATATTTATTCCGGATAATGAACCAGGTTCTTCTATTATGCCGGGTAAAGTAAATCCTACACAGTGCGAAGCTTTAACCATGATTGCTGCTCAGGTAATGGGCAACGATGTGGCTATTAATATTGGTGGTGCAACGGGTCATTTTGAGCTGAATGTATTTAAACCAGTAATGATTTTCAACTTCCTGCATAGTGCAAGATTGATAGGCGAAGGTTGCGTATCGTTCAACGATAAATGTGCTATTGGTTTAGCGCCATTGGTAGATAATATCAATAAACACGTAAACAATAGTCTGATGCTGGTTACAGCTTTAAATACCAAAATCGGGTATTACAAAGCTGCCGAAATTGCACAGACTGCTCACAAGAATGGTAGTACTTTAAAAGAGACTGCTGTAGCACTTGGTTATGTAACTCCAGAACAATTTGACGAGTGGGTTGTACCAGGAAACATGGTAGGAGAATTGAAGCTTTAATACTAAGCACTTAGGCACAAACAAAAAGGGCATGGAACAATTAAGTTCTATGCCCTTTGTATTAATATGTATTCTTTAGTTTTTCTTTTTTAGTCTTTAGTTTTTGTATTTAATTTGTATTCCTATTCAAAGATTCTCCTCACGTTCCACAATCCCCTCTTCACGATCCAAGATACCCATCTTACAGTTCAAGATGACCTCATCACGCATCACGATACCTAATAAAATTTACTGTCGTAATAAAATATAATCTCCAACTACATTCACACCAAACAGCAAAACATCTTACACATGAATATTTAACCATCCCACCAAGAATAAATTATGTTGAGGTAAATATTAATAGCATTAAGTTTGTTATCAAAAATATATCCAAAGGAATCTATATGATAAAAGCTATTTTACAGGATGGTAGTATAAAACCGGAGATGCTGGAAGTAGAATAGTTATCAAATTAATATCCAAGAAATATGAAACGCTTTTTAAGTTCTATTTTAATTGTCATTGCTTTTTATTTTAATGCTAATGCTCAATTGCCAAACTGGGATTACATTAAATGGGGATTAAACAATAATAATAACGTAACAGATTTTGGGTCAACTGCTAAATTGGGGTTGCCCGAAAAAATAGGTACAGGTATTTCAACCGTTTTATTTAATAATGGGTACGAAGTAATTTCTACAGTTACTCAATGGCCATCTTTGGTAGATACAAATACCAGTAATACTTACCTTGAATTTGCCAGTACAGGAAGTCCTGATCTTAATTTTCCAGGAGAGGATTGCGACTTTAGTCCATTAGATATTCAGTTTAATGGATATGTAAATACAGTTGCTGATAGCGCTACTTTTAGTGTTTATATTGTAGATACGGCAAGCTTTCCAAATAGTTATGACCAAAATTTATACAATCACTTTTATTATAGTGGAAATGTTACTATAAAAAGTATAAATCCACTGGCTCCTACAAATGTATTAACCTATTTTCCGTATACCAGTACAACAGCTATGGATACTATGCCCTCTCTTCATTCTATATTTTATAGCAGGTATCTAATGGTAAGGTTATATCCAGTTGCAGGCAATACAATTCATATTAATAATGTAGCAGTAAGTGGTTATTCAGTCTGTTTATTACCCGTAAAAATGGAGTCGTTCAAAGCTCAGCTGCTAAAAAATTATATCTTTCTAAATTGGCAAACTACCACCGAAATAAACACCGCCTACTTCAATGTCCAAAAAAGCACCGATGGTGTAAACTTCGAATCCATAGGACAAGTAAATGCAAAAGGAGCAAGTGAATATTCCTACAATGATATCACAACTCAGAATGTACTTTCACGACTCACTAAATTGTACTACCGCATAGAAATAGTAGACAAAAACGGCAGCAAAACCACTAGCGATACAAAACAATTATCCATTATCAATAATCCATTATACATTACTCCCAACCCTGCAAAGGAATTTGTAACAATTAGTAGTAACAATATTAAGCAAGTAACCCTTGTTGATTTTACGGGAAGAACCATTATAAGCAAAAAAGTAAATGGTAGTAACACTAAGCTTGCTTTAAGCAATCTAACCAAAGGAATCTATATGATAAAAGCTATTTTACAGGATGGCAGTGTTAAGACAGAGAAGCTGGTAGTAGAATAGAAGTAGGTTAATAAAATTGGTTCTACGAAGTTTCCTATGGGTAAAGATTTAGTTTTCCATGAAAAAACAATATAGCTGCTTTGAAATTATCAAAGGTTCTGTACCCCTTAGCACTTAATTTTATTTCTTGTATTTTA
>Ga0007873_1000015_pt1 | contig 56364 bp, 39 predicted proteins | sample CryBogCBH26May08_FD_71228 | JGI IMG/M metagenome (GOLD analysis project Ga0007873, IMG submission 71228) | Freshwater microbial communities from Crystal Bog, Wisconsin, USA - CBH26May08 | ecosystem: Environmental > Aquatic > Freshwater > Lake | place: Crystal Bog, Wisconsin, USA | collected...
CTACCGATACGAATAGCCGAACCATGGTTACCCCTGCAATGGTAAGTCTGAATAGTGTGAAAGATGAAAATGATTTTAGAAGTTTCAGTAAAAGCTTCGTTCCTGTTGCAGTATTACTCGAGGGTAAATTCAAATCTTTATTTGCAAACCGACTTACACAAAATGTACTTGACTCCATTCAGAAGAATAGCGGAAAAGCATTCTTGGCATCAGGAGAAAAAGAAGGAAAACAAATTGTAGTAAGCGATGCTGATATTGTAACTAATGCAATTTCAAAGACTAATGGCCCACTCCCTATGGGAATGATTCCTTTTGAAAATTATCGCTTTGCCAATAGAGAATTCTTCTTGAATAGTATTGACTACTTGGTTAGTAATAATAAAATATTTGAAAGCAGGAATAAAGAATTCAAGCTCAGATTACTGGATAAACAAAAAGTAGCCGAGCAGAAAACGACCTGGCAAATCATCAATATTGTATTACCAATTCTGTTGATACTGGGTTTTGGATTTATCATGCAGATAATCCGCAAAAAGCGCTATGCTTCTTAGTAAGTTATTAGTATTAAGTTTTAAGTAAATTAATACCTGTATTTGTATTCATTAGCACATCAGCACATTAGCAAATCAACTAATTATTTCTTACGCTTTCTGCACCTGTGGTACCAAAGTAGTCAGATCTGCAATGTTTACAGGCTTTCCAGTATCAATACTATTCCTTGCAGCAATACCAATCAACACTGCCATTGCACCATCTCTCGAACCAGCACCCTGACGATACTTATCTTCTCCAGGAGTAAATACTTGTTTGCGAATACGAACATCTCCCCCACCATGTCCACTCTCATCATTTGGTAATTTGTAAGTTACTTTTTTACCAAAACTGGTCGTAACATCTATTACATCAAAAGGCTCTTCTTCCCAAGGTTGTTTTTCCTTAATCCATGCATCCAGTTTACCCTTGGTACCATTAAAAGAAATTCTATATCCTTCATATGGCGAATAGGCAGTTAGGGAATAAGATACCTGTACATTGTTCATATATTTTATCTGAACGGCCATCTTATCAAATATATCTGTATCGGTTCGGAATACGCAACCGTCTCTTAAATAATGATCGTATTTATAATTGGGTACATATAATTCAAATAAGTCTTTCTTTTTAGTAATATCCCAATAAAACTTACAATCTTTTTTATGATTACAGTCTCTACAGTTCTCCCCTCTTATAGTTCCATTCTTACCATAAAAATCTAGTGAACCGTTTCCATACACGGTCTTAGGATCAGAGTCTATCCACCAGTTTAATAAATCAAAATGATGCGATGCTTTATGCACCAATAAAGAGCCACTATTCTCTCTTAATCTATGCCATCTGCGGAAATAATCCGCTCCATGATGAATATCTAAATACCAATGAAAATCAACCGACATTATTTCTCCAATAGCACCTTCTCTTAGCAATTCATAAATCTTTTGACGATGAGGAGAATAACGATAATTAAATGTAACAGTAACTTTTTTGCCTGTTCTTTTTTCAGCATCTAATATAGCCTGACATTTAGCTTCAGTAGTTGTCATTGGTTTTTCACTAATGATGTCTGCACCATATTCCATCCCTTTAATTATATATTGATGATGGAATCCATCAACGGTAGTAACTATTAATTTATCAGGTTTTGTCTCCTGCATCATTTTATCAAAATCCGTGTATGTAGGACAGGTAAGTTTCGTAGCTTCTTTAAAGTATTTTACTCTTCCTTCATTAATGTCGCATAAGCCAACAAATTCAAGAACATCACCAAACTCTTTTATTACAGGGTTGCACCACATATCCATTCCTCTATTGCCAGTACCCACCATGGCTACTCTTATTTTCTTGTTTTGGGCACTACTTATACCAAATGGATTTGCACTTAAATGAGTGGCTATAAAAGAACCTGCCAGAACAGTACCCGCCTTTTTGAGGAATGTTTTTCGTTTCATACTACAATTGTTAGGGTACTAAAATAGTAAGGTTTACTATTTTAGAAAATAAAATCAACGGAAACGATTGTGTAAAGGATAATAATCTTGGTATAATTAAGTAAGATCAATGGAAATCATACCCAATTTGATAGCCTTAATTAGATAAATGTGTCAATTTTGACAGAACAATTATGGTTTAATCAACCATTTTGTCAGTATGTCATCTTAAAACGACTGTTTTTCAGTGAAAATATGTCCTCACCACCTTCATGGCAAGAGAATTGCAAAGTCATTCGCCAAATAAAATTGTTTAACAAATAAAAATTATAGTTTATGGCAGCTAAGAAATTGACTGTTACTCCGCTTCACGACAGAGTAATTATTAAACCAGCAGCAGCTGAAGAAAAAACATCTGGCGGTATTATTATCCCGGATACTGCAAAAGAAAAACCTCAACATGGTATTGTTGTAGCAGTTGGTGCAGGTAAAAAAGATGAACCAGTTACCGTAAAAGTGGGTAACAAAGTATTGTACGGTAAATATGCTGGTACAGAAATCACTATCGAAGGTCAAGATTTATTGATCATGAGAGAAAGTGATATTCTTGCTATAGTATAAGTGAATTAGCAAATTAGCCAATGTGCTAATCTGCTAATCAAACAACAATTCAAAAATCAATCAATTATTAATTATAAAATTCGCTTCATTAGCACATCAGCTAATTAGCAAATTATCAAATTAAATAAAAATGGCAAAACAAATATTCTTCGATATCGAAGCAAGAAACAAAATGAAAAAAGGCGTTGATACTTTGGCCAACGCAGTTAAAGTAACTTTAGGACCAAAAGGTCGTAACGTAGTTATTGAAAAGAAATTCGGTGCACCTCAAGTTACTAAAGATGGTGTAACGGTTGCTAAAGAAATAGAACTGGAAGATCCTATTGAAAATATGGGTGCTCAGATGGTGAAAGAAGTTGCTTCTAAAACTGCTGACATTGCTGGCGATGGTACTACTACCGCTACTGTATTGGCTCAATCTATTATCAGCGAAGGCTTGAAAATGGTTGCTGCAGGTGCAAACCCAATGGATCTTAAACGTGGAATTGACAAAGCGGTTAGCTTAGTGGTGGAAAATTTAAAAGCGCAGTCTCAAACTGTAGGTAACGATGCTAAGAAAATTCAACAAGTAGCTACTATCTCTGCTAACAATGATGAAACTATCGGTAAATTAATTGCTGAAGCTTTCGTTAAGGTGGGTAAAGAAGGCGTTATCACTGTAGAAGAAGCTAAAGGTACCGATACTACGGTTGATATCGTAGAAGGTATGCAATTCGATAGAGGTTATATCTCTCCATACTTTGTAACCAACAGCGAAAAAATGCAGGTGGAGTTACAAAACCCTTACATCTTAATCTATGATAAGAAAATTTCAGCAATGAAAGACATTCTTCATATCCTGGAGAAAGTTGCTCAAAGTGGTCGTCCTTTATTAATCATTGCTGAAGATTTAGAAGGCGAAGCATTGGCTACATTGGTAGTAAACAAATTACGTGGTACTATCAAAGTTGCTGCAGTAAAAGCTCCAGGTTTTGGTGACAGAAGAAAAGAAATGTTGACCGATATCGCAATCTTAACTGCAGGTACTGTAGTTAGCGAAGAGCAAGGTTTCAAATTAGAGAATGCCGACCTTACTTACTTAGGACAAGCTGCATCTGTAACAATCGATAAAGACAATACTACCGTTGTAGGTGGTAAAGGAACTAAGAAAGATATTACTGCACGTGTTAATCAAATCAAATCTCAGGTGGAGAATACTACATCTGATTACGATAAAGAAAAACTACAAGAGCGTCTTGCTAAATTAGCAGGTGGTGTTGCGGTACTTTATGTAGGTGCTGCTACAGAAGTAGAAATGAAAGAAAAGAAAGACAGAGTAGACGATGCATTACATGCAACCCGTGCTGCTGTTGAAGAAGGTATTGTACCAGGTGGTGGCGTTGCTTACATCCGTGCTATCGAAGCTTTATCTCCGAAAGTAAAAGGACAAATTGCTGACGAACAAACTGGTATGGCTATCGTTCGCCGTGCTTTAGAAGAACCTATCCGTACTTTAACTGCTAATGCAGGTATCGATGGTTCTATCGTAGTTCAAAAAATTAAAGAAGGTACTGCCGACTTTGGTTTCAATGCAAGAACAGAAACGTACGAAAACTTATTCAAGGCTGGCGTTATCGATCCAACTAAAGTGAGTCGTGTAGCTTTGGAAAATGCAGCTTCTATCGCAGGTATGTTATTAACTACCGAGTGTGTAATTGCTGACAAACCAGAACCTAAATCATCAGCTCCTGCTATGCCAGGTGGTGGAATGGGCGACATGGGCTACTAGTAGTTCGCTTATAATATTTAAAAAGAGGTTGTCGAAAGACAGCCTCTTTTTGTTTGATATCCTTCTCAGCAATGTCTCTTTTTCCCCTAAAACATTTATTACATACAACCAGTTCCATCCGATTTTTTCGTTACTACCTCAGCTCTAGGCGCATCTTTACTGGTTTTATATAGCGTTATTTTTGCTTTTATCCCAGTAATGTCAGCAGCGTCTATATTGGTTAATATAAGATGCTTATCCACTAGTAGCTGTACTGCAGCATCAAGCTTTTGAACGCATATCTCTTTAGTATTCCTGTAAAAATAGGTATACGATTTGTTTAATAATTTACCCAGTTCTTTATCCACCGTAGAAAGTGCAATGGTCATTGCTCTACCATTCAAAGTAATAATACCATCTACTGCACTAGTCAGCAAAATAGCCACACTCCCTACACTATCCTCAGCAATATTAGCCTGAGCTACAATAGCTGCATCTATTACAACCAGATTACTCGTCAGTGCATCCGATTGCCCTTGGTATTCCTTAATATCAATCAATACCTCAGGATTAGCAATCTCAATCTTTTTCATTAGTCTTTGGCTTTCAATTTCCTCACTTTGTACTAGTTCCATAATTTAATTTTTAATTGTTATTGTATTTATTTAATTTTCAAATGTTTAGTTTTTAGTTTTTTCTCATGTATTATTTTATTCCTTGTATTACTCCTTGCCTTTTTGCATTGTATCCTAAACCACCCATCTGTAACGCATTTCCGAGTATTTCGTAACCATTACCACTCAATAGGTACTCTCTTCCATTCAACTGATGTTCATTTCCAGACAATTGGTACTCTCCTCCAGTCATTTGGTACACATTACCAGTCATTTGGAACTTACTTCCAAACATTTGGTACTCATTACCAGTTAATAGATGCTCATTACTTGTTAAAGGGAACTTATTTCCATACATTTGGTATTCATTACCAATCAAAAGGTACTCATTACTTGTTTTTAGCAACCCCTTACTTTTAAAACCTGTTTTATAAAGAACTTTTACGAAAAGAAAATCAAACTTTAAAATCAACATCTTTCCTTTTTCGTTACACAAAACTACTCGTATCATTTGCTGCCCTACCTATAGTAAACTACAGGTCTTTAGTTTATAGTAAATTACCAAATAATAATATTGTGAAATAAAGATCAACTTTAACCTAGATTACGCATAGCGTTCGTTAGGAAGGTTACCTATACAATAAAGACGAGTGTTTGTGCAGATTTTTTGTTAGCAATCATAGTACTATAATAATAACAGAAATCAAGCAAACGCTTGTATTTGAAGTATTTGAAAACTGTAATAGAATTCTATTGCGTAATTTGGGTTTAATGTAAACGTTTCGCTATTTTTCTAAAAAAATTAGCAAAATATTTGGCAGTACTAAATAAATTAGTAATTTAGCGCTAAAATTATTAGTATGTCAAATATTGGAAAGAACATTGTTTATCTAAGAAAGAAGAACAAATGGACTCAGGACGATCTGGCGTCTATATTAAAAGTTAAGCGTTCTCTCATAGGTTCCTATGAAGAAGAAAGAGCCTCCCCGAAGCTCGATTTAATCTATAAAATGATCGAACTATTCGATATATCCATGGAGGATCTGGTATCTAAAAACTTAGCAGAAACCACCGTAAAGGACGATTATACCTCCCGAAGACTATTAATGAAGTTAAATTCCAATGCTAAAGAACATTCAATAGTATTTGTGCCATTAAAAGCCTCCGCAGGTTATCTTAATGGGTATGCCGACCCTGAGTTTCTGGATGAACTAAATACTTTTACACTACCAATGATTGCCCCTGGCAATTACCGGGCATTCGAAATAGTAGGAGATAGTATGCTTCCAACGCCAAGTGGGAGCGTAGTAATAGCAGAAAAAGAAGAAAGTTTCGACAATATAAAACCCACCAATGCCTATATACTATTGTCCAAAAATGAGGGTATTGTTTACAAAAGGATAAATAAGGTTAATGAATCAGAAGAATTAGCATTAATAAGCGACAATCCGATTTATCAGCCCTACAAAGTAAAGTACACCGATGTCCTGGAAATGTGGAAAGCAGTCTATGTACTAAGCAAAGCCGACGAAATGATCAATCTCTCCAAAGGAATAAGAGACTAGTATTAGTGATTGCTGTATGTTAAATGTTTATTTAATAATCCAATAATTAACATTCAGCTTTTAATACTATGTATTCTTAGCTTTTTATTTGTACTATGAAATCTGTTTATAGCTGCGTTTTAGTACTGTTGTTTTGGTCTTTCACTGCTTGTAAGAACAAAAGAAATATTCCTGATGTTTCTAATATAAATGTCCATTTGGAAGTAAAAAGGTTCGATAACGACTTCTTTAAAATGGATACCAGCAGAATCGCTTTAGGTTTGGATAGTTTAAGTGCTGCCTATCCAATGTTTCTGAAAGATTATTTATACAATATCCAGGCCTTTCCGCCCTACCAGGATAGTGTTTTGAAGTATACTCGCTTATTTCTAACCGATAAACTATATCGCGCTATAAAAGATACCAGTGCAGTAGTTTTTGATACTAAAACAATGGAGGAGGTAAAAGCAGCAATAGAACACAGTTTTAAATATGTTAAATACTATTTTCCACAGTACAAACTACCTAATGCCATCATTACTTTCGTTGGCCCTTTGGAAGGTACTGGAAATGCCCTAACCTATCAAGGTCTGGCTATTGGATTACAATCCTATCTCGGAGCAAACTTTTCTTCCTATTCAAATCAATACATTAGTCAGGTTTACCCATTTTATAAAACCAGAAGGTTTAGTAAGGAATATATAGTGGTGAATTCTGTAAAAAATATCATAGATGACATTTATCCAGAAAAAAGTGCAGGAAAGAATTTAATTCAACAAATGATTGAATTAGGTAAAAGAATGTATCTGACCGATTTGTTACTTCCAGAACTAGCCGATTCTCTAAAAATTGGGTATACTGCTAAACAGTTGGAAGGCTGTATTAAAAACGAAAAAAATATCTGGGGTTTCTTTGTGGAGAATAACCTTTTATTCGAAAAAGAACCCAATACTATCGCACCTTACCTCAACGACGGTCCTGCTACTCCAGAAATAAGCCCCGAATCTCCAGGATTTATTGGTCAGTTTGTAGGTTGGCAGATTGTTAAGAACTGGATGGAAAAACATCCAAAAGCTACGGTAATAGATTTGTTGCAGACTCCCGAAGCTAAAATCTTCGATGAGGCTAAATACAAGCCATAAAAGTTGATAAATGTATTAGATAGTGTAATAAAGGGCTAAAATCAAGTTAAATCACCTTACTAAAGGTCGTTTTATCTTCAAAAATTATCAGAATTACTGTTAAAATATATAAAAAATAAATATTTTACAATTACATGCAGCGTTTTATATCTGTCTTTTGTCATTCTTAGGTTAATAAAATAGTATGAGCTTAAGAATTTATCGATATTTTTGCGGCCATCATATAACCAAAATAATGTCGGATAAGCCTTAATCGGGAACTAATATGTCGAATGGATTTATAAATACATCAGAAAATATTGTTGTGAAAAGTATATCTAAAGAGAACTTACTGATTAAAAGAATAATGGATATTGCTATCTGTATTCTGCTTTTACCAATTGCTATTCCTTTAATGCTTTTGGGTTTATTGGCTATGTACATTACTTCAAAGGGTCCAGCTATTTTCACTCAAAAACGTGTAGGCCTTGATGGTAGAATATTTACAATCTACAAAATAAGAACAATGACACATTCCTCTACGGGCTATGTTGATCATACAGTACAAAATGATTGTAGAATTACTAAAGTTGGATCTATACTTAGAAAAACTAAAATAGATGAACTTCCTCAGCTTTTCAACGTATTGATTGGCGACATGAGTCTCATCGGTCCAAGACCCGAAAGAGCTGAAATTGTAGAAAAATGTTCTCAACAAAGTACTTATTATCAATTTCGTCATGTTGTTAGACCAGGAATTACCGGATGGGCTCAGGTAAACAATCCTGTTGCTACACCTGAAGAAAATTTACAAAAGCTAGAATACGATTTGTACTACATCAATAACTATTCTCTTAAACTAGAAGTACAAATATTAATGAGAACAGTAGGAGTGGTTTCCTCTTTACAAAGTTTATAATCAAAGTTTTACTATAAATATAAAAGCTCCCAATTCGGGAGCTTTTATATTTATAGTATTTAGATTGCCTCTATCTGATTCAGCAACAAATCTTCAATGTTGTCCCTTCTTCGTATTAGATGCAACTCATTATTGTGGAGTAATACTTCTGCAGGTTTAAAACGACTATTGAAATTGCTACTCATTTCAAATCCATAGGCGCCTGCATTATAAAATACTAGATAGTCCCCTTCTCTTATTTCGGGTAGCTTTCTATCGGTAGCAAAAGTGTCGGTTTCGCAAATGTTGCCCGTAACGGTATAGGCTTTTTTTTCTCCTTCAGGGTTACTAATATTATCTATAAAATGATAAGCATCGTAAAACATAGGCCTGATTAAGTGATTAAACCCAGTATCTACTCCTGCAAAACAAGTTTTAGGAGTATCTTTTATTACAGCAACTTGTGTTACTAAATAACCTGATTGACTTACCAGAAACTTACCTGGTTCAATCCAAAGTTGAAACCTTTGACCAGTTATTGAATTAGGATGGTTATTGAAAACATCTTTAAGCAATTCAGCTAAATGAACTATATCGGTTTCTTTGTCTCCGTTCCTGTAAGGAACTTTAAATCCGCTTCCTAAATCTATACAGGTCAAATATGGAAAGGATGGAATTAAATCATATATAACTTCAACTCCCTGAACAAATACAGCTACATCCTTTATATCTGAACCAGTATGGAGATGCAATACATTTACTTTTAAATCATATTGAGTTACAATCTCAAGCACTTCTGGCATTTGTTCTATAGGAATACCAAATTTGCTCATATCATGGCCAGTGGAGATCTTAATATTACCACCACCCATGATATTAGGGCGAATACGAAGACCAACTGGATACTTAGCGCCAAAATGTTTTCCAAATTTTATTAAATTTGAAATACTATCAATATTAATATAAACTCCAAAATTGGCTACTTCCAGTATTTCACTAAAGGAAATACCATTAGAAGTATAAACAATTCTATCGGGTGTAAATCCTGTATGTATCGCTAGCTTCACTTCGTTTAAAGAGCTACAATCTACATTGGATCCTAAGTTGAATAAATGTTTCAGAATATTAATATTCGTCAAAGCCTTACATGCATAGAATATCCTAGTATCATATCCACTAAAGGCATTTACTAATTTGTTATATTGTTTAGTGATTCTTTGTGAATCGTACACATATAAAGGAGTGCCAAAAGAATTTGCTGCTTGTAATAACTGATTGTTGGGTGCTTGCTCTAATACCATGCGGCAAATATATACAACCTACTAATGGCTAAATACAAGAATAAATAAATAACATTTTATCAATTATGCCTATTTTGTTATACTATTTAATAAGCTTTGTTCAAATAATTATACCCTTTTTTGTATTACATATTTTAGAAATTGTTAACAGCTATCACACAAATCTGTATTTAGTTTTAGTACTAATAATTAATTTATTTATTGATCTTTTTTAAATATTTTAGTAAATGTGATTGTTGTTGAGTAAAAAATTAAATTATGTACTGTTTTTATTTTCTATTAAACTAGTTTGCTGATAGGATGATATTGTGTATCGGATATGACAGCAGTACATATTATCCTACATAAAGTTGATATAGTTTGCTATTGTACAACTGTATAAGTAGTGCGATGTTTGTTCTGTCAAAGCAAAATAATGACAACGTTTTAATGAAAATTAAAATTGATTATATCACTAATAAAAATGAAAAAAGCAGCATTAACAAGTCTGCAGAAATTTTATGTTTAAACAGTCAATATCCTTACATCAAAATATATAACAGCACATCAGAAATCAGTCAGAAAATCAGTCAAGGTCTCCGTTCTTTAAGAGCCAATATCCAAAATTCAATATCTAATAAAAACTTTGTGCTGTTTCTTACCCTCTTTATTTCTAGAGAGGGTAAGGAGTAAGGATCTTGAAAATAAAGGAGTTCCGTCTTTATAATATCCAGTAAAATTTCAATATAACCAACAGTCAAAATTCAATATCCAGATGAAAAAAACGAAAAAAAATATACAACCAATTAAGGTACTGAATTCATAATTCACAAGCATTTATTTGTAAATATGTTCCAGTACTTAACATATTAAAAATATATTTTCTAAACAATCAGATTAGTTATGAACAACAAAAACTACTACAATCCAGAAGAAGTAATAAGTTCGAATGAAAAAACAACTATCACAGTAGTAGCTGTGATTTTGGGGTTATTAGTACTTACAACTCTTTATTATACCGTAAGAGGGTAGATAATTTCTTAAATACATTTCAAGAGCTTTTATGATAGAATTATTTCTGTCGTAAAGGCTCTTTTTTACTGTCAATATGTCATGTGAAACCTAGCTGGTATTCTGTTTGCTAAACCAAGCATCACAAATAATATTATACTATGCAAAAAGGTCAAATAAGAGTTCAGACGGAAAATATATTTCCGATTATTAAGAAATTCCTTTACAGTGAACATGATATTTTTCTTCGCGAGTTAGTAAGTAATGCAACTGACGCTTCTCAGAAAATTAAAACACTTTCATCTATTGGAGAAGCTAAGGGTGAATTAGGCGAGCTGAAAATCAATGTTATTCTGGATGCTAAAGAAAAGACACTAACCATTGAAGATAATGGAGTAGGGATGAGCAAAGAAGAGGTAGATAAGTATCTTAATCAAGTTGCTTTTAGTGGAGCAGAAGAATTCCTTACCAAATATAAAGACGCTAATATTATAGGACACTTTGGTCTAGGTTTTTACAGCGCCTTTATGGTGGCAGAAAAGGTAGAAGTAATTACCCAAAGCTATAATTTAGAGGCCCCTACTGTTTACTGGAGTTGCGATGGTAGCCCTGAGTTTGAATTGTACGAAGTAGAGAAGAAAGATCGTGGAACTAAGATCATTCTTCATATTAATGAAGAAAGCAAAGAGTTTCTGGAAGGTTTTAAAGTAAAAGGAATATTAGATAAGTTCTGCAAATTTCTGCCTATTCCTATCTACTTTACCGATGTAGCAGAAGAAAAGAAAGAAGACGCTGTAATTGCGCCAATAAATAATACCAATCCTATCTGGGTAAGAAAACCAAGTGAGCTTACTAAAGAAGATTACGAGAAGTTTTATAGAGAACTTTATCCTTATGGAGAAACTCCATTATTCTGGATACACCTGAATGTAGATTTTCCTTTTAATCTTACAGGAATTTTATATTTCCCTAAGATTAAACAGAGTTATGAAATTCAGAAAGATAAAATTCAGCTCTACTGCAATCAGGTATTTGTAACCGATGAGGTTAAAGATATTGTTCCTGAATTTTTAATGCTATTGCATGGAGTGATTGATAGTCCGGATATTCCTTTGAATGTTAGTAGAAGTTACTTACAAGGCGATCCTAATGTACGAAAGATCAATAACCACATTACGAAGAAAGTAGCGGATAAACTGGAAGAGATATTTAGAAATGAACGTCCTGCTTTTGAAGAAAAATGGGAAAGTCTGGGATTGTTTGTGAAGTACGGTATGATGACTGATGACAAATTTCTAGAAAAAGCCAACAGTTTTGTAGTAATGGAAGACACTACTGGCAAATTTCATACTGTAGAAGAATATAAAACTGCAACTGAAGCTACCCAGAAAAACAAAGAAGGTAAAAACACTATTATTTACACTACAAATCCTATTCAACAGGATGCTTATATTCAGGCAGCTACCGCAAAAGGGTATATAGTAGTAAAGATGGAAACACTGGTGGATTCTGCTTTTATCAATAACATGGAGATGAAATGGGAAAACGTACATTTCGTAAGAGTGGATGCAGATATAGTAGATAATTTAATAGATAAACAAGAAGGTAACGAAAGTGTACTTTCTCAAAGTGAATCGGAAGAATTAAAGAAACTATTTGAATTTCCTGTAAATGATTTAACGGTTACAGTGGAAGTTAAAGGCTTAAGTACAGATGCAGCTCCTGTGGTAGCTACAAGACCTGAATTTATGAGAAGAATGAAGGACATGGCCGGTGTAGGTGGCGGAATGACTGCATTTTATGCTCAAATGCCTGATGAAGTTACTTTGACAGTTAATGGTAATCATGCTATTTATCAGTCTCTATTAAAAGAAGCTGATATAGAGAAGAAAGAAAAACAAATCAGAAACCTTGCCGATCTGGCTTTACTTTCTCAGGGTTTATTAAAAGGTGCAGAATTAACCAACTTTATTAATAGAAGTGTATCATTGATGGATGCTAAATAAACTTGAACTGGTTTAAAAATAAATAGCGCTGTTTCTTAACTGAAACAGCGCTATTTATTTTTATGCTAAACTTTATGTCAGATTATTAAATACTAGTGATTGTTAATGTACCTGCAGCAGTATTGGGCGTTACGGTATATTGAGTTAATGGACTTCCTGCTGGTCCAGATACATTAGCTCCTGTATCGGAAAATCTTGCACCATGAAGCGGACAGGTGAAACCTTCGGGTATTTTGTGGTAAGCCACTATACCATTTTCATGTGTACAATGCGGCCATACTGCAATATAAGAACCCGAAACTGCTAAAGCTACCAGTATTCCATTAGGTAAAGTACCCATTCCTCCTACATTGGCTAAATCGGGGTAATCGGATAGTTTAATAGTAAGATTAACTCCTGAAGGTGCTGGAGTAATTGATGTTTTTTTGCATCCTCCTATACAACTGGATACTAAAACTGCAGCAGCTCCAAATCCAATACTTGTAAGAAATTCTTTCCTGTCCATAGTTTATGTTTTTATTTAGAGTCTAAATAATTACAAAACGATTGCCGCATTTTGTTAAATATTTATAATTGCTTTTGCATTATAATAAAAATAACAAAATCTGTTTTAACAAGAAATAGAAAATTTAAAACAAAAGAACCGATCAATAATCTAATGTTTCTTCTTGAAAGTGAAATGTTTCTGAGAGATATAACTAAATATTACAACAAATACAGTAGTAACTATTTTAGCTGGTGTTGGAAACCAATGTAAATATTTTACAAATAGCTTTAAAAAAATATAGTTCAGGAAAAGACAGCCAATAACCACTACAAAATATCTGCCTAGTTGTTCTTTTTTTTCTCTGGAAGTTTCCTGAAAAACAACATAACGACTCAAATAAAATCCAATTGGAAACGTAATGAAAAAAGAAGTTATAAAAGAGGCTATATAAGGCTCTAAGTGAATAGGACCAACTTGAACATTCGCATTTTTAAACACTAAATTGTATGATAATGAGAATATAGAAATATCTAATATGGTATTAAATCCTCCACAAGCTGCATACCGGAAAGTTTGATGAGGCATAAACTTTCTGAATAGGGGGTAAAATAGGTCTATAAACCTTAAAATGCCCGTATGAGTATGATGATGAAGTCTCTTCATTTGTTTAAGTGTGCGAATATAGCAGATAATCTATTATTTTGCCTTAAAATAACGATAAAGGATGAGCATTACAGTAGAATTGAAAGGTATTGTTTCTGGGGCATTGAATTGTTTATACGAACTGAATGTTTCTTCAGACGAAGTTTTGGTGAATGGCACCAAGCCTGAATTCGAGGGCGATTATACTATTGTACTTTTTGCTTATACCAAGCCTGTGAGAAAGAGTCCGGAGGTAATTGGCAACGAATTGGGAAATTATCTTTTAGAGAATCATAAAAATTTTATCACCGGGTTCAATGTAATCAAGGGTTTTCTGAATCTTAGCATTGCAGATAGTTATTGGTTAGGATTTTTACAGCAATCGTTCCGTAATAGTTCTTTTGGAAAGGCAGAAAGACTGCAAAAGAAAGTGATGGTGGAATATTCTTCGCCAAATACCAATAAGCCACTCCATCTTGGTCACTTAAGGAATAATTTTCTTGGCTGGAGTATTGGTGCAGTATTGAATTCCGTTGGGTACGATGTAGTAAAAACCTGTATTGTTAACGATAGGGGTGTACACATATGCAAGAGTATGATTGCATGGCAGTTGTTTGGCAATGGAGCCACACCATCATCTACCAACACTAAAGGAGATCATTTTGTAGGGGATTACTATGTAAAATTTAATGATGAATATAAGCAGCAAGTAAAAGAACTTGTTGCCATAGGTAAAACTCAGGAAGAAGCCGAGAAGGAAGCACCCATTATGAAGGCTACTCAACAGATGCTGATAGACTGGGAGGCTGGAAAGCCTGAGGTAATGGAGCTCTGGAAGACCATGAATGGTTGGGTTTACGAAGGTTTTGATACTACCTACAATAAAATAGGAAGCGACTTTGATAAAACCTATTACGAAAGCAATACTTATTTACTAGGTAAGGATCTGGTAGAACAGGGGCTGGAGAAAAAGGTATTTTTTAAGAAGGATGATGGTAGTGTTTGGATAGACCTTACCGCAGATGGGCTGGATGAGAAACTGGTACGTAGAAAAGATGGCACTTCTGTTTACATAACTCAGGATATTGGTCTTGCAGAACAGAAGCAAAAGGAGTTTAGTGCCGAAAAAAGCATTTATGTAGTAGGAGATGAGCAGAACTATCATTTTAAGGTACTGAAATTGATTTGCGAAAAGTTGCAACTGCCTTCTGCCGAGGGCATATATCATCTTAGTTATGGTATGGTAGAGTTGCCAACTGGTAAAATGAAGAGCAGAGAAGGAACTGTAGTAGATGCTGACGATTTAGTAGACGAAATGATTGCCATTGCAGCACAAAAAACGGAGGAACTTGGTAAGGTTAAAGACTTTAGTGCCGATGAACTGGAAAGACTACACTATATCATTGGGCTGGGTGCTTTGAAGTTCTTTTTGTTGAGAGTGGATCCTAAAAAGAAGATGATTTTTAATCCGGAGGAGAGCATTGATTTTCATGGATTTACTGGTCCTTTTATTCAGTATACTCATGCCAGAATTAAAAGTATATTGAGGAAGTTTGAACTGGATAATAATAATGAGCTGGAAGCCACGCAACCACTGTTATTGCTGGAGAAACAACTGATTATTCATATCGAATTGTTTGGTGCTGTACTGCAGGAATCTGCTACTGATCTTGATCCTTCAAAACTAGCTGTTTATATTTTTAATTTGGTAAAGCTTTTCAATTCATTGTATGCAGAACATTCTTTTGGTAATGCAGAAAGTGAGGAGAAGAAATTACTTCGTTTAAAGATGGCACAACTTACTGCAACAGTTATTAAAACAGGTATGAATATTTTGGGTATTGAAGTTCCAGAGCGAATGTAAGTTTGTTTAGCTATTCTGATCAGGTGCAGAAATGCTAATTAATTTCAAAAGAAAATATTGAAAAATAGGATAAGATGTATTGATGAAGTTGAACATAAATTTGTTAATACATTAATACTCGTGTGAGTGAAACTGTGATTGATTTTTTGTTTGGTGAATTATTATATTATTCAATGATATACATTTGCAGTCTGCCCGGATGTTGAAATTGGTAGACAAGCCACCTTGAGGTGGTGGTACTCGAAAGGGTGTGCTGGTTCGAATCCAGTTTCGGGCACCCGTAAAAAGGTAACTTTAAAAGAGTTGCCTTTTTTTGTTTCTATATATACTAGTTTTTTATTTTTGTGAATACTACTATCAACCAATAATATCACCATATTGCAAGGGAATATTCGAATGGGTAATGCTATTTATAACATCTCTCTGTTTTTAAACTTTAATACCAAAAATGCTAACATCATTTCCTTAAAGTATGCTCCATAATCAATTAATAAATAATTAGTATTTAGTGCTTAATGATTGTATGGAATGATAATTTTTTTTAAATAACGAATTTTATTTGCCCATTTTAGCCTTTGTTTTCCTTTTTATGATGAATGTCATTTTGTTATTCAATAATCAAGCTTAGGTTGCATCGTTCTGAGGCTTTAGCGCCTTGAATTATAGCACATTACGATTGTTACTTGTAACCGCCCGCACAAAGATTATAAGCTGATATATTTTTCTGACTATTTTAATTTAATATTTATGGCACATCTCATTTTCCCAGAAGGAATTTCTTCTGAAAAGAGTTTATTAACTGCGGTTAATACCAAGCATATTGCTGATGGCGCAAATAGCGCTATTGAAGTGTATATAAAAGAAAACGGTATAGACCTTACTCAGGCCTCACTGGATGCGGAAACGGCTGAAAATCTGGATAATGCCAGGTCTTTATTACACCGACAGAGTATAAACAATACGCAGCTGCGCGATTTGCAGATAATACCTGTATTTTCCCGTTTGAAAGGAATGATACAGTATCTTAAGAGTATTAATCCTACTAATTCTAAGGACTTAGGCAACTGGGGTATTATGGTAGAAGCTCCAAATAAAGTAGTGTATCCTGTGGGCTTTGATAACGTTACTAAAACTGCTATTGTTTTCTATACAAAGCATAAAAGTTATGCAGTAGGCAAATCTCCATTGCTGGCTTATCTTTCGCAAAATAAAATAGATATAGCGGCCGATGAAGCTGCTGTAGATTCTGCTATTACTTTTAATGACCTGGCCAATACTTCTGCTCTGCAATCGGAGAACATAACTGAACAACGAAACCTGCTATGGCTGCCAATAGTTGCTCATTTAAAGGGTATAGGCAACTATCTGATGAAATACTATGGTAAAAACCAAAAAGGTTGTGGCGATTATGGCTATGTGGTAGATAGTAGTGTAGCTAAACCCAAATTGGTTCATAGTACTATCAAACTTTTAGATAAAGCTACCTTAAAAGGGTTGGTAATTGGTGGTAGTATTACCAATAATGGTACTGAAGACATTCATATTTACAAAGGCAAGACTACAACGGGCAATCCTATTATTATAAAACCCGGTCAAATATATGGAGTAGCCAAGGGTTTTAGTACCATGACCATTAGTAATCCAAGTACTTTATTGTCGGCCAAAATAAGTGCATTAAGAATAGGTAGATAGCCTACAAATAAGCGTTTAAATGGATGTATTACCCTGTATTAAGGGGAGTTTTACCCTAAAAAGGGGGAGCTTAATTCTTAATCAGGGGAAATAGACCAGTTATCAGGGGAAATAGACCAGTTATCAGGGGAAATAGACAGCACAAAAGGGGAGAATTATTGATTAAATGGGCAGAATAGATGGAAGAAAAGTTATAATAGTTCACTGTTATTATTGATATGCCTTTATGGGTAATTAAAGCGGGCATATAAACAGCTATTATCGGTAATGAGCGAGCGAGACGGATAGCAGGGGTATCCTTTTTGCCCTTTTTAAGTATGCCGTTAGAAATCTGCTATTGGCAAAAAGATACAACCGGATAGCCGGGCCTGAAAGGCTCGCCATAAAAAATAAAAAAATAAGACAAAGAACTAATCTCATTTGCAATAGCATAAGTTATTTATGCAATTAGCTCCCTAAGCAGTTTGTAGAAAGCGTAATGGCTAATAATTCCTTTTAATCATATTCTGAATGTCTATTTGGTAGGTATAACTAATGTGTAGTAGTTGCGTGATTTTGCCATTCTATTTTGCTTTTATAAAGCGATGATACCTTTCTGTTTCAGATAATGAGGCAGCACAAACAAAGTGATCTATTTAGCTGCGGTAAAAAGGTTTGTGATGCCGATTTGGATGCTGCATTGAATATTGAAAATAATAAACTGAGATTAAGAAAGTGTATCAATGACTAATAAAATATTCAGAACAAAAAAACTTAGCGTATGCAAAACTGGGCTGTAAATGGTATTGGGGCTATGGGTGTGGTAGATTGCCTTTTTATATTAAAAAACATTAAAATTTACATCCATGCAGCGATAGAACTAAATAATTGTCCTATATTGTGGGCTAAAATTTGCCCGTTATGATAGGACAAGAAATAATAGAAGGCTGTAAACGTAAAAACAGAGTAGCACAAGAAACGCTCTACAACGAGCTATCACCAAGAATGATGGCTATTTGTTATCGTTTTTCTCATAATATAGAAGACGCTGAAGATATGCTTCAGGAGGGGTTTGTAAAAGTGCTTACTCAGATAAACAGCTTTGAAAATAAAGGTCCAGTAGAAGCATGGGTAAGACGTATAATTGTATATACCTGCATTAATTATTTAAAGAAACACCGCAAGCTGGATGATATTGTGGATTTATCGTATGCATCGGATATTAGTCAGTACAACGAGCATGCAATTTCCACTGCTTTGCAAGGTAAACAGATAATGGAATGTATTAGAATTCTGCCTATTGGATATAGGGCTGTTTTTAACTTGTTTGCATTGGAAGGATACAGTCATAAGGAGATTGCAAATATGTTGAATATTGGCGAAAGCACTAGTAGAAGTCAGTATACAAGAGCAAAAACAATGCTGGAAGGCATATTGATAGATAAAGGCATAGTAGAACCTAGTAGAAAAGCGAAATCTGCTTAGAAGCTGTTGCAAATACGGTAAAAAGTATTGATAACTTCTAATATAAACCAACGATGAATTGAATTTTACGGAACTAAATGATTATTAACAACAACAAGGAGTTTGAATTAGAAGACTTTCTAAGCGAGGAGATGGAGTACAGCAAAATGACTCCTTCGTCTGCAGTTTGGGATAGGATTAGCAAAGAGGTTCAGCCGCAATACCGCTGGTTGCTTTGGGTGCTAACCATTCTTATGTTGTTTGTTCCATACTCTTTAGTTATGTATTACCTGCCTACAAACAACGGATTGTCCGTATCAAGCAGCAATACTGCTGTAACACCTGCTAATAATCCTCCGGAATCTGCAATAAACAAGACGGTAGCAAGTAGTTTTAATCGATCTAACAATGGAAATGATCATGTAACTGATGAGCCATTAATAACTGCTGGTATAGTGGATGAAAATGCTGTAAAATCTATCAACAATTTGTCCGATGGATTAATGCTTGCTGATAATAACAACAACTTATTGAATGCCGAAGCGGTAAGGTTGAATAAATTGTACTTACCATTACCTGCTTTGGGTAAGATTAATATAACTTCTTTGGCAATAAAAAATAAGAAGCAAGTAAAAGCAACTGTAGACCCTATTGCGAAGAAAAAATCTAGTAAATATACCGTAGAAGTGTATGCTACCCCATCGGTAAGTTACCGAAGTTTGAATGATGACAAAACAAGGCTTCAATATTATCGTGATATATACAGAAATAATCCCTTTACCGATAATATAGCTGCAAAGAATGTGAACACTATTGTGAACCAAAGAGCAGGAATGGGTAAAGAAATTGGAGTAGGTACCCGTATTGCATTGAATAGTAAACTAAAGCTAAAGGCAGGATTGCAGTTTAATGCACAACAATACACTACAGAAGCTTACCATACTAATGGTACTGCCAACTTTGCTTATGTAAAGAATAATTTACTCGATTCTGTTTCTGCCAATGCTTTGTATGCTACTGCTGGCACCCAGAAAGTAACCCTAAATAATACCCTGTACCAATTATCGATGCCTATAGGGGTTCAATGGGATTGTGTTCGGAAAAATAAATTCAGTTTAGGTATTGGGGCTTCCTTGCAGCCATCATATATATTGCAGGATAATAGTTTTGTGGTTTCTACCGACTATAAATACTTTAGTAAAAGCAGTACTTTTTCTAAAAACTGGAATCTTAATTCTGCCGTTGATTTGTCTTTTAACTATTCTAATAAAGATTTTATCTGGTACTTTGCACCGCAGTTCAGGTATCAGTTAGGCGCAACTTATAAGGATATATATTCTATAAAAGAACACCGCTGGGAACTTGGATTGAAGGTTGGAGTAGTTAAAACATTTTAAGTTCCATAGTATAGTATGAACAGAATTTTCTTTTGCGGCTTGATGGTTATCCTGATAGGTATAAGTTCCTGTAAATCCAACACCGCTCCTGCACCAGTAGAGACTGCTATAGATACCGTTAAGTTTCTTCCTGTAAACGATTTTATACTGAGTGATATAAAGGATGTACAAAACATACCTTACTTTATTTATAAGATTAGAACCATTAATAAAAAGAAGGATTCCACCAATTTTTCTACTGCCGATTTTGTGAAGTTTGCAGCTCCTTTTTTACAATATGATATATGTAAGCAACCTTTGAAAGGACAATTGAGGGAAGCTACCTTTCATGATAATACTACCAAGAGTAATACCTTTATTTATAGCCCTTTAAAAGTAGACTTACCACTAAGAAATGTAACTGTTCTGCTGGATGAGAAAACTGATTTGCCAAAGAATATTTTTATTCAGATTAGTAAACAGGTAAAAGATACTACCGTCATAGAACGTTTGCAATGGAAGGTAAGAAAGAGCTTTAGGATTACTAGAATAACGCAGGCTAAAAACTATAACTACGAAGAAACCAATTATGTAAGCTGGAATGAAGTAAGTAACTAATATGATTGCAGCAGAATTTCAACAGTTATCGCATTCTATACCACTTCAGCCGGGCATCTACAAGTATTTCGATTCTTCTAATGAGCTTATTTATGTGGGCAAGGCTAAAAGCCTTCGAAAACGAATAGCTTCCTATTTTTCTAAAACATTTGTAGGTCAGAAAACGCATGAGCTGGTTAAAAGGATTCATCGTATAGAGTTTACCATAGTAGATAATGAGCATGATGCTTTCTTGCTGGAGAATGCCTTAATAAAAGAGTATCAGCCTAAGTATAATATTAACCTGAAAGATGATAAGTCTTATCCTTATATAGTACTTAAAAGAGAACCTTTCCCAAGAGTATTCATTACCCGGAAAAAACTTAAGGATGGCTCGGAATATATTGGTCCCTTTACCAATGCATTGATGATAAGAGAGCTGCTTATTTTTATAAAACAAATGGTTCCATTAAGAACCTGCAAGCTTGCACTTACGGATAATAATATAAACAGGGGAAAGTTTAAGGTATGCCTGGAATATCATCTAGGTAACTGCAAAGGCCCTTGCGAAGGATTGCAGGATAAAAACGATTATCAGGATGGTATTCAACGGATCAGGGATATTGTAAAAGGAAATCTTAGTGCTATCATTCAACAGTTTAAAGGAGAGATGATGGAGTACGCAACTGCATTGCAATTCGAGAAAGCGGAGATGGTAAAGAAGAAAATTGAAGCACTGCAGAACTATCAGTCCAAATCGGTGGTAATAAGCAACCATTTATCCAGTCTGGATGTATTTTCTATATTAAAAGAAGACAATATTGCTTATATAAACTACCTGATGGTGCAAAATGGTACCATCATTCAAACCCATACTATAAAGGTAGAGACCAAGATTGAAGAAGAGGAAGAAGATTTATTATGCCAGACGATTTTTCATTTAAGAGAAATGTTTAATAGTAGTTCCACCGAATTACTATTACCTTATATGATTGATTATCCGGATGAGCAGATTAAAATAACCATTCCAAAAACGGGTGATAAGAAAAAGCTTCTGGATTTATCGTTGAAAAATGTAAACTACTATAAGGAAGAAATAAGGAAAAAGAAGATTCTTCGGTTAGAAGGTAAATCGGATATGGAAAAGCTGAAAGTATTATACCAACTAAAAGAAGATTTACAACTTAGCGAAGTGCCCAAGCATATTGAATGTTTTGATAATTCCAACTTTCAGGGTAGTTATCCTGTATCGGCAATGGTTTGTTTTAAGGAAGGTGAGCCAAGTAAAAAAGATTACCGCCATTTTAATGTAAAAACGGTAGAGGGTATCAACGATTTTGCCACCATGAAAGAGGCTGTATATAGAAGATACAAAAGATTGAAAGAAGAAAACCTGCCATTGCCTCAATTAATTATTATTGATGGTGGAAAAGGGCAGCTAGGCTCTGCTGTAGAAGCATTGGATGAACTGGGTATGATGGGATTGATGAACATAGTTGGGTTGGCAAAGAATGAAGAAGAAATATTCTTTCCCGGCGACTCACAATCTGTGAAACTGGTGTATGATAGTGATGGATTAAAATTCATAAGAAGAGTAAGAGATGAGGTACACCGTTTTGGGATTACTTTTCATAGAAATCAAAGATCGAGAGGTACATTTAAAAATGAGCTGGAAGAAATAAATGGAATAGGGGAGAGTACTGCTACAGAGCTTTTAAAAGCATTTAAATCGGTTAAGACTGTTAGGAATAAAAATTTGAATGAACTAGCTGAAATTATAGGGAAAAGTAAGGCTAAGATAGTATACGACCATTATCATTCGGGTCTATAAAAAAGGAAAGGGCCAGGATAAAAATCCAGCCCCGTCTTTAAAATCCAATATCCTATGAAAAACCGATGCAAATATAAGGAGCGAAACAACAATTCCAAATATTCCGTGCTATTTTATTAATATTTTTTTTTCTTAGGTACATGATAAGGTGTTTTAATGTCATGATAGAAAAGAAAAGTCCATTTTTCGGAACTCTCATCCCACCATTTATTCCTCAGTTCCATACACTTTTTTCCATTATAATCGTATTTAGCTACAAATTTACTTTTCATTTGTTGCAATTGGGGCGCATCATCGCCACCAAAGAACAGAATTTCATTATCATCTTCAATCCAGAATACCTGATGGTAAGGGCAATGAGCACCTGTTAATTGATATTTTATATATCCATCTATTATCCCCTCGTCATCTTTTAGCCAGATAGTATTTAGATTATCTTCTATTACGGATATTTCTTCGGTCATATAGGAAGGGAAGCCCGTTTCTACAGCATATCGGTATTCTCTCTCCTGTACATAATAAATTGCATTAGGAAATGCTGGACTATAAGTGCCAAAATGGTCTTTCATAGCCACACCACCTGAATGATCTTTATGTAAGTGGCTCATTAGTACTTTAGTTACATCCTCGGGATTAATACCGTGCTCGGCAAGGTTCTGATGCAGCTGAAGTTTGCCGTTGGTATAAAATCCCAGACCTGCATCAATCAGAATAATATCCTTACTGGTAACAATTAAAAAAGGTTGTATCTCTACTAAGAGGCTTCCGACCGATCGGTCGTTTAGTTCATCTGAAACGATGTTGAATGGTACAAAAATTTTTGTTTTATCTACCGTAAAGCTGCCTTCTGATAATGGAATAATTCTCATGTTGTTAATTGCTCTTTATTGACAAACTATGGACACATTTACTACACCCTTTTGGATGAGGTCTATTTTATTTGCAGCAGCAAAACTAAGGTCTATTATTCTGTCTGCAACAAAAGGGCCTCTATCATTTATGCTAACTATTACCCATTTGTTGTTGCTGAGGTTGGTAACCTTTACTCTACTACCAAATGGCAATGTTTTGTGGGCTGCGGTAAATTTGTTCTGATCAAATATCTCACCATTGGCAGTTTTTAGACCATTAAACTTATTAGCATAGTAGGAAGCCAATCCTGTTTGCTTACAATTTCTGTTAGCATTGCCCATTGGTAAGGCTTTACGATGACAGGATATAAGCATAATAATCCCCATCAACATTAAGTAGTGTAAAATAGTTCGTTGCTTGTTCATTTATAGTGCAAATCTATTGGGAGAAAGTATTTATATATTGGAAAAGTATTTAGTTTTTTAATCTTAAAAACGCAATTAAGCAATGAAAATGCTGATGGTAGTTAACAATAATAAATAAAAGGTTTATTATATCTTGTCTGCTGGTAATGCAAAGTATATTAAAACAGATCATTTAACGGTATTCAAGTGAGCTATTAAACTATTACAATATTTGACTCTACTTTTCTTAATGAAAAACAACGTATAGTATCTTCTGGGCTAAAAAAAGACAATACAGGATCGTTGTTGAAAAATATTGCTGTTTTAAAACTACCGTATCAATATTGAACTAAACAAGAATAAAAGTTAATCTATCAGGAATATTAGTTTTAAGGGATTAATCAAATTCAAACGCTCTAATTGTTTATTTAGATTCATAACCATGGATTGTCATTTTGTTGGAATAACTATAAAATATGCTAATTTCAAAAGTTAAGTATGAAAAAAAATCCTGCCTTTCTTATCCTTTTGTGTTTAATTCTATTGAAAACATTAGCAAAGCTGGTTACAGAAGCTTCTATTGCAAATGTTCTTAATGCTGTAAACGCAATTTCGCTATTTAACGATGTCTTTATCAATATAGCTGCAATTGATTGTGCTACAAACTTGGGAAGAGATTGTATAGTTAAATCTCCACGATTTGGTTTCTGCTTTAATGAATGCAATAAAAGAATTGAAAGATATTGCTAAACTGATGTTGAATGCTGGAGAATCCAAAACCATTAAATTTGTATGCGCTAACGAATAATTGTCTTTCTATAATCAACAATTAATCTGAGATGCAGAACCAGATGAATTCGATTTAATAATTGAATCCTTATCTGAGGATATCTGTTTGAGGGATAAATTTGAATTAGTAAATTAAAACCATTTAACGACATTTGTATTTCTTACTTAATCTATTTATAAAATAAATTTATGCAACAACAGCAAACAAAGTGGTCTCAATTTGGAACTCTTATAACGGTTTTCTTTTTCTGGGGCTTTGTAGCGGCCAGTAATGATATATTAATCCCCGTGTTCAAAAAGGCATTTAGTCTTTCTCAGGCACAGAGCCAGTTGGTGTCCGTTGCTTTTTATGTAGCTTATACAGTAGGATCAATTATTTATTTCGTAATTTCAAAACTTACTGGTGGGGATTTATTGAATAAAATGGGTTATAAAAATGGTATTGCTCTAGGCTTGGTTATTTCTGCACTTGGCACCTTGCTTTTTTATCCTGCAGCCAACAATGGTTCTTTTATTTTGATGATCTCCGGTCTTTTCATAGTAGGTCTTGGCTTTTCACTACAACAGATTGCAGCTAATCCATTAGCTATTGTAATGGGTAACCCTAAAACAGGTGCTCAGCGTTTAACAATGGCAGGTGGTATCAATAATTTAGGTACAACTATAGGGCCACTTATCGTAAGCTTTGCCATTTTTGGGAGTGTTGCAGCTGCCAATACTGAGGCTAGTATAGAAAGTGTAAAAATTCCTTACCTAATACTTGGTGTTGCTTTTATATTAGTCGCTATTATGATTAAGTTTTCATCGGTACCTAATAAAATAGAGCTGGAACATGTATTGGAAACAGAAGTTACTGCTTCCGATAAAATAGTACACAAAGCATCTGCCTTTGCTTACCCTCAATTAATTATGGGTATGATTGCCATTTTTGTTTATGTAGGGGTAGAAGTTGCTACAGCTAGTAATTTGCCTGCATATCTGGAACAAAACCTTAAAGTAAATACACAGAATGTAGCGCCTTTTATATCATTGTACTGGGCTAGTTTAATGATTGGCAGATGGACAGGTGCAGTGGGTGTGTTTGATGTGAGCAAAGGGTTTCAGCAAGTACTTAAATTTTTAATGCCTTATATAGCCTTTGCCGTGTTCTTGCTGGTCAATACAATTGCAAATCGTGATGTACATCAGTTTTATGTTTATGCTATTGTAATTGCAGTTATGCTTGTTGCCGATATTCTTAGCAAAAATAATCCAATTAGGATGTTACTGATATTCTCTCTTGCAGGAGTTGTAGCATTGGTTATTGGTATGATGACTAACGGTTTGCTGAGTGCTTTTGCATTTATGAGTGTAGGATTATTCTGTAGCACATTATGGCCTTGTATATTTACCATTGCTGTAGCAGTTTTAGGCAAACATACCAATCAGGGAAGTAGCCTCTTAATCATGATGATTATGGGTGGTGGTATAGTTAGTTGGTTACAAGGTTTGGTAGCAGATAGTATAGGTATACATTACAGCTATACAGTTGGGGTAATTTGTTTTATATACCTCGCTTTTTATGCATTTAGAGCAAAAAGTATTTTACAGTCTCAGGGCATCGACTTCGATGCATTAAACAAATCTGGAGGTCATTAACAGTTGAACTTTAGGGAAAGTCAATACTATAGGTACATCGAGTAGACTTTTTATTTGTTGCAGTAGCTATACAGGAATGTCAATTCAGTTTTTCAATACTTCAAAATTTCCTTTGGCTACTTGCTGCGGCTTAACTGTATCTTAAATATTTTTGTCAGTAGTTATCGTAACACTTGGTTACATTAAAAATAGTATACAGTAAAATGCTGCATCACTATTGGCATTTGTAGTAGATTATAGTGAGATTATAAATTTCGTGCAACAACTTCCTGAAATCTGATTTAAACTTCTTGCAACCTTGATGGAACTATTCAAAATTCCGTTTTTCTTATTATATGATCAATATTAATAGAATAAATGAGCTGTAAAACAAGTTTATTCCTTAGCGTAAGGAATAAGTGGGTATGTGCTATTGATTTTAAAGATGTAAACTATTTCAAAAACAACCTTTTTGTAGAGTTTCTTACAAAAAGGTTTGATTTCATTTCTGTAAATACATCTTTATAGTTGTTTCTTGGTTTTTCTATAGAAAGGAATAGCATTGTAGCGGCCTCTTTACCCATTTCAAAAGCAGGCTGCGTGATGGTAGATAATGAAGGACTTAAATAAGATGCCATAGGCATATTGGAGAAGCTAACTATTTTTAAGTCTTTTGGAATATTGATAGCTAATTCACTACAAATCTGATAAGTAAGTATAGCAAGATTTTCTGCAGAAGAAAACAAGCCATCTACTTTTTTCTTTTTCTTTAAAAGGTTATTAATCATTGAAAAGTTAGTAATCATATCGTTAGAACAATTAACTATTAAAGAATCATCCACTTCTATGTTTTGTTCCTTCAAAGCCTCCATGTAACCTTCTTTTCTTTTTCTACAAGCATACGCTACTTCGGAGAAAGCTAAAAAGCCTACTTTTTTACAACCTGAATCTAATAAATGCTTTGTAGCCATATATCCTGCATGAAAATCGTCGGTAGTAATTTTGGCAGTTTGAATTTCTTCGCAAACTCTATCAAATAGCACTATTGGTAGATTCTTTTCCAATAGATCGTTGAAATGAGAAAAGTCGGTAGTTTCCAAAGAAACTGAAGCAAGAACACCATCAACTCTACCATTCATAAGGTGTTTTACTATTCCTAGTTCTTTTGTAAAACTTTCGTGTGTCAGGTAAATTAAAGAATGGTAGCCCTTCTGTTGGGCAATCATTTCGATGCCATCTATTGCTTTAGAAAAAAAATTGTTTGCAATTTCAGGAATAACAATTGCTATAGTTTTGTTTTTATTTCTTCTTAAACTACTAGCATTTGGGTTTGGCTGAAAGTTGAGTTCCTCTGCAAGATCCAATACTCGTTTCTTGGTAACGGCACTTATTTCATGACTATCATTCAATGCTTTAGATACTGTTGCAGCAGAAATATTTAATAATTTGGCAAACTCTTTTATAGTCACAAGAATCGTTTTTCTTTTTGAGCCATGAAGGTAACTGTAAAGTTTAAATAGACTGAAACTAATTTCTTAATCGTTTTCGTAAAAAATTCGTTAAGTATTGATAAAGACTACGAATTTTATCGAAATTTCTATCGCATGCTTGTCAAAAAATGTCTATTAGCACTAGCTATTTTTATTAGTGCATATTCAATAGCTCAGGAGGTTAAAACCTCAGTATTTATAACAGGAACGGTTATGGGTTCCGACAAAACTCCCTTATCAGGAGTGTCTGTAAAGCTGAAAAGTTCTGCTAAAAAAGTAATTTCTGATGCGGATGGAAAGTTTACGATTATTGTAGATTCAACTGTTCAAAATGATTCTTTAGTTTTCGTGACTGATGGTTTTGAAAAACACAAAGTATTATACGATAAATTAATTATGAATTACACTATTACTTTGAAAGAAACTGATCCAGATCAGAATGAGGTAGTTGAAGTAGGGTATGGTACTCAAAAAAAGAAAGATGTTACAGGTGCTATATCTACAGGGCCAAAAGATCAATTGAATGCCTCCAATAACAACTTTTCCGAAGGACAAAAAGGGGCAGTTTCTGGTGTTAGCGTAACTACCAATTCTTCTAGTGCTGAGGGAAATAATTCTTCAACTTTAGTTAGAGGCAGAGGGTCTATCTTATCTAATACTGCTCCATTAATTATATTAGATGGAACTATTTTTACAGGTAGTATATCTGATATAAATCCAAATGATATAGAAAATATTGAAAACCTTAAAGACGCATCTTCTATAGCTATATATGGTTCAAGAGGTTCGAATGGTGTTACAATAATTAAAACTAAACAGGGAAAGAAAGGCAAAATGATTTTTAAATACGATGGTTCCTATGGTGTAAGTACTTATATTAATAAACCGGATCTTATGAATGGGAATGATTTCTATAATTTTAAAAGTACTAGAATATTAGTAGATTCTAATGCTGGTGGACAAACTGCTGTTTATGGAGCTACAGTTTTAACTTCTAATGAAATTTACAACTATCAACATCATAATAGTACTGACTGGTTCGATTTAGCTACACAACATGGAAGTAGAATGCAACAAACATTATCACTATCTGGAAGTACCGAAAAAACTCGTTACTTTTTTAGTGGATCTTTATTATCTGTTCAAGGTATTGCTAAAAATGATCAATACAAACGTTATACTTTAAGATCAAATGTGGAGTATTTGGCAGTAAAATGGTTAACTATTACTTCTAACACACAAATATCAGTGAATAATCGTGACGGGTTACCTGCCGATATTAGTGGAACTGGAACTGGGGTAGTTTATTTTAATCCATTAACTACACCTTATGATACTACTGGTAAACTTACACTTTATCCTTGGGATCCATATAAAACAATTAGTCCTGTAGAACCTATAGGAAATCCATTATCTAATCTTTTGGCTATTCGTCAAGATAATGCCTACAGAATTGGTTCCGCTAATAACGTTAAGATTGATTTCCCTTTCTTAAAGGGGTTATCATATAAATTGAATACAGGAGTAGAAATGGAGTATGATTTCAGAAACACATACTATGGATTGAATACTGTTACTGGATTTACTAATCAAGGGAAAGCAACAAATTATAACCATGTTAAACGAAATTTTTTAGTAGAGAATATTTTGAATTATGCGCATGATTTTGGAGTGCATTCTATTGGGGTTACTTTAATGTATAGTTCTCAAAGTAATGATTATAACAGTGATTCTTATACAGGAACCACATTCCCTAATGATGTATTAACCAATTATCAAATGAGCAGTGCAAGTAAACTTACTCAAACAACATCCTATTATAAACAAAATAATCTGTCACAGCTAATACGATTAAATTATGGGTTTAAGGGAAAGTATCTACTTACAGTTTCAACAAGAAGAGATGGCTATTCAGCATTTGGAGATAATAAAAAATACGGTATTTTCCCTTCTGCAGCTTTAGGTTGGCAAATAACTAAAGAACATTTCTTTGAGAAGTTTAAATATTACAAATATATTACTAATCTTAAATTAAGAACTTCTTTTGGTATTACAGGTAACCAGGCAGTTTCAGCTTATTCTAGTTTAGCAAACTTTAGTACCAGAACTTATGTTAGAATAGATTCTGCTAGTGGTTCAACACAGACTCCAATTGTAGAAAACGGTGTATTGCCTTCTAAATTGGCTAATCCATTATTAGGATGGGAATCCCAAAAAGAATTTGATTTAGGTTTGGATATTGGACTTTTAAAAGGAAGAATTAATATTGGGGTTGACTATTATGATAAAAACAACTATGACTTACTTTTGCTAAGAACCTTACCACCAGAAATGGGTATTACTTCATTAACTCAAAATATTGGTAAAGTAGAAAATACAGGGATAGAATTTACAATTTCTACAATTAATATTTCTAACAAAAACTTCACATGGTCTACTCAATTCAATTACAGTAATAATAAAAATCGCATCACAGAATTATATGGAAATGGAAATGATGTAGATCTAACCAACTTATGGTTTAAAGGTCAACCTATCAATGTAAATTATGGATATAAATTTGACGGAGTGTTGCAACTAAATGATAAAAATTTAGGATTTCAAACTGGATCATTACCAGGGTTTGTTAAGGTGAAAAATATTTCAGGTAATGCAACTGTCTCTGTTAATGATAAAACAATTATTGGTCAACAAGATCCTGTATATCATTTTGGTTTTACTAATACTTTTAAGTATAAAAATCTTTCTTTAAGCATATTTTTTCAAGGAGCTGGAGGGAATATGAAACTTGATAATTTACAAACCGATAATACAGGGTCACAAATTACAAACAACGTAATAAAAAGGAATTGGTGGACCCCAACAAACCCTACAAATGAGCACTGGTCTAACGATTACAATGCTAATCCTTTGGGTGTTAAAATATATGAGGATGCATCCTTTATAAGATTAAGGGATATAACGTTGTCTTACAACTTTCCAAAGAGTCTGCTTTCTAAAGCTAACATCAATAATTTTAGATTATATATAACTGCTAGAAATCTTGCCACTATAACTAAATTTAAAGGAATAGATCCAGAACTTGATGTGAACAATGCTACTACTTCCGATGGACGTGGAGGACAATGGGGATTACCTTTAACAAAAGAATTTACAATAGGTGTTTCATTAACTTTTTAATTTATTGACCAATGAAAAAAATATTAATACTTAGTATAATCGTAATAGCAGGATTGTCGTGTAAAAAAACATATTTAGTAGAAACTCCTAAAGATGTGCTTGCACCAGAAGATTTATTTGTAAATAAAGCAGGGTTTGAACAAGGTTTATATGGATTATACAACCAAATTAGACAGGAAAGGGGAGGATACTATCAGGATTCAAAACCTTCAAATCCAGGATATACTGATCCAACTAATGATATTTCCAATGGAATTATGATGGTTGGCACCGATAATGCTTATTGTAATTATCCAGGATCTTCCAATGAAAAATATTATAATCAATGGAGTACCGGTGGACCTATTTCTTTAGTTAGTGACGATTATAATTCAACTGTTTTTTCTTGGTTGTACAAAGTTATTCTAGGTGCTAATATGATTATACATCGTGCTGATAATCCAGCTATAAACTGGACTTCGGCAGAGAAAGGACAAATAGTAGGCGAAGCTAAAACTGTTAGAGCATGGGCATATCGCCATCTAACTTTTTTATGGGGTGCAGTTCCATTAGTTTTAGATGAATCATCTGGTTTAAATGTAAAAACAGACTACGTAAGAACACCTGTAGCTCAAATAAGGAATCAAATGGAACAAGACTTATTATATGCGGATTCTGCTATGTCAGATCAGGCGGTTGTAGAAGGTAGGTTTTCTAAAGCAGTAGCAGATCATTACCTTACAGAATTGTATTTAGCAGAAGGAAGATATCAGGAAGCAGCTAATATTGCTAATAAAATTATCAGCAATCCAATGTATAAGCTGATAACTGCGAGATATGGCGTAAATAAATCATCTCCTGGTTCTCCATTTACCGATATGTTTATCGATGGAAATTCTAATCGTTCTCAAGGAAATACGGAAGCTATCTGGGTAATTCAAAATGCATACTTATCTGTTGGTGGTGATTATAACATTATGAGACGTATGTGGGTAAACCGTTACGACCAGATATCAATAGGGGGTAAAAATCCTATAACTGTTTCTATTGCTAATGGAGGAAGAGGTTTAGGTAGATATGCAGCAACCAGATATGTTTTTCAGACTTTCAGTCCTACTGTTGATGGTAGAACTGGTTCATCCTCTGCAGATCAAAGAGGTGGTGCAACCGGTGGAATTTATGCATGGCGTTATTCCTGGACTTATGGTAACCCTGTTTCCAAGCTTAACCTGAATTATAATACAGATGAATCTATTAATAATTCACAATGGCCTAATCCACGTAAATGGGACTGGGCTCCACCTGCGAATTACCCTAATGATGTATCCAATTCTTCAGGATATAATTGTCAGATTTATTTAAGACTTGCTGAGGAATATTTATTCTTAGCCGAAGCGCAATACTATCTTGGAGATCTTGCAGGTGCTGCTCAAACAATTAATGTATTAAGAGCAAGAGCAAATGCTCCATTGATTACTGCAGGAGATATTAGTATTGATTTTATACTGGATGAAAGATCTAGAGAGTTATTTACGGAAGAGCATAGAAGATATACTTTATTAAGAGTAAGAGACCCTCAGAATCCAGCTGTTCCAATCTGGATTCGAAGAACAAATGCCTATAATAAAGTAATTGCCAATAATGCACCTGTAATTGCTAATGATACACTGCTGCCATTGCCTCAGTCTGTTATCAATGCAAATATTACATTGCCTATGCCTCAAAACCCTGGTTATTAATATGCATAAAAAGTTTTTCATATTTTGTTTGTTTGTTATGTGTCTTACCATTTTCGGTGAGGCACAAAACAAACATTTTATTAAAGTAGAAACTAAAGAGTGGTACAGAGATAGTGCAAGAGAAATACATTATAAAGACTGGAAAGCATACCCATCTCTGGTAGTAGATTCTTTGGAAGGATTTAAACAAATATCAAAAGAAAAGTTAGATAAATTTGGTGGGGTAATAGGAAACTCAAGTAAAGCAACTGGTTACTTTAGAGTGGAAAAAATAAATAACCGTTGGTGGATTATTGATCCTCAGGGAAACAGATTTATCAATGTAGCCATGAATGCAGTAAGAACTGGAAAATCGCCTAATAATAAAGCAGCATTTGATACTAAATATGGCACAATAGAAAAATGGATAGGAGATACCAAATTACTTTTTGATAGTCTTGGTGTAAATGTTGCTGGTTCCTGGAGTGATGTAAAAACTATTACAGAGTATAATAAAACAGCCGAAAGACCATTGGTTTATACTACTCAGTTAAGCTTATTGGCAAACTATCGCCGTCATGCTATAAAGGAGAACCCTGAAAGAAAGAAAGAGGCAGAAATGTCCTTTGTTTTTGATAGTGCTTTCAAAACCTATTCTGCAGAGGAACTTAAGAAGCTGGATGGTTGTCAGAATGATCCAAATTTATTAGGACATTTTTCGGATAATGAAATTCCTTTTACGGAAAATGAAGTAACTCATTTACTGGAAGTGCCTGCAAATGCTGAAAGCTATAATTTCCTGCAAAGATGGTTTGCCGAAAAAGGATATGATGAACATAATCTGACTAAAGAGCAGAAAAAAGAATTGATTGGTCTTGTAACTAAAAAATATTTTGAAACAGTTTATACTGTTGTTAAAAACTTTGACCCAAATCACTTGTACATGGGTAGCAGACTGCATTCTTCTGCAAAAAATAACGAATACATTTTTAAGGCTGCTGAACCTTTTATTGATATTGTATCTATAAACTATTATGGATACTGGGAACCAACAGATAATCAAATGAAAGATTGGGCTGCTTGGAGTAGTAAGCCATACTTTATTACAGAGTTCTACACTAAAGCTGAAGAGTCTGGCATGGCTAATACTACTGGTGCTGGCTGGCTAGTAAGAACTTTTAATGAAAGGGGAATTCATTATCAGAACTTCTGTTTAAAATTGTTGAAAGATAAGAACTGTGTGGGCTGGCATTGGTTTAAATATCAGGATAACGACCCTAATGATCCTAATGCAGATCCTTCCAACAAAGATTCAAACAAAGGATTAATCAATAATGAATATCAGACTTGCTTACCACTTGCTGCTAAAATGAAACAGCTAAATGATAACAAATATATTCTGGTTAAATATTTAGATGCGCTGAAATAAATGAATAAATTAAAGTACATATTATCTATTATGTTATTGCTGAATGCTATTATAGTTTCGGCACAGATAAACATATATCATGATGATTATATCGACTTTAATAAGAATGGGAAGAAAGATATTTTTGAAGACCCAAAACAGCCTATAGAAAAAAGAATTACTGATTTATTATCTCAGATGACTATTGATGAAAAGACGGCTCAGCTGGCTACATTGTATGGTTATGGTAGAGTACTTAAAGACTCATTGCCTACTGAGAAATGGAAAACAGAAATATGGAAAGATGGTATTGCTAATATTGATGAACATTTAAATAGCACTACTTTCAGAAAAAAGACATTCACCTCTCTTTCATTTCCCTATAGTCGTCATGCTGAATCCATTAATACTACTCAAAAGTGGTTCATAGAAAATACCAGATTAGGTATTCCTGTAGATTTCACTAATGAAGGTGTTCATGGATTAGCGCACGATAGAGCAACTTTATTTCCTGCTCAAATTTCCATGGGTAGTACCTGGGACAAGGCCTTATTAAAGGCAGCAGGAGAAGTAATAGGAAAAGAAACAAAAGCTTTAGGGTATACCAATGTATATGTACCAATTTTAGATTTAGCTCGTGACCCAAGATGGGGTAGGGTAGTAGAGTGCTATGGTGAAGATCCTTTTTTAGTTGCTGAATTAGGAAAGCAAATGGTGTTGGGTGTTCAATCTCAGGATGTTGCGGCAACGCTAAAACATTTTGCAGTGTATAGTATGCCAAAAGGAGGTAGAGATGGCAATGCAAGAACCGATCCGCATGTGGCCCCAAAAGAGTTACATGAAATGTATTTATATGCATTTAAAAGAGTAATACAGGAAGCTAATCCAATGGGCGTTATGAGTAGTTATAACGATTGGGATGGTGAACCTGTTACAGGAAGTTATTATTTCCTTACCGAATTGCTTCGTAAAGAATTTGGATTTACGGGGTATGTAGTTTCTGATAGTGATGCTGTTGAATTTATATTTAGTAAACATCATGTAGCGAAAGATAAAAAAGATGCAGTAAGAATGGCCTTTGAAGCAGGTTTGAATGTAAGAACCAATTTTGATGATCCAGGCAATTATATACTCCCTCTAAGACAACTGATAAAAGACAGTGCAGTCTCTACTAAAACATTAAATGAAAGAGTAGCAGATGTATTAAGAGTGAAGTTTAAATTAGGGCTGTTCGATCATCCAATAAACGCACATCCTGAGCGTGCAGATAAAGTAGTGAATGATGCAACTGCAAAAAATATTGCTAAGCAAAGCTCAAGAGAGTGTATTGTATTATTGAAGAATCAAAATTCACTTTTGCCATTAGATAAAAGCACTCTGAAGAATGTATTAGTAACAGGGCCTTTAGCTGCTGATACTTTAAACTCCATGAGTAGGTATGGTCCAAATAATGTAAGTTGTATAGCTGCTTTAAAAGGGATAAAGGATTATTTAGGTAAGAGTGTGAATGTAACATACGAAAAAGGTTGTGAAACGATAGATGCAACATGGCCTGAAAGTGAAATATTCCCTCAGCCACTTACCGATAAAGAAACTAAGGATATTGCTGATGCAGTTGCACAAGCAAAATTATCTGATGTGGTAATTGCAGTAATGGGAGAAGAAGAAAGTTTAGTGGGGGAAAGCAGATCCAGAACAAGTCTTGATTTACCAGGAAGACAATTACAATTGTTGCAGGCTTTACAAGCAACAGGAAAGCCAATAATACTGGTTTTAATAAATGGTAGACCATTGAGTATTAACTGGGCTAATAAATTTATTCCATCTATTATAGAAGCATGGTTTCCTGGAAAGGATGGCGGAACAGCTATTGCAGAAACAATTTTTGGTGATTACAATCCTGGTGGAAAATTAGCAGTTACTTTTCCTAAATCAGTTGGGCAGATTGAATACAACTTTCCTTTCAAACCAGGCTCTCATGCCGGACAACCTGGAGATGGGCCAAATGGTTTTGGTAAGACCAATTTATATGGATCGCTTTATCCTTTTGGCTTTGGATTAAGCTATACTTCATTTACTTATAGCAATCTTAAAGTTAGTCCAGAAACACAAAGTCCTAATGGCAATATAGAGGTGACAGTAGATGTTACCAATTCTGGTAAATATAAAGGAGATGAAGTTGTACAATTGTATTATCGTCAGGAACAAAGTAGTGTAACGGTTTATGAATCTCAATTAAGAGGTTTCGAAAGAATACCAATTAACCCCGGGGAGACAAAGACAGTGAAATTCGCATTAAAGCCCTCGGACTTTCAAATGCTTAATAAACAAATGAAGTGGGTGGTAGAAACAGGTTCCTATGAGATAATGGTTGGAAGCTCATCGGAAGATATCAGAATAAGAAAACATTTTATAATATCAAATAATCAAAAATGAAAAGTGGACAAAACAATTTATTCTCATTAGAGGGTAAGGTAATCGTTGTTACTGGTGGTACCGGTATATTAGGTACTGGTTTTGTAGATGCAATTGTTGGTGCAGGTGGAAAGGTTGCTATCATTGACCTTAATCAGGCTAAAGGAGAAGAAAAGGTTGCTGAAATACAAGCTAATGGAGGAGAGGCAATGGCCGTTTGTGCAAGTGTTCTGGATGAAGCACAGATGACAGAAGCAAAAGATGCAATACTTGCTAAGTTTGGTAAAATAGATGGTTTAGTAAATGCCGCAGGTGGTAATGTTCCTGAAGGTGTATTGCCTCCCGATAAAGATGTATTTGAATTGAATATCGAAGGTATGAAAAAGGCTTTGGTATTAAACTTATGGGGTACTATTATCCCTACACAAATAATTGGACCAAGTCTGGCTAAAACAGGGAATGGCTCTATCGTAAATATTTCTTCAGTAAGTCCTAAGAGAGCTTTAACCAGAGTGCTTGGTTACAGCATGGGTAAAGCTGCTATCGACTGTTATACAAAATGGTTTGCTGTAGAAATGGGCAACCGTTATGGCGATAAAGTTCGTATGAATTCTATAATGCCTGGCTTCTTCCTAACTGCTCAGAACAAAACATTATTAACCAATGAAGATGGTTCACTTACTTCAAGAGGAGAATCAATTATTAGTCATACTCCATTTAAAAGATTTGGTCAGCCAGATGAATTAGTGGGTGCTTTAATATGGTTGCTGAGTGATGCTTCTAAATTTGTAACTGGCATGGATATTGGTGTTGATGGAGGTTTCACAATAAGCAGTGGCGTTTAAAACTTTAAATATTTAGATTAAATGAGAAATGTATTTTTCCCTTCTTATGGTAATGTAGATTTTAGAATGGAGCAAACCATGCGTTGGTATGGCCCAAATGATCCTGTTTCTTTATCGGATATCAGACAGGCAGGTTGCACAGGTATTGTTTCCGCTTTACACCATATTCCAAATGGTACTGTGTGGACTGTAGAAGAAATTAATAAAAGAAAAGCAATTATAGAAGCTGCAGGTTTAACCTGGAGTGTAGTAGAAAGTGTACCGGTACATGAGTCTATTAAAACACAGTTGCCAGGGTTTGAAGTCTATATAGAAAACTACAAACAATCTATCCGTAATCTGGCTACATGTGGCGTAATGAATGTTACTTACAATTTTATGCCAGTGCTGGATTGGACAAGAACCGACTTAAGTTATGAAGTTGAAGATGGTTCAAAAGCATTAAGATTCGAGATGGCTGCTTTTGTTGCTTTCGACTTGTTTATTCTGAAAAGAAATGATGCTGAGAAAGACTATGATGCAGAAACAATTGCCAGAGCTACTGCAAGGTTCAATGCTATGAACGATGATGAAAAATTGTTATTGCAAAGAAATATTATTGCTGGCTTGCCTGGTAGTGAAGAAAGTTTTACAATAGATCAGTTTCAACAGGCATTAGATACCTATAAAGGTATTGACAGAAAGAAATTGCAATCTCATCTGATATACTTTTTACAACAGATAGTACCTGTTGCTGATGAGTGTGGTGTGGTAATGTCTATACACCCTGATGATCCTCCATTTGCTGTACTTGGTTTACCAAGAGTGGTAAGCAATGCCGATGATGTACAAGCATTGATTGATGCAGTACCTTCTTTAAACAATGGCCTTTGCTTTTGTACTGGCTCTTATGGTGTATTACCTAGCAATGATTTAGCTGGTATGGTAAAGAGATTCGGTGATAGAATACATTTCATTCACTTGAGAAGTACCAGAAGAAATGATTATGGCGATTTTTATGAAGATAATCATCTGGAAGGTGATGTAGATATGTATGCCGTTATTAAAGAACTGGTGCTGGTAATGAGAAATAGAAAAGTTTCTATTCCTATGCGTCCAGATCATGGACATCAGATGCTGGATGATTTGAAAAAGAAAACTAATCCAGGATATTCCGGCATTGGTAGATTGCGTGGATTAGCTGAATTAAGAGGGGTTGAATTAGGTATACTAAGAAGTATTTAATATTACATGATTAAACAGATAAAACATATTGTCCATTATTGTAACAGAAAGGCTACATGGAAATTATTCTTTGTAGCCCTAAACCTATTATTAGTAAATGCAGATCTTCATGCTCAGGAAGTTAAACGCTTTAAGAATGAGGTCTTTAATACTATTGATAGTGTTACTAATATTCAGTATGGCGAAGCTGTAAATATCAAAGGGGAAAAGCAGACACTTTTGCTGGATATTTTTAACCCGCATAATGATACCTTAAAGTATCGACCGCTGATGATATTTATTCATGGTGGTGGTTTTCAGAATAATACTAAAACAGGATCGTATAGTACATTAATTTGTTCTGGTCTTGCAAAAAGAGGTTACGTTACTGCAACAATAGATTACCGTCTTGGAATAGCAAAGTCAAAGTCAGATTCAGCATATTATGAGGCACTATATAGAGCTATTCAAGATGCAAAAGCTGCTGTTAGATTTTTTCGTCGTTATGCTGATCGTTATGGTATTGATACCAGTCAGATATTTATAATGGGAAGCTCTGCTGGGGCAAAAACTGCCATGCATCTTGCTTATCTAAAACAGAACGATGTACCCAGTTATATTTCAAGCACATTAGGTACATTAGAAGGGAATAGTGGTAATGAAGGATTCTCTTCTAAAGTAAATGGGGTGGTTAATTGCTGGGGTGCTATGATGAACTTTCACTGGATTCAAAAAGGGGATGTGCCTTTATTTAATGTGTGTGGGTTGAAGGATAAAACGGTTCCTTACGATTCATCTTTTAGCTACCATAGTTTTAATTATGGAGGTAAGATTTTGTATTACAGAGCATTATCTGTTGGAGTGCCAACAGGATATAGACCATTTGAAAATACTGGACATACACTGGATAATAATAAATTAAAACAGGATAGTGCTTATCAGGATATTGCACAGTGGCTATATACCCGATTAAAATATCATGCCCCTGCTAAACCGGAAATATTTAAATGGGAGAAAGAGATTGAAACTATTGAAAAATCTAATAAAACTTTTGCCGAAAAAGGAGTTAACAATATCTTATTTATTGGTAGTTCTTACATAAGACTTTGGGGGGAGAATATGGCGGAAGATCTTGCGCCTATTAAAACAATAAATCATGGATTTGGTGGCAGTAAATTAAGTGATGTTGCATATTTTATTGACAGATTACTTGCAAATCAACAATTTGTAAATGCAATTTATTTATATGTAGGTAATGATATAGTAGGAGCAGAATCGGATAAATCACCTTTGCAAGTATTAGAACTGGTAAAATATATTACCTATAAAATAAGGCTTCAATTCCCTAAGGAAACAATATATTGGTCAGAAATATCTCCCAGTGAAAAAAGGTGGAAAGTATGGAATCAGATTCAGGAATCCAATAAACTAATAAAGAATTTTTGTGTTAATGAAAACAATGTCAAATTTGTAGAGACATCCTCTTATTATTTAAGTGATAAAAACTATCCTAAAACAGAGTTTTATAGAGATGATCATTTACACTATAACAAAGAAGGTTATAAAGTTTGGGGAGGAATTATAAAGAAGGAAATTTTAAAACTGTAATATTTATTTAATTTTTATTTAAAAAACACACATATGAAACAATTGAACATTGCAACAAAAGTGAATCAGATAATGATTGCTTTAGTATTGGTTTTTGTAACAACTTTATTGTTACAAAGCAAGTCTTATTCTCAACAACAGATAGGATACTATCCTAATATGGATGGAGGTCTGGAGAATCAACCTGGTGGTACTTTACCAACAAAGATTGATACAATAAGGTGGTATTATTCTACCAATGGAGCTGCAGCTACACAGGCAAAAACAGTAACAACTACTGGTGGTTATGGTGGCCCCAAATTTGTAACAGTTGGTAGACTTACAGCTAACTTAACTTCCTCTACTTCGGTGAGTACCAATTCTATTAAGACTACTACACTTGCACCAAATACATTGTATGTTGTTTCTTTTTTCTATAGAGCTAATATTGCTAATGCAGTTGATTCTCATGATTCTTCATACATTTATATAAGCCCTGATGGTACTTCTGGAAATAGAATGAAAACCTATATTAAACTTCAACATCCAAATCCAACTGCCTGGACATTTTTTACCGATACAGTAAGAACCAATGGTGTGGTTACGCCCACTACTTCTGGTTGTGGTGGAATTAATATTAAAACATCTGTTTTGGGGAGTGCCTGTATGATTGATATTGACAATTTTGTAATGTATCCTGCCGATAATCAAACTACTGGTGCTAATGACGTAGTTGCTCCAGGTGCAGTAACTGGAGCGTCAGCTAATGCTTTAACACCTGCTGATGTATTAATCAACTGGAGTGCACCAGCAACTGGTATTGATAGTGGTGGTTATATAGTAGTAAGATACACAACTCAACCTACTGGCAATGATAACCCTTTGCAGAATGCAATTTATGCTATTGGAGATACTGTTACAGGAACTAATATAGGTGTAGTATCATATATTGGTAAAGGAACTTCAATTGATGATAATTTTAATGTTCTAGGTGGTACAACTTATTATTACAAAATATATGCTGCAGATAAAGCATTCAACTATTCTGCTGCTGCCAGTGTTCAGGCTACCACTTCTAGTTATTCTTATTTTTATTACAATGGAACAGGTGCTTTAGAAAATACTGCAAGCTGGGGTAAAAATACTGACGGTTCAGGAGCCCATCCTTCTGACTTTATTACTTCCGGACAGTATTTTTATTTGCAGAATGCTACAGGTGCTGTAACTCTTTCAAATCCTTGGACTGTTTCTGGTTCATCTTCAAAAATTATTTTAGGAAGTGCAACACAACCTGCTATCAACTTTACAGTAGCAGCCACTGGTTCATTAACTGCTAAAATGGATGTTCTTACACCATCTACAGGTAGAGTAGCACTGAATATAAATGGGGGGCTGATTCCAACTTTTGGAGTGGTAACTGGTAATCCAGATTTAACGGTTGGTACTACTGTAAATACAACAATACCTAAAGTAAATTACAATAATGTAACTATCAGTTCACCTTCTTCAGTTATAGTAAATATTGCAGATACTTTACTGGTAAATAATCTTACCATCAATGCAGGTTCTGTATTATCCACTACTACCAAGGCTGGTAGTTCACTTTCTCCTATCACAGTTGCTGCTGGTGGTTTAGTTACTATCAATGGTACTTTGATGACTGGTAAAACTACTGGTTTGTACTCAACTACATCTGTAGCTACTTTAAACTTTTTAAGTGGTACTTCAAATTATGTTTTAGGTCCAAATTCTACAATAGTATATGATAAAGTAGCATCAACAACAAATCAAACAATTACTGCTGCTAATTATGCGAATCTTACAATAGCTGGTGCATCACCTAAAGTTTTTGAAGCAGCTGCATTTAAAATTTCTGGTAATTTAGTGTATACTAATACTGGTAATCCTTCTGCAACACCTACTAGCCCAACCAGTATAGAATTTAATGGTACAGGGGTTCAAAATATTGATAGTATTCCTGCTCCTTATTTTTCTGATGTTACCTTCTCTGGAGGTGGTCTTAAAAAATTACATACTTCTGTAGTTGTAAATGGTATCATAACTTTTGTTAACGGGAAACTGGATGTAGGTACTGATACATTTACTATTACACCTCTTGCAACTATTGGTTCGGGTGTTGCAGGATCTTATATACTTACAGGTAATTCTGCTTCGGGAAGAGTATTGCTGCAAGGTATTGGAATTTCCAGTCCTGTTACAGTGCCTGTAGGTTCTCCAAATAACTATTTACCTGTTACACTTACTCCAGGTAGCAGCAGTTATGAAATGGCAGTTGCTGCATTTGATGGTTTAACTACTGATGGTACTTATGGTGGAACACCTGTAAATGCAACTGCTAAAGCTCAATCAATTAATGCCTTCTGGAATATTTCTTCTACCAGTGGAACCGGAAATGTAAAGGTTGAAGTTAACTGGCCTGCATCTATTGAAGGATCTACATTTACTACAGCTCCTAACAATCAGATTAAACTAGTTGAATTTAATGGAACAAAATGGGTGCCTGGTTCTTTTGGAACTGCAAATAATACCAGCAATATTGCTTCTGATAGCTTCTCTACATTTACAGTATTTACAGTTACTCAAACACCTGGTACACTTCCAGTAAGTTCTGTAAAACTGAATCTTTCAAAAGTAAACAATGCTGTGAAAGTTTATTGGAATACATTGAATGAAATCAACACGGTTAACTGTATAGTTGAAAGAAGTACTGACGGTATCAACTTTACTCCAGTATATACTGTAAATGCAGCTGGAAATGCAGCACAAAACAGCTACACTTTCCCTGATCATTTATTTAAAGCAGGTGCTAACTATTACAGAATTAAAATTACTAGTCAGGATGGTGGTTTCTTTTATAGTAATGTAGGGGTTATCAGTATTAGTTCTAATCCGGTATTTGTTATCTTAGGTAATCCTGTCGCTAAGAACAATATAGCTATTCAGGCTAATGCAATTGAAGATGGTAAATACAATTTATTACTTACTAATGCTGCTGGTCAGATATTGAGCGCTAAAGAAGTTACTATCACAGGTAATGCTGCAATACTGAACCTTTATGTTCCTGGAAATTTAGTTTCAGGTACCTATTATGTAAGAGTAACCGGAGCATCTGTAAATAACACCATACCAGTTATTATTAAATAAGATTATTTTTCTAAGAAAGATGAATATACATAAGAATATCTTTTTTGTTCTTGCCGCAATGCTGGTAACTATTGCCAGCATTGCTCAGCAGGGAACAGGAGCCTTTATATCAATGGATGGTGGGATGGAAGGACAGAGTGCAGGTTCGTTAACTAAAACAGGTGGTTCTTCAAAACCAACTACTGTCTGGGCAAGAAGTACTGTTACTGGCAAATCTACTATTAATGGTATATTTAATACAGGTGGAAGAACAGGTGATAAGTTTCTAAGGATAAATGATACGGTGACTGCTTCTACTTCTGGTGAATATGTTCTATCTCCTTATGCTACTCCAGGATCAATAATAGGAGGTAATTCTTATGTGGTTCAATTTTTCTACAGAGCAAGTGATAGTTTGAATTTTCCAAGTACAACCATGAGTGTTGGCGTTTCAAATGCTTCATCTACAGCTGCAACTTTAACTAAAATGATTCCTAACGCTGATAGTACAAACACTACTATCTGGCTTAAATCGGTTAATATTGTAACAGCAGCAAATGGCCCATTAGCGCATGATACCGGGTTCTCGGTTTTTAAAATTGCCGGTGGACCCACTAACAATGCTAAAGCAATTGACTTAGATGACTGGGTGGTTTATGCTGGAACTTTTGCTGATACCATTGCTCCAGATCCTCCTTTAAATGCTTCTTTAAATAGTCCTACTTCGGCTTCTTTAACAGTAGCATGGCAGGCTTCACCCAACGTAGATTCTGGTGGTTATCTCGTGGTAAGATATATTACAGATCCTACAGGTGAACCTGATCCAAATGTAAATGGAATATACTCAATTGGTAATAGTATTGGTACTGGTACTGTTGCTTATACTGGTACAGCATTAACTTTTATCGATAACCAATTATTAAGCAATACTAATTACTGGTATAGAGTTTATACAGTGGATAAAGCGTTTAATTATTCTTCATTTGTTTCTGCTGGTGGAGCAACCAATGGAGTGCTTACTACAACTAAGTATTATATTGATGCTACAAACGGTAATGATGCTAATCCAGGTAATAGTATAACAGCTCCTTGGAAAACCATTGCCAAAGTAAACAGTACAAAGTTTACTCCCGGAGATTCTGTTTTGTTTAAGTGTGGCGAAGTATGGAATGGTGTTACACTTCATCCACTTGGTTCAGGAACTTCAGGTAGGCCAATTGTTATTTCAAAATATGGTACTGGTAATATGCCAAGAATAAATGCTGATACTATTGGTATTCATAATGTTCATGCAGTTTATTTATTTAATCAACAATATATTACGATTTCCAACCTTGAAGTTACTAATAACTATGCCGCAACAATGTCCGATACAATTGTAACATTTGGTGTACATGTGGTAGGAACCAATGCTGGTACTTTAAGAGGTATATCAATTAAAAATGTAGTAGTACATGATGTAACTGGTACTTATGGCTCAAAACCTGAATCAGGTGGTATTTTATGTCAGGTAACTGGAACTTCTACAATTACCATCTTCGATAGTTTAATTATAGAAGGATGTAAAGTATATAATGTTGACAGGACTGGAATTTCCACTCAATCCTCCTGGTCAGGTCGTGATATTAATGGTGATTATGGAACATCTCCTTGGCGACCATTTACCAATGTATTTATCAGGTACAACAGAATTGATAGTGCAGCAGGTAATGGTATTATAATCAGAAACTCACAGAGCCCAATTGTCGAACATAATATTGTTTGGAAATGTGGTATTTATTATACAGGGAATGCAGTATTTACTTTTAATTGTAATGATGCATTGGTGCAGTATAATGAAGTTGCATTTACTGTATATAATCCGGGTGATGTAGATGCAAGTGCGTTGGATGGTGATTATCGCTGTCACAGATCTGTATTTCAATATAATTATACCCATGATAATGATGGTGGTTTTGCGGTAGCAGTTTCTGCTCCTACTACTACTCTACCAGCTACTTTTGATGATAGTACAGTATTTAGGTATAATATCAGTCAAAACGATGGACATCATAATGGTGGTGGTAATAATGAAGGACAGGTTATAGCTGTTACTGGACAAACAACTAATACTTTTTTCTATAATAATACCATCTATAGTAGTAAAGATTTCAACTACTTTGTTCTGGAAAGACCTTGGGGTGGTTCAGGAAGCGTATATCCTGATGGAAACTATTTCTATAATAATATATTTTACATCAATAAGGCCAATGCTGCTTTTGCTTTTCAGAATAGCACTAATAATTATTTTGATTATAACGTATTTTATCAACCATTAGGGGGCAATCATCCTACTGATGCAAATGCATTAACTTCTGATCCATTGTTTGTTAATCCGAATAAAGGAGACACTGGTTTTGCTTCATTAGCGGGTTATAAACTGCAAAGTTCATCTCCTTGTATCAACTCAGGTAAGACTATCCCAGGCAATCCCAAATTTGATTTTTGGGGTAATGTTGTTCCTTACAATGGTGTTACTGACCGAGGTGCACATGAATATACTGGTACTGTTCCAGTAACGCTTACTATGTTCAGAGCTGCCGCTGAGGGTTCTGAAAATAAATTATTATGGAACACCTTTACAGAAATAAATAATACAGGATTTGAATTACAGAAAAGTTTCAACGGAACCGACTTTGTTCCTTTTGCTTTTGTAAGCACATTGGCAAATAATGGCAACTCAAACTTTCCATTACAATACTCTTTTATTGATACTAAACCTTATAGTAGAGTTACTTATTATCGCTTAAAACAAATAGATAAGAATGGTGCTATAAATTTCTCAGAAGTGGAGATGGTGGTAAACGACAAAGTTAAATATGATGGGTTGAATATATATCCAAACCCAGTAGAGCATCATCAAATAAATATTTTAGACGATAGTTTCTCGAATGGAGATTATTCTTTCTCGTTAATTGATTTATCAGGCAAATTGGTATATAATCAAGAGCTTAAATTAAATAAAGTAAGTGTGAAAAGTATTAGTTTACCTGATAATATTATAAAGGGAATTTATATAGCTAAACTAGTTGGTAGTAACGTGAATAGGAGTCAGCGTATATTACTTAAATAAAGACTTCGTTAAACGATTGCAATAATTAAATAATGATTAGCTAATGGAAAAACAAAGTAGTAGGAATTTATGGTGTGCCTGTTTGATAGCTTTTGCCTTTTCGGTAAACTATACCAATCATGCACCAATAGCACAGATACTAATGAAAGCATTTAGTTTTGATAAAGCAAGTGCCGGATTGTTAACCACCGGGATGTTTTTCACCCACGCATTTATGCAGATTCCAGGTGGAATGCTTGGTGATAAATTAGGAGGAAGAAGGGTAGTTATTTTTGCTATGTCTTTAGTGTTTTTAGGTAACATTGGAATTACATTTTCTAATAATTATTCCGAATTGTTAATCTGGAAAATTATTACAGGTTTTGGTACTGGAGCTTCCTTTATAGGTGGGGCTAAGTACATTTATCAAACTACTAAAACCGAGAAACTTCATTTATACCAAGGTTATTATGGCGCATCCGTTTTATTCGGTTCAGGGTTTGTAATTTTTTGTTTACCACAAATTGTAGCATACTTTAATAACAACTGGATTTATGGATTCTATACTACCGCTTCTATAGCATTGGTTGCTTTATTGGTATGGTTGTCTTTTGCTCCATCTTCTCATCCAGAAGTACATCCTCATGTGAAACTAACTACTATGTTATTCGATAAAAGTTTATTGTTGTTAGGATCAGTCCAAATGGCTTCATTTGGTTTGTCAATTGTTATTGGTACCTGGATCACTGTTTTATTAAAAGAAAACTTTAAGACTTTGAATGGCTGGGAAATAAGTGCTGTTGCTTCCTTGATACTTATACTGGGAATATTCTTCAGACCGCTTGGGGGTAAACTAATTCCAGTTTTAGGAATTAAGAAAGTAATCATCTTCAGTCTATTGATGATTACAATAGGTTGTTTTATCCTTGCTATTACCAACATTTCTTTCCCAGTTGCAATTGTTGCATTGTTAATACTTGGTATGGGGTGCGGTCTGCCATATGTATCAGTGTTTACCCGAGCATCACAACTATTCCCGGGTAGAGTAGGAGTAGCAATGGGATTGGCCAATATGTTGGGTATGATCATGATACTTGTTGGTGCACCATTGGTTGGTATAGTAAAAGATATGACCAACAGTTATTCTTCCTCATTTATTGTATTGGGATTATTTGCATTATTAATTTGTGTTATTAATATATTTTCTTACAAAAACAAAATTCAAAACAGTTAGTATATGAACTTAATGAACCTCTTTGATACTTCCTTTATAGGAAGAAAAAATGCTGATGCATTAGAATTTAATGGCATCAATTACACCTTTGGTGAAATAAATTCACGTGCCAACAGAATGGCAAGACTCTTAAAATTAAGAGGTTTAGAGAAAGGAGATAGACTTTGTGTTTATCTCGAAAACAGTGTAACCTTTATCGATTTATACCTCGCTGCAATTAAGCTGGGCGTAATCTTTGTTCCAGTAAACATTCTGTATAAAGAAAGGGAGATTGCGCACATTTATAAAGATGCAGAACCCAAAGCTTTTATTGCAAATGGAGAGGTGCCAGGTGTGCCTATTATATGGGATGTTAATGAAATCGCATTAGAAGCTCTTACCCTCCCCGACGAACCAATTCATATTTCTATAAATGGAGATTCTCCAGCTGCAATTGTGTATACCTCTGGTACAACAGGGGCTTCCAAGGGAGCAGTACTAACGCATAACAACTTTATTGCTAATGGGGTAAACCTAATTACCTGTTGGCAATTTACTGATAAAGACAGATTATTATTAGCACTTCCTTTATTCCATGTTCATGGACTAGCCAATGGAATTCATTGCTGGTTAATGTCTGGTTGTAAATTAAGGTTGCAGGAAAAATTCGAGCATCAGAAAGCTGCTCAATGGTTTGCCGAATTTAAACCAACTGTATTTTTTGGAGTTCCTACAGTTTATGTAAGGTTACTGGATCAACCACTAAATATTAGCCAGGAGATAGGTAAAAATACTCGTCTATTTGTTTCTGGTTCTGCACCATTGCCTCCGCAGGTATTTGCTGAATTTAAAGAGAAATATGTAGGTCATGTTATACTGGAACGTTATGGAATGACAGAGACTTTGATGAATGTAAGTAATCCTTACTTTGGAGAAAGACGACCAGGTACAATAGGATTTGCTTTGCCAGGCATCTCTGTAAAAATTATGAACCACGAAGGCAAAGAAGTTGCTGTAGGGGAAGAAGGGGAAGTGTTGATTAAAGGACCTAATGTTTTTTCTGGGTATTGGAGTAGAGAAGAAGCAACTAAAGATGCTTTTGTAAATGGATACTTTAAATCAGGGGATATGGGTGAGATATCTGCAGATGGTTATATTACTTTGAAGGGTAGAAAAAGCGATTTAATAATCTCTGGTGGGTTCAATATATATCCTAGAGAAATTGAAGAGTTCCTTCTGGAACAAAGCTCCATAGAGGAAGCTGCAGTAGTAGGTATGCCTCATGATATGAGGGGAGAAGTTCCTGTTGCATTTGTAGTGGCTAATGAAAACTTTAATGAAGCAGAAATAGAGAAAAAATTGAAAGACAGTTTTGCGTCTTTTAAAATTCCAAGAAAGATTATTAAGGTAGATAAATTACCTAGAACAGCTCTTGGAAAAGTACAGAAGCATTTATTGCTTCAATTGGAACAAGCTAAATAGGTTTACATTATGATATACAAGCATGGCGATCCAGGATTTGAGGACAGCTGGTTAGATTTTATCCAGCACGATCCTATTCATCCTTCTTTAAAAATTCAGCCAAGAATCAAAGGCAACCGAACAGTCTTTGTTTATGCGGATGAAGGCATACCACAGTTTATGGTATGTGCCCGTATTGGTAACAAACTACCCCGGAATATTCCTGAGGTGCTTACCGATGATGGTTATACCAGTAGTTACGATGTGTATTATGGCACCTTCTATTCAATCTTCCGTTTGCCAACTGCAACACAGAAGGGTGGTGGTAAATATGCTATCAAGGAATTGATAGAGCATTGTAAAACACTGGGAGTAAATGGGTTCTTTACCCTTAGTCCTATCCCATTTTTAAGAGAACATTTTAGCAACAAACCTAGCGAAGCAATGGTGCGTCAGTATCTAGAATCTTTACAAGGTCCGGTGGAGAAATTTCATCTAGGAAATGGTGCCAAGATCCAGAACATTAATTTCGATGCCGATATGAGTGCACTTCGTTATAGCGAAAGTTGGGGCATCATGGTGAACTATGATTACAACCATTACCAAAACGTAATTGTGTAGTTTGTATAGTAAATCCTATGCCTATAATTTAATGCCCTTCATACGAAATCCATTTCGCAAATAAATATCCTAAAACATACATCATTATTGTTGGCAATAATATCTTTGAAAAAAACAATTATTGCCAAATATGAAATCAAAATTACTAATTACTTTATTTGTTGCTTTTGGGGTAATAGCACTAACCTCTGGCGTTAAAAAGGTAGACCATGTAGCTGGTTATTCCGGTGGAGGTACAGGCTGTAGCTGTCATGGAACTGCTAAATATTCACCTACTAATATTTTCATTACAGGTATACCTAGTAATGCAATTGCTGGACAGTCTTACCCTATGAGTATTACTGTGACTGCTACTGGTGGACAAAAATTTGGCATGAATATTTCTACTGGTGCCACAGGTGGAACTTTTGCAACTACAAATACCTATGCCAAGATAACCTCCACTAAATATGCCGTAGAGCATACAAATCCCCCAGCAGCAACTAATACATATACCTGGAACAATATTACTTGGACTGCTCCTGCTACTGCTGGTGTGGTAAGTTTTAAATATTGTGGTATTGCTGGCAAAGGCACTTCCGGTCAGTCTGCTGTTGGAGTTTATCGTGATACTTTTAGTGTAAACGTTACATCTGTTACCCCTGTAAAGTTTAGTAGTTTCACTCTGGAGAGAGGAGGCCGCAATATTGAAGTTTCCTGGAAAACAGTAACCGAAACTTCTGTTGATCATTTTGAAATAGAAAAAAGCATTAATGGAAAAGACTTCACTTTTGTCAACTCTATTATTACTAAAGGAAATACTGCTTCAGGAAATGCTTATAGTTATGCTGATTATACTAATACGTTTTCTGAAATTTTGTACTATAGAATTAAATCTGTTGATCTAAATGGAACCTATAGTTATTCCGAAGTAAAATCTATTAATATCAAGCCAATAAAACAACTTTCTGTTTACCCTAATCCAGTTAATAGAGGAGAAGCTATCAACCTTGGTTTCTCATCGTTATTAAATGATATTGCAACTATTAATATTTTCGATACCAAAGGCATGCTACTCTGTACCCAAAGAAAAGCGGTAGTTACCGGGGAGAACATAGTGGGTGTAGTTACAAATAAATTAACGAAAGAAGGCAACTACTTTGTAATTGTTCATTTCGATAATATTTCAAATGCGGCAGTACAGTCTGCTCCATTCCTTGTTAGGTAGGTTTAATTTTCATACAGTAAAAGCAAGAAGGCGTACATATATTGTGCGCCTTTTTTGTTTAAACCCAGATTACGCATTAGCGTTCGTTATGAAGGTTACAAACACAAAAAATCTAGCAAACGCTTGTGTTTGAAGTATTTGAAAAATGTAATAGAATTCTAATGCATAATTTCGGTTAAATATTTTTTATATAGGCATCCTTTTTTGCATATTATTATTTACGAAATTGTTTTCGTAAATAAACTTAAACCTACAGTAAGTTAAACTAAACTACCTAACTATTTTTACAAGCTCTATGTGATTATAGAGCGATTGTATAATAAATAAAGCTTGGATATGAGAAAAGTAATTCTATTTTGTACACTATTAATTAGTACTGTAGTTTGCGTTAATGCAAAAAATAAAGTTAAACACCTTGATGGCATAGTACCAGGGCCTATTATTGCTGGTACCCAACCAACTTCTCCGTTTATAGCAGCTGGAACTAATGTAAATGCCTCTATCAGCAATGGTGCAGGCATTTTGCAATTGCCAAGCTATACTACTGCTATTATCTTTGGTTCTAAAGCTGCTGGCCTTCCAGGTTGGGCAGGAGACGGTGCCACAGCATCCTTTACTACCGCTCAAACCAAAGGAGAATGGGTTCAATTTGCTATTTCTCCATTAGCGGGTGCCGATTTAAATATTACTGGGTTTAATATTACAGGAGCTACTACTTCTACTACAGGTACAGCTAGTGCCAGTAACTTTTATTCTATAGCTTATGCCACCGATACCACTTCTTTTGGAACGGCTACTTGTATTTTTTTAGATTCTGCAGGTGTTGCTGGTAATAACCCTACTCTAACTAGTGCAAGTCTTATTAGTAGTGCTTTTAATGCTGGTCAGAATATTGCTGTGGCAAATGGTTCTACTTTGTATATCAGATTTTATTTGTGGAGAAAGAATGCCACTGCAAGTAGTTCGCAGTTTTCTATAACTAACTTTTCTATTAGCGGTAGCAGTTCCAATAGTTCTGGCGGTACACCTACTACTTCTTTTACCAATGCAAATATCTGCTTTGGTAATGCTTATTTATTTAATGGTAATACCTATACAACCAGTGGAACTTATGTGGTACACCTTACCAATAAAGCTGGGGCTGATAGCGCAGCTACTTTAAACTTAATGGTAAGTGCTCCTCCAACTACCAATAATATTAATTTAATAGGATGTAATAATGTATCATACAACAATGTAACTTATTCGTCCTCTACTATTGTTTACGATACCATCAGAAATTCTACAGCCCTTCATTGCGATAGTATTTACAAAGTTGTAAATATCACTATTAGTTGTTTGCCTGTGGTTAACTCATTTGCTCCTTATATTGGAAAAACTGATGATACTATTCTAATAAAGGGTATCAATTTTACAAACACTACTGCTGTTACTTTTGGCGATACGGCAGCTAAAAGCTTTATTATATTAAACGATAGTACTATAAAAGCAATTGTGGGTAATGGTGCCAGTGGAAGTGTAAATGTTATTACTTCTTTAGGTAGTTTTCCTTTGGCTGGCTTTACTTACAAAAGTGCTAATACCACAGGTTTCATTGTTGCTGGATTACAAGTTGCAACCCCATTTATTACAGCAGGAAACAATGTAGTAACAAACATTTCCAACGGTGCTGGTATACTTCAGCTACCTAAAGATTCTGCTACTGGTATTATCTTTGGATCGAAGGCTGCTGGGCTTCCTGGTTGGGCTGGAGATGGAACAACAGCCACTTACACTACAGCCAATGCAAAAGGAGAGTGGGTTCAATTTACTATTGCTCCTGCTAAAGGATATGATCTTCATATTACTGGATTCAACATTGCTGGGTTTAATACATCAGCTAGTACATCCAATACTCTTGTATTGGCTTATTCTATTGGCGATACAGCAGCCTTTACTGCTGCTACCTGCACTTTTCTGGATAGTACAGGTGCTACTGGTGTAAATCCAGCGACTGTTGCTACTAGTTTAATTGGCAGTTCTTTCAATACAGGTCAAAGTATTACCGTTCCAAATGGAACTAGTTTATATGTAAGAGTATATATGTGGCGCCATAATGCAGCCTCCAGTAGTTCTCAATTTGCTATCTCCGACTTTTCAGTTACAGGTACCAGTTCAGTTACATCGGGAGGTACGCCTACTGCTTCTACCACCAATGCAATTATCTGTAATGGAAATACTTATTTATTCAATGGTACCAGCTATAGTACATCCGGAACTTATATTACCCACCTTACTAATAAGGCCGGTGCCGATAGTGCAGCTACTTTAATCTTGACGGTTAGTGCTGCTCCGGTTGTAAATAATATGAATCTAACCGGATGTAATAGTGTTTCTTATAACAATGTAACCTATACCAGTTCTGTTATCATAATAGATACTATCAGAAATTCTACAGCCCTACATTGTGATAGTATTTACAAAGTTGTAAATATTACAATCAGTTGCGTGCCTGTTATTAATTCATTTGCTCCATTTATGGGCAAAACCGGAGATACTATTTTGATAAAAGGGGTTAATTTCAGTGCAGCTACCGCCGTTACTTTTGGCGATACTGCTGCTAAAAGTTTTATGGTGATAAATGATAGTACCATTAAAGCTGTTGTTGGCAATGGTGCTAGTGGAAATGTTACAGTAATAAATTCTTATGGTAATGGACTATTGGCTGGGTTTAGCTACAAAAGCAGTAACACAGCTGGTTTGCTGGTAGCTGGTTTACAAGCTACTACACCATTTATTACGCCGGGCAATAATGTTGTTGCCAGCCTTACCGTTGGTACAGGCGTTTTAGAAGCTCCAAAAGATACTGCAACAGGATTACTATTTGGTACAAAAGCGGTTGGTCTACCAGGATGGGCTGCCGACGGTACTACTGCTTCTTTTGCTACTGCTAATTCAAAAGGCGAATGGGTACAGTTCGAAGTAACCCCTGTAAAAGGATTTAATGCTTATGTTGCTGGTTTTAAAATTACTGGAAATAATTCTTCAGCAACTACCACCAACTTTTATGCAATAGCGTATGCTAATGGTGATACCAGTATGTTTGGAAACGGTACTTGTACCTTCCTCAATCCAGCTGGAATAACAGGTAATAATCTTACAACTACCAGTGCAAGTTTATTAAACGATTCTATTGCACTAGCACAGAATATTACAATTGCTAATGGCACTACTTTATATGTAAGAGTTTATATGTGGAGAAAGAATGCAGCCTCCAGCAGTTCGCAGTTTAGTCTTACCGATTTTACGGTAAATGGTACTACCAGTAGTGCATCTGGTGGTATAGCTACCTCATCTGTTACCAATGCTGCTATTGGTAGTGGTTCTTACTATTTCAATGGAAGTACTTACAGCAATGCCGGTACATATACTGTTCATTTAACCAATGCTGTAGGTGCTGATAGTGCTGCTATTTTACACCTTATTATCAACCCAGGACTTAGCAATTGTATGTTTGTTTCCTATAACAATGTTAGTTTCTATAGCGGTACTGTTCTTAGAGATACCATTATAAATAGTAAAGGTGGCGATAGTATTTATAATGTAGCCGTTATTACCATTAATCCTTCTGTATTAGGAAATATCATTACTGCAAAATTGATTCCTATTCCAAACGCAGTGGTGAACTTAAAAGGTAATGATAGTATGACAATAGTAGCTAATGGTAATTTTAGTTTTAATTGTTTAACAGCGGGCAATACCGATGCTATTAGGTTGAGCAAAAACAATGATATTACAAAAGCAAATGGCGTTACTACATTGGATATAGCACTAATGCAAAGCCATATATTAGGAAAAACATTATTGAATAGTCCTTACAAGTTAATTGCTGCTGATATTAATGGTGACAAAAAAGTAACTACGCTGGATATTGTATATATGAAACGTTTAATATTGGCTATAGATACTACCTTTAATAATACAGCCACTGGCGAAAAACGCTTATGGACATTTGTAGACAGTAGCTTTAAATTTAGCGATCCTACCAATCCATTCCCTTACAAGGATAGTATGGGGTATAGCGGTTTAAAAGTTACACAGAACAATCAAACCTTTATAGGTTGTAAGCTGGGTGATGTAAACTGGGATTGGAACCCAGCTGTTGCAAAGCCTGATAATAATACGATTAATGCAGTTACATTAAGCTATGATGCTATCAGCAACAGTTCAGATAATACTATTAAGATTCCAATTAAGGTTAGCAACTTTAAAGAAATGATTGGAATGCAGTTTACCATCAATTTTGATGCTGACAAATTAAGTTGGAAAGGCATTGCCAACAATATGCTGAATATAGACTTAGGAACTACCCATTCCCAAGAAGGTAAGATTACTTTCTTATGGAATGATGCTAACAATAACGATAAAACATTGGCTGATGGAACGGTTATTATGGAACTTTTATTCAATAGAATAGGGTTAAGCACTACCAGTCCACTTAGTTTGGATGGCTCTGTTACTGCTATAGAAGCAGTAGATAAAGATTATCTTTTGCACAATGTAGTAATGGATGTTGCTAAAGTAAATACGGCATCAATAGGAGAGCAGTGGGTAGTATCGCCCAATCCTGCTAGTAAAGGAGTTATAAAAGTGCAACTGCAGTCTAAAGAAAATAAGTCGGTTGTTTTCCGTTTAACAGATAATACAGGCCGAATTATTGTAGAACAAAATAAAACCTGTGTAATCGGAAGTAATAGCTTCGAACTATTACCCTCTAAGTTACTTCCTGCAGGTGTTTATTACCTGCATGCAAATGGCTTGGAAGGAAACAACGTTAAATCTATCATTATACAATAAACAAAACGTCTCTAAACTAGAAAAGGGCACTGCAATTGCGGTGCCTTTTTTTGTGCTATTACAGAAAAGCTGCACTAATGAAGCCATTAAACCCTTACCAGTACTATCAATTAAGAAATTTTCTACACTGAAGTTATAAGGTACTGGCTCCAAAAGATGTTTTAAAACCTTGAAACACTTATTTAGCGACCGCAAAAGGAGTTTTTCATGGTTGTAAAGTTTATTTAGCGACTGCAAAAGGAGTTTTTCAATGCTGAAAAGTTTATTTAGCAGCGGCAAAAGGAGTTTTTCATGGTTGTAAAGTTTATTTAGCAGCGGCAAAAGGAGTTTTTCAATGCTGAAAAGTTTAATTAGCGACCGCAAAAGGAGTTTTTCATGGTTGTAAAGTTTATTTAGCAGCGGCAAAAGGAGTTTTTCAAGGCTGAAAAGTTTATTTAGCAACCGCAAAAGTAGTTTTTCATGGTTGAAAAGTTTATTTAGCAGCGGCAAAAGGAGTTTTTCAGCCCTCAAAATATTATGCTCGCCAGTCCATAAAGTACTTGTGTGGTAAAATTCGATAGAGTACA